>RCUU01000990.1_pt1 | contig 14384 bp, 9 predicted proteins | sample 2166211 | NCBI WGS metagenome assembly RCUU01 (sample SAMN09932620, study PRJNA488358) | compost metagenome | feature: garden; material: soil; isolation source: compost soil in phenylacetic acid-enriched culture | place: Germany: Experimental Botanical Garden Goettingen | collected 2016-01-27
AACGTTACGGCCATGATATCATTGGCAATCTGAACAACTGGATGTCGAGCTGGACGGACTGGAATATTGTTCTGGACGAGCAAGGTGGACCTAACCATGTGGGTAACTTCTGCGATGCTCCAATTATCGGGGATACGAAAAACGATGAAGTTATATTTGAGAGCTCCTTCTATTACATCGGGCATTTCAGTAAATACATTCGTCCGGGTGCTAAACGAATTGGACATTCCAAATATACAGATAAGCTTGAAACTACAGCTTTCCGTAACCCAGATGGTACGATTGCTGTTATCGTTATGAACCGCACGGAACAAGAGCTTCCATTCACCCTGCGTTTCCATGACAACTTGGCTGGAAACACGATTCCGGCTCATGCCATTCAAACGCTGCTCATTAAATAGAAATTTCGAAACCTAAAAACACAGCAAGTCTCTGAGGGATTGGAGACTAACTGTGTTTTGTTTTTAGTCGAGAAAGACCGTGGAAAAGTGTGTGGGAAAGAGCGACCAATGTGGTCATCGATGTGGCTGATCTTATTCTACATTCACATAACGGCTGTAAGCATCGGTCCGGATTTTAACCAGCTTGTCTAGCCCCATCCCCCGTAACTGTTTCACATAATCCGCCCAGCCCTCGTCGATTTTACCCGTAATCACGAACTGAGCACGCATTGTATTTACATAACGATCAATATCCGTAGTCAAGGTCGGCAGCTCCTGGAACTCTTCTGCGGTGTACATTACATTAGGGAAAGGTGGGGTTGTATAATCACTTCCCAGCTTATCGAGCTGCAGCTTCAGTCCATCTCCGGTTTTAGGGTTTAAAAAAATGGATTTTTCAAACCCTGGACTGACGTATTTCGGCCCGAAATCGCGCAGTGACTGATCCCAATACCAGGCATCTGCACTGGTGCCGACCGGTGGGTCCATCAAAGTATACGTACCGTTGTTATTTTTCTTAATAACAGTGTCTATCGCTCCCCAGAAATTCTGAATGCTTGCTTCATCGCTATAGAACTGGTCAGCCCAGCGTGCGGCAATCTCAGGATATTTACAAGAAGTGGTGATGAGCAGCTCGTTGCGCTCCAGATTCATTCCATACGGATTTCCAATGGTGTAGCGCTTACCATCCGGCCCTGCAAGCGGGGGAATTGTGACATATTGTTCGCTCCATTTGCCAAACACGGCATCTGGCGTCCACTGATACGAAAATCCTACGATGGGAGCATCCGGATTAAGAAACTTGGCTGATCTCATCGTTTCATCTTGCGTGAATAAATCTTTATCCAGCAATCCGTCGGTAAATAATTTATGCTCCCATTTGAGCCCTTCTTTGTACGCCTCTGAGACAGGGTAATATACCGCATTCCCGTCCTTTACGACCATAAAGTTATTGTTCAGATCCGCGATTCCGAAGGGACTGATGAGATCATTACTTATCTCGATAACAGGAATCTCATCCAGCCTTCCATTCCCATTCGGATCACGTTCTTTAAACGCTTTTAGCACATTGTATAGATCATCTGTCGTATCAGGAACCTTCAATCCTAATTTGTCCAGCCATGTTTGGTTAATCACAGGTTGGCGCGAGCTTTTAGGACGCAAGGGTAATCTTGTAGGCAGAGAATAGATTTTCCCGTCAGGGAAAGTACTGATTTTTTTCAATTCAGGTTCTTCTTGCATCGCTGCTTTGAGATTAGGCATATGCCTTTCGATATAGTCATCGAGCGGTCGAAATAAGCTTAAATTATTGACAATATCCGAATCCCCAAAGACCTGACTCCCTAAAATGATATCTGGAAGCGTGCCGCTTGCCAGCATAATAGACTTCCGCTCACTCCAATCATTGGAAGACATCACCTGCCATTCGATTTTGACATTTGTGTTTTTTTCCAAATCCTTGAGCCATTGATTCTGGATAAAGTTATCTCCCATACTTCCCCACCGAACCGTTAGAACTTTCAGCGTCAGGGGTTGATCCACTATCGGCAAACCTTCTTTATTAAATTCACCCGGATCAGGTTCAACAGAGTTCACCCCTCTATCCCCTTTACAGGCTGTAAGGCTAGCAAGCAACGTTGTCACTAAAAGAATGACGGTGATTGTTCTATATATACTGTTTTTCGGTTGCTTTTTCATTACGGTCTTGCTCCCTTACAAATGGTAGTAGAAACGTTGAGAATACTATTCCTTTACTGCGCCAATCATTACCCCTTGGTTAAAGTACTTTTGCACAAATGGGTATACACACATGATCGGAACAGTTGCCACGATAATCACCGAATACCGCATCATATTGGCGAGTCGCAGTGCGATTTGTGCGGCTTCACCAGTCCCCATACCCGACTGCATCTGATTGGTGATCAGAATATTTCGCAGGATCAGCTGCAAAGGATACATATTCGGATTTTTCAAATAGATCAAGGCATTAAAATATGAATTCCAATAGCCCACGGCGATCCATAAACCCAGCACTGCAATAATAGCCTTCGACAGCGGTAAAACAATCTGAATAAAATAACGAAGATTACCACAACCGTCGATCTGTGCAGCCTCCCATAAATCTCCCGGAATACTCGTCTGAAAAAAAGTGCGGGCCACGATAATATTAAACACCCCAACAGAAAAAGGCAGCACCATCACCAAAAAAGTGTCGTATAGATGGAAGTCGCGGATCGTTAGAAAAGTCGGAATCAAACCTCCATTAAAAAACATCGTGAAAATGAAAAATAGGGAAAGATATTTCCGCCCCACAAGATCCTTTCTGGACAATGCATAGGCCGCTGAAATATTTACAATTAAACCGATTGCTGTGCCTACCGCCGTGTACAAGATGGTATTCCAGTAACCGATCCAAATATTATCATGACGCAGCAGTTCTTTATAACCATCGAAGGTGAATCCCTTTGGAAATAACCAAACCTGACCTCCTGCCACCGCAGAAGGATCACTGAACGAAGCGATGACGATAAAATACAGCGGATAGATCAGGATCACTAGAAAAATTGCCGATATTGCATACATCACTATTTCCATTATAGTATCCGAAGAGCGATTCTTCTTTATTTTTCCTACATTTCCTTTAGTCGCTGTCGCTAAACCTCCCATTTCATTACTCCTCCCTTCTACCACAAGCTATTTTCGCTTAATTTTTTAGAAATCTGATTGACCATAATCAATAAAATAAAATTAATGACCGTGTTGAACAGGTTGATCGCCGACGAAAAGCTGTACTGGCTGCTGAGCAGACCTATTTTGTAGACATATGTGGACAGAATTTCACTTGAAGTGATATTCAAGTCATTTTGCAGTAAGTATACTTTTTCAAAACCAACCCCAAGCAGCCCGCCGACCCGCAGAATAAGCAATGTGATCGCTGTTGGCATCAGCATCGGAATATCAATATAACGAATTTTATGCATCCGGCTAGCGCCATCTACAGTTGCGGCCTCGTACAAGCTAGGGTCAACAGCGGAGAGCGCAGCGATAAAAATAATACTGTCCCATCCGACATGCTGCCACACATCCGACCAGACGTACACACTGCTGAATAATCCGGCAGAGCCCATTAGATCAGGAGCCTCTTTCCCAAAAAGACTATACATATTGCCAAGCAGTCCGCTGCTAGGTGAGAACAGAATCATCATTAAGCCCACCATAACTACTGTTGAGATAAAGTGCGGCATATAGGATACGGTCTGGAAAAAACGTCTAAACCGGTTTGGTCTCATCTGGTTAACCATCAGTGCAAGTATAATCGGAATCGGAAACGTAATCAGACTGTACACACTGATGACTAGTGTATTTTTAATCGTTGCTGAAAATTGATAAGAATGAAAGAATTTCTCGAAATACTTAAATCCCGCCCACGGGCTGCCGCCAATCCCCAATGCCGGGCTATAATCCTTGAAGGCTATGAGTACCCCATACATTGGTTTATAAGCGAATAATAACGTCAGAACTATAGCTGGAAACAGCAATAAATAAAGACCCCAATTTTGTTTGATTTGTCCGAATTTCCGCCCGTAGTGAAGTGGACCAGATTTCATGACATCCCCTCCTTATTAAAAATAGAGAATGCTACCCCACAGCAATCATGCAGGGCAGCACCTTTTTCGAAAGACGAATAGGTTATTTCACGTTCATATAACGGCTATAAGCATCTGTACGAATCTTAACTAATTTTTCAAGCCCCATTTTATTAAGCTGTTTGACATAATCATCCCAGCCTTCGTCAATTCCGCCTTTGCTTATAAATTGGGCACGCATTGTATTCACATACGTGTCGATATCCGTGGTCAAGGTTGGCAGCTCTTCGAACTCCTCGGAGGTATACATTACGTTAGGGAACGGTGCGGTTACATACTCACTACCGAGCTTATCTAGTTGTAGCTTAAGTCCATCTCCACTTTCTGGGTTCAGGACAATTTTCGATTCAAAAGATGGACTCACGTATTTCGGTCCGAAATCACGCAGAGACTGATCCCAGTACCAGGCATCTGCACTGGTCCCAGCAGGTGGATCCATCAATGTATAGGTACTGTCGTCATTCTTCTTTATCACAGTTCCAATCGCACCCCAGAAATTCTGAATGCTCGCTTCATCCGTGTAGAACTGATCAGCCCAGCGTGCAGCAACTTCCGGATATTTACTCGAAGAAGTGATCAGCAATTCGTTGCGGTTAAGACTCATCCCTATCGGATTCCCGATCGTATAACGTTTACCATCTGGTCCGGCAATCGGTGGTATGGTCACATATTGATCGCTCCATTTGCCAAACACGGCATCCGGGGTCCACTGGTACGTAAAGCCTACGATTGGAGCGTCCGGATTTTGGAACTTAGCCGATCTCATCGTATCATCCTGAGTGAATACCTCTTTGTCGAGCAGGCCTTCCGCATACAATTTATTTTCCCATTTGAGTCCTTCTTTGAACGGCTCCGACACAGGATAATAAATCGCTTTTCCGTCCTTGATGATCATATTGTTGTTATTCAAGTCAGCAATTCCGAAAGGACTGATCAAGTCATTACCAATTTCAATAAAAGGAATCTCATCTGGTTTGCCATTTCCATTCGGGTCCTGTTCTTTGAAGGCTTTAAGTACGTTATAGAGCTCGTCAATTGTGTCAGGCACCTTTAAGCCTAATTTGTCCAGCCAGGTCTTGTTAATGACAGGCTGACGTGAGCTTTTTGGACGCGATGGAAGTCTTGTTGGCAGAGAATAGATTTTCCCGTCAGGAAAAGTGCTGATTTTTTTCAATTCAGGTGTTTCTTCCATTGCCGCTTTAAGATTTGGCATGTTCTGCTCAATATAATCATCTAACGGGCGGAAAAAGCTTAGATTGTTCACGATATCGGAATCTCCGAAGGTTTGATTTCCAAGGATAATATCTGGTAATGTTCCGCTAGCCAGCAAAATAGATTTCTGTTCGGCCCAGTCATTGGAGGACATCACTTGCCATTCGATTTTGACATTCGTATTTTTTTCCAGGTCCTTCAGCCATTGGTTCTGCGTAAACGTGTCACCCATGCTTCCCCAGCGAACAGTTAATACCTTGAGTGTGACAGGCTCATTAACAATCGGCAGACCTTCTTTGTTGTAACTGCTCGACTCACTAGATGCAGCATTCTTCCCGTCGTTTCCACCGCAGCCAGCAATCCCAAAAACCATAGCAGCCGCCAGCAGACCCACAGTCCATTTCTTTGCCGTCTTTTTCTTACTGTGTTGGCTCATCCTCTTAATCCCCCATTTCAATTCATCAAAGTGCTTCTGAATAGCTTAATCTTAACTTCTTATTTCCTCGTATTCCGGACACATTAAGACGGTTATCCAGACCTTTGAATCCGCTTACAAATATTACGAAACCTAAAGCCCTTGCTTGAAGAAATTTCATAACAGTATTCCGACTTCTATATGTGCTTTCCGGACTTTGCAGTAAATCGTTAGCGAGTTCTCCTGTTTTTTTCGCGCAGAGGTTTTATAATGATTTTATGACCAAAAAAAAAGCGGAACACAAAACCTACCCCATTCGCCATTATATAAAAGTCATGATGTTGGTTTCCTTCACAGTCCTTATTCTGGATTTAGCGATCAGCATCACTTCCATTTCTATCGTTAAGCAGCAGTCCACCCGAAATTTGCAGGATACCGCGGCACTCTACATTAATCGTATCAATCATGATTTTGCCTACATTAATCACTATATGGGCTGGACACTCGGGAACGATGAGAGCTTGCTTGCGATGAATACTTACGGGGTTAACAGTATCGAGTTCTTGAAAGCAAATGATAATCTGCATAAACGCTTTACCGAATTGCAAAAAAACTACGGACATGAATACAACTTTTTCTACTATTTGAAAAATGAGAACTACTTTTTAAATTGTGCACCGATCAGCGTGACCTATACGGATTACAGAGAGCTCAAAACGAAGATTATTTCTTATATTGATGATAAGGAGATGTATGAGAAGTTTTATTCCAAATGGACGCCTATCCTTGTTAACAACCACTACTATGTGATTAATATCGTCCCTTATTACAATCGTTATTTAATTGGATTGATCTCTGCCGATAATCTGATTCGTCCGCTACGACAAATTAATCTTGGCGCCAATGGTTATGTTTCACTTGTGGATGAGAATGAACAGCCTTTAACGAGTCCCATATCGAATAGTGGACAGCTGATCACGGAAGAGGGAGGATTCTCGAATCTTTTGCAATCGCGTACAACCATCAACAGCGCCTTCTCGGACACCAATTTCAGCACCAAAATGGTCATCAAATATGGAATATTCGAAAAAATCATGATTGCTCAGCTGCTTATTATGCTATTGTTCTTTATCGTGACCTCCACTTTATGTATTGTTTTGTTTTTTTTCAAAAAAAGAGTGCTGGGCCCGATTCAAAGCTTCTCCGAAAATCTTGCTTTCATTAATGAAGCTGGGCAGCCGGCAGATTTTAAAAGCAGTGAGATTATAGAGCTGGAACAGGCAAACGCACAGTTTAAAGACTTAGTTGAACAAATCAAAACCTTTAAAATCGCTATGTACGAGCAGGAATTGGAAAAGCAGAGAATACAGCTAGACTATATGAAGCTACAGATCAAGCCCCACTTTTTCTTGAACTGTCTGACCAGCATCTATAGCATGGCACAAATTCAAATGTATAAAGAAATTGAGAATATGACATTGTCTACGTCGAAATATTTCCGTTATATTTTTCAAAATGGTGAGAATTTTGTCCGGCTAGAAGATGAAATCGAGCATGTCCGAACTTATCTGGAGATTCAAAAGCAACGTTATCAGGATGCATTTATTTATCATATCGAACAAGAGGATCAGGCAAGTCGTGTGGAAATTCCACCGCTAGTGCTGCAAACCTTTATCGAAAATTCAATTAAATATGCGATTTCACGAGATCATCAAGTAGAGATCAGACTTAAAGTACAAAGATTACAGATGGAACAAGAAGAAATACTCGTTATTCAGCTCACCGACACCGGTCCCGGTTTTCCACTTCAAGTGTTAGAAAAGCTTAATCGTGGAGAGGCTTTGGATCAAAGCCAAGGGACGCAAATCGGCATAATGAATACGCTTAAAAGGGTGGAATATCTCTACTTAAAAAGAGCAACCATCACCTTCTCCAATTTGGAGAGTGGCGGTGCTAGCGTGATCTTATCTCTTCCGGAGCTTCCTGATCAATCTAAAAGAATGGAGAGCTAACTATGAATGTACTGCTTGTTGATGATGACTTTTACGTTATTGCTGCATTGCAAAAGAAAATAGACTGGGAATCGTTACATATTGATACGGTTTATACGGCTAATAATGTCGCTCAAGCACGTGAAATAATAGAAAAGCATTCTGTTCAAATTCTGATTTCGGATATTGAAATGCCGCAGGGTAGCGGTCTGGAATTACTGGCATGGATTCGCGAGGGAAATTATAGTATTCAGACTATTCTACTTACCAATTATGCGGATTTCAACTATGCGCAAAAGGCGATCGAATTGCAAAGCTTTGAATATTTTCTCAAACCTATCGAATTTGATAAGCTGATGTTGATCATCCAAAAGGCCATCACACAGGCAAAAGAGCAGCAAAGAAACGAAAAAGCCATTCAAGGTGGTTACTTTTGGCAAAAAAATCAGGCGAAAATTCTCGAGCATTTTTGGCGTAAGCTAGTAAGTGGGAGCACATCATTTCCGATTAAATTAGCAGACATCACCCATGCTATTGAAGAACAAAACCTCTCCTATCAAATGAGCGATACCCTGCAGCCTTTGATCTTCAATTTATTTCCTTACAATGGCAGCATGGGGAAAGAAGAAAAGGATCTTTTTGATTTTGCCCTGCTGAATGTGTTATACGAATTGTTTCAGAATCCCCGTTTTACTATCGAAAGCATTCTGGAATATAAAGATTATAACTGGATCGCCATCTTAAAATGGAATCAGGCACCAGACAAGCTGTTGCTTGAAGATTTATGTTCTTCGTTTATTCAAAAGGCGAATCCTTATTTAAAATGTGATGTCTGCTGCAATATTGGTCTATACGATAAACTGAATCATGTGGGGCATGTTCTGAAACAATCCCTTCGTATGGATGAGGAAATTACGAGATGCAGAAATCAGACCTTTTTGGTGGAAACTTATCTCCATCCGAATAAAACAGGCTATACGCCACCTGATCTTGCCTACCTGGAAGAGCTGCTGAGCCAGAATCAATTCGCTGCTTTTCTTGAAGAAGTTACGCAGTATTTAAAGGTTATGCTTAACAATAGAACCCTTGAAACCTCTGTCCTTAGCTTGTTTCGCTTAGATATTGTTCAGCTAATCTATTCATTTCTCAACCTCAAAGGGATACGGTCGCATAAATTATACTCAGGCAAAACTAACGATAAATTATCCATGCACTCTCTGAATTCGATCGAAGATATGGAAGAATATCTTAAATATCTAGTCACAACTGCCATGAAATATCGTGACTTTGCTGCACAGACTAAATCTGTCGCAGAAGAAATCAAACAATACATTCATTCCCATTACGGTGATGATCTGACGCGAAATGATTTAGCAGAAGTTGTCTATCTTAATCCTGACTATCTGGCCAGATTATTCAAACGAGAAACGGGTGTTTCATTAGGCAGCTACGTCATCCAAGTCAGAATCGCGGCTGCTAAGCATCTATTGGAAACTACAAATATGTCTGTTTATACCGTTGCAAACAAAGTAGGATATAACAACTACTCCTATTTCTCCAAGCTTTTTAAACAAGAGGTCGGCCTCCCCCCCAACGATTACAAAAAGGAACAGCAATACAATCCGGCCTATTAAAAGAGAGGGTAACCCCAGCGACCATTTCATCGCTGCTGGTTACCCTCGGCGTTGTACGCATACATCCGAACAGCAAAAACCCCAATGTCATAATCAGGACATTGAGGGCTCTTTTGTTAAGCTTGTAACGCTACATATTTGTCACCAAGCAGATTCTTGAAATAAGTGCGATTATACAACATGCTAGGATGGGATGGATAAAAGCTCAGCGCTGTTTCATTATGATGATTGGCTAACTCGTGTTGACCGAGACGATCATAACAGAGTGCCAATTGAAGATGCGGCAGCCAGGTATAAAAGATCCCATTCTTCATCCCCATCGAATCTACATCCCGCGGCAGCTGTATCGCAAGCTCATACCAGTATGCCGCAGGTTGTAATTGAGCTTTTTCCAGAAGAAGGGCCCCGATTCGGCAGCAGAACTCTGAACGTGGCTTATCGTACTGTAAGGTTCGGCATAACGCTTCAAATGCGCCTTCTTTATCCCCCAGCCGTTCCCGGCATTCGGCAAGCCTTAGGCAAGCTTGGAAATTATCTTCTATCCAGCCCTGCCCGCCCACCAAAAACATCTCATAGTATTTGCAAGCCTCTTCATTCAAGGCATGGTCTCGTAATTCGTTTGCATAATAATACTGATCTCTCGGAGAGAACATTTCACCTTCAGCCACTCTTTTTTGGTAAATCCGCAAGTTACGATCCGTATATTCCTTATCTTTCTCATGAGTAATACAGACATCACTACTGAATGAAGGACCACTTACCTCTAGATATTCATGTACTGGACCAATCCATTGAAAATTACAGCTCCGGCGAACCAGCCGATTCCGGCGCAAGCTAGCTGTGACATTTCCCGCCTCGTCAAAAGCCAGATTATACTGCATGTTCACGCTATGGATATGTCCTGGCAGAATCTCTTTTAGCTTTTTAAACAGAATCTGATCCGCTTCCTTTATATAATCATCCGCATCAAGCCAAAAAATGTACTCTTGAGTAGCTTTACTGAAGGCAAAATTTCGTGCGGCACTAAAATTATCAATCCATTCGAAATCATAAATTACAGCTCCAAAGGACGATGCGATCTCTTTCGTCTCATCTGTCGAACCTGTATCCACGATAATCACTTCATCTACTAGACTTGTAATGCTAGATAAACATCTATGCAGGCTTTTTTCTTCATTACGTACAATCATACATAAACTAATCGTAACCATACTTGCCCTCCTATAAGCTTTATTAAATTTTTTCACAAATCACCATGGACCACTCTTCATCGCTGACCCTAACGAAGGAGAGTCGGACTAAGTGGAAATTTTTAGAGGATAGTATTTTCAACCTCTACTCTTGCTTTTTAAAAGACGGATGTGCTAATTTTTGTTATAATCATTGCAGTGTGTTGTTTATGAATTCAGTTATATAAAGGGGACGTTACCATGACTCAAATTATTAAAACTCTAACTATTGCAGGCAGCGACTCCAGTGGTGGTGCAGGGATCCAAGCGGATTTAAAAACTTTTGAAGAATATGGAACCTACGGCTTCAGTGCCTTAACCACTATCGTTACCATGGACCCTGACAATGGATGGCATCATAATGTGTATCCTATTGAGGCATCCATTGTTGCTGAGCAGCTAAAAACTATTTTCGCAGGTGGTCCCGTAAATGCCATGAAGACAGGTATGCTGGGAAGTGTCGAAATCGTGCGTGTTGCTGAGCAAGCAATCAAAGAAAATCTACAGACCAATGTAGTGATTGATCCGGTCATGGTCTGCAAGGGCGAAGATGAAGTCTTGAACCCAGACAGTGCGGAGGCTATTCGTGATTTACTACTGCCACTAGCCACTGTGGTTACACCCAACCTGTTCGAAGCTGGCGTTCTTTCAGGTCTTGGCAAACTTTCTACTCTAGAGGATATGAAAGAAGCTGCTCGTCTGATTCATAAGCTCGGTGCACGTAATGTCGTGGTTAAAGGCGGCAAAGCACTCGGAGGCGATCAAGCGATTGATGTCTTCTTTGATGGTGCTGAGTACACCGTATTTCAAACAGCCAAAATCGAGCCTGCTCACAATCATGGAGCTGGATGTACCTTTGCCGCTGCCATTACAGGCGGTTTAGCAAACGGTCTATCCGTTCATGAAGCTGTAGCAAAAGCGAAGGATTTCGTCTCCGCAGCCATTCGCAATGGATTTGCATTCAATGAATATGTAGGTCCTGTATTTCATGGCGGCTACCGTTTAGAGAAATAACAACGATAAAAGGCAGTCCCGATGCTGAAATTCAGCTTGGGACTGCCTTTTTTTCACTTTCCATTATTCAAAATCAGTAAATCTAAAACTCTGCTTATGCTTACGTCTATTCTGTTCGTTCCACGGGAGTACATCTTCCCGACAAACTTTCTATTCAATGCTCCTGTCTTTTCGCAAAAAAAGCGCCCGAATCAAGATTCGAGCACGTTAGAGATATTTTTTTCAATTATTTTACCAAAATAGATAAGGCACTTTTAGCGGCTAAACGGAACGATAAATCTTCCTTACCCTGCAAGTTCACAGCCACATTCTCAGCCTTTTCAGTATTGTTGAACAGAACAATTGCAATAGAATCATCTGTATTCTTAAAAGCTACGGAACGAATCACTTCTTGATTAGAGGAAGCGTCGATACGCACAGCCTTAGGACGAATGAATTTACTGAAATGTGCCAGTGCGTAGTAGTCCAGTGTATACGTAAGTTCCTTAGTCTCTTGGTTGACCGTTACAATCCCCCGACAAGTACTTTTGCCAAAGCCCGGTACAGTTGGACCGTTCTTCTCATCTAAGGCCATGTTCCACAATACAAAGGATTTACTATGATTTCTGAGAATATCAATCCCTGTTCGCATGACATTCGAGAAGGCTTGTTCAAATGGAGGAATCCATTCCCCACCAGAACCTTCCGTAAAATGCACTTCTTTATCTGCAAAAGCCTTCAGAACCTCTGATTGTGCTGAAGCATTCCCACCATACCAGTGCCAAGCTACACCGTCTACTTCATCTTTTGCATAATCCAGTACCGTTAGTGGATAATCCGGACGATCCCAGTTATGGTCATAGCAGAGAATTTTTGTATTAATGTTATGTTTCACGAAGCTGGGCTTCAAATAATTTTTAATGAAATCTCTTTGCGCCTCAGGAAACATTAACATACTAGGATAGTGTTTTGGTTCAAAAAGAGGTTCGTTTTGCGGTGTTACCGCATACGTTGGCAGACCATGCGCTTCAAAAGCTTGAATGTATCGTACAAAATAATCGGCATAAGCCTGGTAATATTCTTGTTTAAGCTCACCAGCGATCATCGATCCGGTAGTCTTCATCCAACCTGGTGCACTCCAAGGTGAAGCCATCAGTTTGATCTCAGGATTAAGGTCGAGCGCTTGTTGCAACAAAGGGATAATATCAGCTTCATCATGTGCGATGGAGAACTGATTTAATTCCGTATCGGTTTCCTGTGCAGGCATATCGTCATAGCTATAAATATCTCTAGCGTAATCCGATGCTCCCATTGGATTTCTTAATACAGATAAGCCAATTCCATCTTGGGAATCAAAAAGCTTGCTCATGACTTCTTGTTTCTGATCATGGTCTAGCACTTGGTTAATCAAATAAGCGGATGAATCCGTAAAGGATGCCCCAAACCCATCCATTTCTTGAAAGGTTTGTTGTTCATCAAGGGTTACCGTAGTGATGGCTTCGTCTGAAGCGATCGGAGTCAATTGCTCTAGCGTCTGCTCTACGAACAATTCATTTTCCCCTGTAGATTGATAAATTTTAAGTTTTGTCATGTTGTTTCCCTCCAATTTTCTATATATCTTGCTTGTTTATCACTCCTGTAACGATAAGGCCCCGGAAAAGGGGCCCCGTCCATCCTTCTACTTATTTAAGACCTAGTTTTTCTTTGTTGTTCTTCATTTTTTCAGTACGAATTTCTACGATCTTATCCCAGTTGTTATCCTTCAAGAATGTTTTGTAAGCAGCCAGTGTACTTTCAAATGTAGCATCATCCTTGGAACGAATCATACTCACGAGCGTAGTATTCCAATTCGTATCGATTGCAGAAAGACTACGAGCTTCTGGTGTACCTTGAGCCGGGTTGATGTTTTCAAGAATGAAGTGTGGTTTCAGCTTTCCTTTACCCCACTCTTGCATTTGTTTAATAGAATCTGCGAATGCATCATTACTCAAAGCTTTATCACGGTCATGTCCAAAGAACATGAATTCGCCCATCCGGTAATCTTTTTTAAATTTATCCGCATTATTCAATTGAAGATCTTTGATTTCAGGTAAAAATTCAATTTTACCCGCTTCGTTAACTTTATAGGTTTCCCCTTCAATACCATAGTTCATAAGCTTTTGTCCTTCTTCACTTAATAAATAAGTGTAGATTTGAATCGCTTTAGCAGGGTCCTTAACCTTTTTAGTAACATAGGTGATCATCCAACCTGTAATACCTGACTGATTCAACGTTGGCTCATGTCCAACTGTGCTTTGCGGTCCATCAATAGCGATATATTCTTTACCTGGATTTTCAGTCATGAAAATTTGCAGGTTACCACTTTGTTGAGGGGTTCCATCGAGCATCATTGTTGCATATTTACCGGATTTCAGCTTTTCTTCAAAGGCCGTACCATCATCTGCAAAACTATCATCACTAATGTCGCCATTTCTGTAGACTTCATTTAATGTTTTCAACCAAGTTAGGTAATCCTCATCCAAGTTACGGTTGTAGAATTCACCATTTTCCGTTTCCATCGGTACACCGATGAAGTCCTGTAGTGCATCTCCTAAAGAACCAGTACCTGAACCAATGGAGTTAAAACCAAAAGGAATCATGTCCGGGAACTGCTTTTTGATTTGTTGCATAGCGCTTTTGAATTCTTCCGGAGTTCCAATTGCTGGTTTTCCAATCCCCTCGTAAACATCCTTACGGATGATAAAAGCTGTTTTAGCAGGAATGTTACCGCTGTCAAAATCGTTCTGAGTATTAGAATAGTTAGGATAGCCATAAGTCTTACCG
>RCUU01000991.1_pt1 | contig 14376 bp, 9 predicted proteins | sample 2166211 | NCBI WGS metagenome assembly RCUU01 (sample SAMN09932620, study PRJNA488358) | compost metagenome | feature: garden; material: soil; isolation source: compost soil in phenylacetic acid-enriched culture | place: Germany: Experimental Botanical Garden Goettingen | collected 2016-01-27
TAATGTCACGGTTACCATACCCAAGCGCTTTAAGTGTCCCAATCTGCAAACGATGCTCCTCGACCATTCGAGTCATAGTCGTCAAGCTGACCAGCGCAGCAATCAGGAAAAAGAATACCGGGAAAGCACTTGCAATTGCCGACAATCGATCAGCGTTGTCTTTATATTCGGCATATCCCGGATTGGCACTTCGGTCAGTGACATAGACCTTCGGGAGCCCTAGTTCTGCAAGCTTTTGCTCCCCTGCAGCCAGTTCCGCCTTGGCAGAGACCAGCCCATCAGCAATGGCTTTCATGTTTGCAGCTTGTCCCTGCTGCACCACTTCTGGCTGGCGCTTTAAATCGGCGAGCTGCTTCTCGGCGGCGGCCACCTTGCCTCGTCCACTGGACAGCTCTTTCTCGCCTTCCGCGCGCATCTCCGCAAGCCGAGCTTCCGGCACACTGGACATCGCCTGCTCTACTGACTTGGTATGCTGTTCGATCAATCCCTCATACTCTGGGGAATAAGCCTTCACTCCGGTTGTATCCTTGAAGGATAGATAGGCTTCCGTATACACCGGGAGCTTGAAATCTGACTCCGGGATCGCTGCGAATGCATCCGCCGTCCCTTTACCAATTCCGCTGGTACCCCGGGTACTCTTCTCTATAAATTGCGGGCTTCGCACAAAACCTACAACTGTATAATTCAATGTCTCAAAGTTGTTCGACAACTCCGCATCCGTTCCAGCTCCGCTGAACGTTATTTTGTCGCCCAGTGCATACTTTCCGACCAGCTTGTCATCCAATATGATTTCTCCGGAATGCTCTGGAAGACGTCCTTCAATGATGCTGTACTGGTTAAGAGGTTTATCTGAATTGTAAGAATGGACTTTGAGAATCAGAGCATTATCGCCGCTGAACACATCCGCGCTGTAACCCGGCTGAACTTCATCGATCCCCGGTACATCGCTTAGCAGGTCTATGTTCTCTTCGGTCAGACCATAGTTGGTCTGCACCTTCAAATCCATCAGCCTCATCTCTTGATAAAAGGTTCCGGCTGTATCCAGCATATCTGGACCGGCTGACTTGATGCCAGAAAAGAAACTAACGCCCAGCATAATGATGGCAAAAATCGAAATAAACCGGGCCTTAGTGTGCCTGATTTCACGAAAAATATCTTTCCACAATGCTCGCTTTTTCATAGATGCCTTCTCCTTACCATTCGATATCTTCAACAGATACTGGCGAAGGATTGGTTACCATCTTCCGTACCTTAGCATTATTAATCTCAATGACCCTGTCTGCCATTGGCGCAATCGCCAGATTATGCGTGATTACAATGACGGTTGTCCCTGTGTTGCGGCAAGTATCCTGAAGCAGCTTGAGCACCTGCTTGCCAGTATTGTAGTCTAGCGCACCTGTTGGCTCATCGCATAGGAGCAGCTTCGGCTGTTTGGCTAGCGCTCTGGCGATAGCCACACGCTGCTGTTCACCACCAGACAGCTGTGCCGGAAAATTATCCAGCCGCGCTCCCAGTCCCACATCTTCAAGCACCTTACGCGCATTTAGTGCACGCGGGGAAATCTGAGAAGCAAGCTCGACATTCTCCAGTGTGGTAAGATTCGGCACTAAGTTGTAGAACTGGAACACAAAACCCACGTCATTGCGGCGGTAGCCCGTCAACTCCTTGGCACTGAACTTGGCAATGTCCGTACCGTCCACAATGACCTGGCCTTCGTCAGCGGAATCCATCCCGCCTAGAATGTTAAGCACTGTCGATTTGCCCGCACCACTGGGACCGACAATCACAGCAAACTCCCCTTTATTTATCTCAAAATCAATTCCGTCGTTGGCAACGATTACACTTTCACCCATTTTGTAACGCTTGTACTCCCCTTTTACAGCAACAAAGCTCATTCCTCATCCTCCTGTCTCTATACAAACCAAGCCTAATCACTTTACATTGTTTCAGTTTATCATAATTAGAACGCCCAAGCGCGAATGGCAAACCCTCATTACTCAAGGTAAAATTCACATCATTAATAAGTTCGTTTTTTTGTAACAATAATGTAACAAGGAAATTTTTCGGTAAACGATACTTAGCCATTTGATAGTGTTATAATCACCTTGATTTATTCATTCTTTTCAGGCAAGAGTGAAAGAACAAACAGAAACAGGTGATCAAATGTTCGAACTGAAATGGCTTTGGCAGAACTTAGAAGGCAACCGAACACGGTACATTCTGGCGCTCTGCCTCTCGGTAGTGGGCTCAAGTCTTACGATTGTGAACCCGTACATCAGTCAGCGCATTGTCGATACGTTTATAGCGGGTGACAATGCCCTGCAGAATCTTACGCAAGAACGGCAATTATTGATTATGCTCTGCTTGGGCATGATCGGATTTTCTCTACTGCGCACAGGGCTTGCTTATTTTACAACCATGCAGTATGAACAGTCCTCGCAAAACATGATGTACAACATCCGTATTTTTTTGTACAACAAGATTCAGGGACAGGACAGAGAATATTACGACCGTAACCGAACCGGCGATCTCATGACCAAGATGACCGGGGATCTGGACATGGTTCGGCACTCGATGGCATGGATTTTCAAAACGATCATTGAATCGCTAACAATCTTCATTGCTGCTGTTATCTATTTTTTCACCATAGATGCTCAGCTAACGCTATGGATGCTAATCCTGTCACCGCCCATTTTTATCGTGGCTTACATATTCGCTAAACGCGTCCGTCCTATGTATATTGACCTGCGTGAGCGGTTGTCCCAGCTGAACACGACTACTCAGGAGAATATTTCAGGCAACCGTGTGGTTAAGGCTTTTGCCCGCGAAGAGTTCGAGGTTCAAAAATTTACGGAGAAGAATGTCAATTATTCTACAGCGAATAAAAAAGCCGCCCTTGTATGGCTGGATTACTTTCCTTATCTGGAATCTTTCGCTCAGGGCTTCAACGTAATTCTTATGTTGGCAGGCGGTTTGTTCCTGATGAACGGCCGGATCACCTTCGGTGAATTCACGGCTTTCTCTTCGCTGATCTGGGCTATATCCAACCCTATGCGCAACATCGGTATTATCATCAACGACATTCAGCGCTTTTTTGCGAGCTTGTCCAAAATCGTTGATATTTATTATGCACGGCCTAATATTGTAAACGAGCATAAGTCCACAACCAAACGCCGTTACGAAGGCCGTATTGAGTTCGATCATGTCGTCTTCAAATATGACAGCGCTATCGTACTTGACGATGTTAGCTTTACCGTTGAGCCTGGTGAAACCATAGCCATTATGGGCTCGACCGGATCAGGCAAAACAACGATGATCAACCTGATTCCCCGCTTCTATGACGTAGCCGAAGGACGCGTACTTGTCGACGGTGTTGATGTCCGAAAGCTGGAGCTCGATGAGCTCCGCGATAATATCGGCATGGCGACCCAAGATGTGCTCTTGTTCTCTGATACTATCGATGGAAACATCGCTTATGGTAATCCTGATCTTCCGGAAGAAGATGCGATAAGCTTTGCCGGACTCGCAGCCGCACACGACTTCATAACCAAAATGCCTGAAGGTTATGATACCGTTGTCGGAGAACGAGGCGTCGGCCTATCCGGAGGTCAAAAACAGCGTATCGCTTTAGCACGTGCTTTGGCGGTACGCCGCCCGATCCTGATTCTGGATGATACGACCTCTGCTGTCGATCTTGAGACGGAGGAACATATTCAGAAAAGTTTACGCGAGCTGGATTATCCTTGCACAAAAATTATTATCGCGCAGCGTGTATCTACGACCGCGCAGGCTGACCGTATTCTCATTCTAGATGGCGGGAAGCTGGTTGAGGAAGGTACCCACGCCGAGCTGTTGGCGAAACGGGGTTACTACTACGATGTGTTTAAACTGCAGAACGAGGGTATTGGAAGGCAGGTGACCGCAAGTGGCAAGGAATAAATTCGACGTCGATGAGAATCTGGAATCGCCGTTTAATATAAAACACTTCCGCCGTGCGATGGTGTACATCAAACGAAAGAAAACACCAATGATTGTTGCATTTATACTCAGTGCGCTTTCAGCGGCCATTTCACTATCAGCTCCGCTGATCATGCAGCATGTGATCGACGTGACCATTCCGGCCAAAGCAAAGCTTGCGCTGCTGGGCTGGGCTGGACTGATGCTCCTGACTATTGTGGTCAGCGTTTATCTAGCTACCATACGATCACGCATCATGACGAGTGTCGGGCAGGATATTATTTTTGACATTCGTACAGATTTGTTTAAGCACCTGCAAGAGCTGCCTTTCAAATATTATGATGACCGGCCGCAGGGCAAGATTCTCATCCGGGTTGTAAACTATGTGAACGCTGTTTCAGATGTGTTATCCAATGGTATTATCAACTTTATTCTAGAAATCGTGAATCTGCTCTTTATCGCAGCCTTCATGTTCGCTGTTGACGTACGTCTCTCATTTGTCATCCTTGCAGGACTGCCAGTCTTCTTTGGCATCATGATGCTGATCAAAACCCGGCAACGTCGGGCTTGGCAAGCAGTATCCAATAAAAGCTCCAACTTGAACGCCTATTTGCAAGAAAGCATCAGTGGTATTGGTGTGACGCAAATGTTCTCCCGGGAACAGCGCAATGAAGGGATCTTCACACGTCTCGCGGGCAATTTCCGCACAGAATGGATGAAAGCTCAACGTTACAACATGCTTATTCCGTTCTCCGTAGATAACTTGTCTACGATCGTTACATCATTGATATTTCTTGTAGGTCTGCTAACCCTTAGTCCGCAAGACATGACCCTCGGTGTCATTCTGGCGATGAGCAGCTACGCTGCCCGCTTCTGGCAGCCGATTCTGAATCTCTCGAACCTGTACAATAACTTTATCAACGCCGTTGCCTATCTTGAGCGTATCTTTGAGACGCTGGATGAGCCAGTTACCGTCAGTGATATTCCAGACGCCAAAAAGCTGCGACCTGTAGAGGGGCATGTCACTTTCGACGACGTGACCTTTGCTTATGACCCAGGACTTAATATTCTGGAGAATATCTCCTTTAAGATTAAAGCGGGAGAAAGCATTGCTCTGGTAGGACCAACAGGCGCAGGCAAAACTACGGTCGTCAATCTGATCTCACGCTTCTATAACATATCAAGCGGTAAGATTCTTATTGATGATCAGGATATCTCGCAGGTTACGCTGAAGTCCCTGCGCAGCCAAATGGGAATTATGCTACAGGACAGCTTCATCTTCTCCGGTACGATCTTGGACAATATTCGTTACGGTAAACTCGATGCAACCGAAGAAGAAGTAATCGCCGCTGCCAAGGCCGTTTGCGCTGACGAATTCATCCGTGAATTCGATCAAGGCTACCTGACAGAGGTCAACGAGCGTGGCTCCAAGCTGTCTCAGGGACAGCGGCAGCTCATTTCGTTCGCTAGAACGCTTTTGGCTGACCCGCGCATTCTCATTCTAGACGAAGCAACCTCTTCAATTGATGCGAAGACTGAGCGCTTGCTGCAAAAAGGTCTGAATGAACTGCTTAAGGGACGTACCTCGTTCATTATCGCGCATCGTCTGTCCACCGTAAAAAACTGCGACCGCATCATGTACGTGTCTAACAAAGGCATCGCAGAAAGCGGTTCACATGATGAGCTTATTGCACAAAAAGGCCTTTACTACCGCCTCTATACGGCGCAGAAGATGGAAGCTTAATTAAATTAATACCAAAAAAGCTCAGGCCGATTTACAGCCTGAGCTTTTTGTTGCTTTATATCTTCACAAAATATTAAAACTAATCTATCGCCGTCCAAATATTCAGCGCAAGTGAGCGAACCGCAATGTTCGGGTGATTTCTGTACCCCCTCAAACGCTCTGCAGGCTCTGTACTCCATAATAGAGCACTTCCGGCAGCTTCAAGCAAGGAAAGTCCAATATACTGAGATTCGTAACTAGCTTCAGACCCAAGCACATCTACAATTTCCAATAAAGTCTCCGGGCTCCAGTAGCCTGTGCTGTCATTTAAATTATGTGCGATTTGCTTGTAGGCATCGCTTAACAGCTGCGGCTGATTTGAAATACAGTTTACCATGTGATTGAGATAAGCGGCGGATTCCTTCACGTTATTCCACTCTATTACTGCTATATACAGTTTCATCACAACTTGCTGTAAAGTCTCATCCGATGCCAGACAGTTAATCAGGCCCATATACAAAGGGACGAGGTGCATTCGGTTGATTGTTGGCAAAGCGGTCAGCTGGTCGGCCAATTTCAGAAGACGTTGCCGATGAGGTAAATCTCTTCTAGCTGCTGCATTCCATTCATCCCTTACCACCGCACTAGCCAGTCTCTGACAAACATTGATTACAACCTCATCGACCTTACCGTCGCGGCATGTTTCTATCAGCGTGTTCATGGCAAATTCCCATCTGGTGCTGTCTTCCAAATCCGTAATAGCTCGAGCGGTAGCAGCTGCAACTATGCCTTCATTTCCATTTGTCCACCGCATCATAGCACTGAAAGCATACTTGCCAACAAACGCATCCGGATGATTTGCAATTTCTATGATCAATCCTAAATAGCGAAGTCTATAGTCTAACGGTAAATCATTAGGCTGTTGAAATAATAAACTTCTTGCGATGTCACTTTCTGATGAAGAGGCCATTGCACTTAAAATATCCCAAGCGCGTTCATCATCTAACAGCTGTTTCGCAGCATGCCCTATGGCAATGATTACATCCTTGTGTGCGTTTGGTTTCTCGAATTCGTTGATTAATAACGGAATGCTGTCTCCGCTTCTATAGGCTCCCAGTAACCGGATGGCTTCTTTTCTTACAGTGATTTTCAGCTTATCCCGGGATAGCAGCTCTTTAAGCATGGAAACCAGCAACATCGGATTCACTCTGCGGATGCATCTAGGTATTGAGTACATGGCTACACGAGCCCTGTCCCCATCCAGATTGTCCAGCAGAACGGAAAGCACCTTCTCCGGTTCTTCCTTAAGTGAAAGGGCATGAAGCCCAGCTTCTACTACAGTTATTTCTTTATCCTGTACAAGTTCAAGTAACCTGTCGAGGCCAAGATCCGGCATACTCGCCATGATCTTAATGACTCTTGAACGCTCCGAATGGTTGCGCTTGGCATCGAATGCGATTTTTTCGAATAAGGAACTTAAGGCTTGCTGCTGACGTGGTAGCCACCTGTAGAATCCGTCTGTAGCCGGCACAGGATAGATCGTTTTGCCCGATAGGAATTTGCCCTTAATTACAGCCCCTGAAATAAAGGGATCGAGCCATTCTTGACGCTTCAGATGCAGATGCTGGAACACCTCATGAATCGTAATATACGATTTATCCAAAGCTAATAATTCCTTTACTCTGTCATCACGCGTTGTACGAGGCGCAAGCCAATATCTGGTCGCTTGTATGGCTGTAGAGTCTCCCTTTGCTCTCGATGCTTCCTTTAAGAGATTCTGAAGTTTTAGGATGCCATAACCTCTTTTACCGAATGAGCTGGCTAGGCTAAGCACCAGATTGTAATCTTCTCTTTTGTTGGCTTGTATAGCTAATGTATAAATTTCGTCGAAGATAATCTCTTCTACTCCCTGAGGTAAATTCTTCTCCAACGATGGAAGTATAAGCTGTCCGTTCTGCTTCACCAATTTCCAGATCGTATTTAAAGAGAACTTGAACAGCTTACCGTGAGGATGCAATGCGTTATGCCGCAGAATAGCAAATGCCAGTTGTTGAACGGAATACTTCGTACCATATGAAGTATCTCTGGCCTCTATAACACTATCAACAAGCAATGTAAGTTGTGGCACATGGGCATCCATGAACACAGACGCAGGGCTTTCCGAAAGCTCTTTAAACACTGCCCCCCGAACAGGATCCTGATCATTTCTAATCCGACCCAAGTACACCAACGTCTCATCCATACCCTGTCTGGACAGAACCGTACTTCTGATCAACTGCATAAGCGCCGTGGCGCGTTCGTCTGCACTGGATACTTGTGTTGCTTGTTCAAGCCCCGCTCTGGAATGAAGAATAGAACGACAAGCGGTAAATCGGATGGCTCTATCCCGGTCATCATTGATTTCACGAAGGCCAAGCATCCGGGTGGCTTCCTTGTCACGCAAGGCATGCGGTAATACATACAGTAATCTTTCCGGAAAAATACGTTCTTCGCGTTTATCTTCTTCATACACAGCATCAAAAATAACTTTACGGTTGGAAGGTGCAATATGATGCAGCAGCTTCGCTAAATGCATCGGGTAATCTGCAAGTAATTTTGCGAGCTCAATCCATTGATCCATGGATAAATATTTTGTTCTTTTTAGCACTCCTTCAGGCACGCCATAAGAAATCAGATCGCTCCGCGACTCCTGTCGAGTCAGCAGCTGATACACCTGATTAGGATTTTGGCGTACCAACGTACCCATTTGTTGTTTTAACACAGGGTGTATACTGCCTATGGGCCCATGATTCATCGCACACTCCAGCACCAGATCCGCCTTCAAATTGCATAGGAGCTCCATAGCGGATGAGAATCTCCACCAGACGTATCCCTTTTCCCTGGGGGGTGTGTTTACTAGCGTCGTTTCAAAGTATTCAGCCACTACGTCAAGATGCCGACTGGATAACTTCTTCCAATCTTTTATGGCATATCCGATATCAGCAAGCCATTTACTAACCGTTGCCGTATAACAGGCCTGCAGTACAATCGCTGCTTCCTCCGCTCCCCACCGGGCGTACACCACAGGCAATAAGCGTTCCGCCAACTCCTGACGGTTAATCTGTGAAATACTATGCAGCAGCTTACGGCGGCAATCATGTGATAGATGGGGGAGCTCGCGTTCAATATCAGCATCGGAAGCCACCTTTGTCAAAAGACCCGCAGCCGTATTTCTGATACTTGCCATAGGATGCCGCAGTGCGGATAGAACGATAGCCGCATCCTGTGTTGCAATGGCCCCCATTAAGGCAAGACGTGCTTCATAAACACCATCCTCCAGCAAAGAGGCTAATAATTGGGAGTACTGGGCAGATCCAAGATGATCACGGCCTAATTTCGCTACTTTTTTGATTCTATCGGAATAGCCTAATGCATCCAATTCTTTAAGTAAGCTTTGTTTGTCCAAGGGATCTCTTTTAAAAATCATAAGTCCTCCTCTTTCACCTGTTCTTATTCCATTCAGACTTTATTCTCTATCCCGCAATCCATCCCCTTCCATAAAACCGGAAGTTCACATCTGGTTTCGTTAACAAAAAATAAAGGCAATCCTGAAACGGGTTGTTCAACCACCTTCAGAATTACCCATAATACTACTTACTCTATTCATTCTTTTGTTGGATAAACACATACGTATTCTCATCCGACAGCTCCTCAGCAAAGCTGAAATCAAACCCGTCGAAGCCCTTAATATCTTCCACATTGGTGATTTGCCGCTCGGCCATGAAGCGGACCATTTCACCTCTGGCCATCTTGACCAGGGTCGCTCTCTCCACCACTTTACCGCCGATTTCCTGCCCGAATACACAGCTAATCATTCGAACATTTCCGCCAACATACGGGGAGATGCACTTGCTGTATTCCTTGGAGGCCAGATTCAGAATGATGTCACTCTCCGAGAATAGCTGATCCGCCAGCTTCCTGTTCCAGAACTCGTAAATAGAATTGAAACCAGGTCCGCTAAGCTTAGCCTGCATCTCCAGCCTGTACGGAACAACGCCGTCAAATGGCCGGACGATTCCATAGAATCCGGACAATATCCGTAAATGCTGCTGAAGATATTCCAGCTCCTCCATTTGAAGTACCCCAGGTGCCATGTACTGATACTGGATACCCTCATAGGAGAAAATAGCCGGTGTAAGATTCCGTGAAACATCCATATCCCGAATCCGCTCCACATTCAGCGTGGCGATGGCATCATTGCATTTCCATAGCGATTTGGCTTCTTCATAATTCAACTTTTGTAATAAGGCCAGAAGCGTCTGCGACTCACTTATAAATTGCGGCATCTGCCGGCAATCCAAAAAATCCGTGTCACTCTTCATCTTCTTGGCAGGCGAAATAATGATTCTCATGATGCTCCCATTTCTCTTTTCTTACCCCTGCGGGGAATTTATATATAACCTTATCCTATCATACTTAATCTTCGTAGGCTTGGGGCAAGTTCATGAAATTTGTTCACTGCCGCCCGCTTCGCCCGCCATCACCGCTACCGCCATCCGTGCCCTGGTTGCTATTTCTTCTCGTTCCGCCATTCATACCGGGAAAGCTACTTCCGTCTTTATCTCTGCCACCGGTGAACCCCTGTCCTCCGTTCGCCCTCGATCCGGAGTCGGTACTCGATATCTTCTGCGCCGTAATGGCATTACAGGAGACGAGCATCATGGAACAACTAAGCACTACTATGAGTAAAGCAAGGACTCGCTTGGTCCGCATTTTTAACCCCTCTCTTTCCGAGCAAGAATGGTCAACGTGGAAAATATCTTTTTAACATATAATCATATACCTCTTTAAAACCCATGTAGGATAACACGATCAGCAGCGGATACACGGGGTAAATATACCGAGACTTAATCTCCCACAACAGATAAAACCCGATAAAACCCAGCACTACAAGAATCAAAGAGGTTTCCTCATATTTTTTCGCTCTTATTCCCCCAATTAAGCGAATGAGTATAAAAACATACATCAAGAAATTCAGAATATACAATAACCACAGCAACCCGCTTCGATAACTCGAATCCCCCTTAAATAAATCCGTAACAGCGTTTGTGTAACTATAACGGTCCATGACAAAACCCATTCTTCCACCGTTGCTGGATGATCCGTCATTCCCAAGCCCATATCGTTCCATCTGGTATGTTCCTTCTGTCCAGGTCCAAACGAGCTTTTTATAATACATCTTCATTAAATCACTTAAGCTTGCTTCGGAGAGTTTATTGCTGATTTCCTCCTTAAATAGCTGCGTACTTTCTGCTTTATTATAATTGGCATCCTGCTGATAGATCGCATAGCTCTGCCGGTTGTCCCAGAATCCAAACGTCTCCAGATTGCTCCCCATATTCAGCCACATGTAGACAGGTGCAGAATTTTCATTAACCGGTTCATCCACGACATTCGTCGCCTGCAGCACAGCATTTTGCGTCCAGCTTGGAACATTAAACAATAAAACCGTGATAAACAAAGCGCTTAGAAGCTTTTTCAGCCCGATCGTACGCATGTTGAACAAAAGACTGAGCACCACAGTAATGAGAAAAATAACACCGATGCTGCGGAAATAGTTACCCACTGCCAGGAAGATGGCTGCTAAGAGAATATCCTTAATGGACTTTCTTTTTATAAATTTCACGGCAAAATATAAAGCACTTGTCAGCAAGGCGGTAGCTATCACATCGTTATAGATAAAATTACTCATAAACATAGAAGGAATATAGGTTGCGGCAAACACGAGAATGCCATAATCTCCACCCTTGGACTTATCATTGAGTTCTTTATACAGCATGTAAATCATTAATGACGTTAAAAGTGTGAAAAGGATATTGAATATTTTGATCACCAGATAATTATCTGGAAAGAACAGCAGCAACGTCTTTAAGTACACAACAATGGAGAAATTAAACGGAAACATATGCAGATAACCCGTCGTGTCAAAAGACGAATAATCATTCCTGTACAGCATATCGAGTGCCAATGAAAGCACGGTCTGCGAATCATCCGTCGGCAAGCGAGGAAACAGGAAAATAATCACGATCTGAATGATAAAAGAACACAGCAATGTGGCTGGAATGACGATTGTCCAACTATACTTATTAAGCTTCAGGCATACTTTATACAAAATAACGCTTAATACGAGCACCACCACAATCCCTAGAATAAAGAGGACGGGTTGCTGCTTCTCCAAAACAGGTGTGTCTCCATATCCGAAATAATTATATTTCGCTCGGATAAAAAAGGAGGACGCTATAAACAGTCCTATGAAAAATGCAAGTATGAGATACATTGTTTTTTGAATTCCCTTTATCATGGAAACCTCCTTTACGCAGTTGAATGCCTGTACAAGCTCATCCCCCGATTTATAAAAGCATTATAAACACCCAAACTGAAAATCAAATGAACGTCCGATATGTTGAAATCTCGCAGTGAACAAACGCAAATAGACCGCCCTCCACGCAAAGGGTTGCGGTCTGTATTATTAAATATTCTCTGCGGTGAAGATCATTCAAACCCAATGAAATCCAAATCCTTGAGGAATCGATTACTTCTTATCAAACGCTGTACCCTCTTCGTTACATTAGGCCCTTTAGGTGTACTGCCTCTTCTGTTTAGCAAGATCCATCTAAGACAAGCCCATGCTTCAAAAATTCCAAGCTCATCCTGTTCCATAAAATTCTCCAATAAATAAGCAGAACGGAACACATTAGCATAACGCTCAGAGATATGGATTTTCAGCAGAATCAGTGACCATGAGAAATCATATCCAGGATCTCCTAACTGGCCGTTCGTCCAATCGATGATAGTAAACCGCTCATTTTCCTGTACAATATTTCCCAAATGAAAATCGCCATGAATGATACGATCCTGTTTCATTGGAGTTTGTTCTGCTAGAGAAATCAGTGCATGATTAAGATCTGCGTGTTCTCTCGCTTCAGGAAAAAAGTAGTCGATGAAATCGTACTTAGGCAGTTGTATATGTTCGAGCTCACCACTATCTATTTGATGAATTCCGGCTAAAATGCTCGCCAGCTTCTTCATTATCTTATCATTCACTTTATGAATTGGCGTTCCGTCAAAACTCGTTAACAACACCTTATTCCCGTCCGGATTGATCCCCCAGCCCACTGGTTTAGAGACGGCTATCCCTCGTTCGGACAAGGCCAGCAATAATTGATATTGAAACTGAATATCTGGTTTGGAACTCTTACTCCATGTTTTCAGTACATAGCTTTCCTGATCTAAACTGATTTTCAGAACCTCAGCCTCAAAGCCATGATCCATTAGATGCGTGGTTAAGCTAGCTTCTTGAATGAGTAAATCATCCATGATTTCATGGTGTTCCAGCCAGTTTATGTTGGTTATAAGGGGTGACAAAAGTATTCCTCCTTTTCCTCGTCGTTCGCAGACCCTAATCTTCTGGAATCCCGGCTACGATTTCAATCAAATTGCCTTCTGGATCAGCCACAACGGCTTCACGCAGCCCAACCAATTTCCATAAAATCCTCCTACAATTCTAAATTATTCCTTTCACAATCGTAGACATAGTAGCATAGGCGGTAAAATAATGAAATGAACTATACAATAATTAAAAAGCCCTGTAGAAGCTCTACAGAGCACTTGTTGGCTTGAATCTAGCGATTCTAGTAAATGCTTATTAAACTATTTCATAACCAACAGTAAATCTGAAACCGTACAATTCATAGCCGATCTGAGTATATAGCCGAATGGCCTTTTTATTATTTCCATACGTACCTAATGTGGCGATTGTTTTGCCTTGCTCTTTTAGATACGCCAGTGCGGTGCAGATGATGTTGCGAGCAACACCTTTTTTCTGCCATTCAGGAATGACGAATACATTCTCGGTAGCACTTCTCTCCTCAGTGATTCTCCAGGTTGAGGTGTTGCCGATCAGTTGATCGCCATGAAATGCACAGAAGTTAACGATTTCGGGTGATCCCTGCATCCATCCCAAGTGATTGAAGCTCCACGCCACGCCGTCAAAGGAAGCGAGTTCAGCTTGATGATATTTATCCTGAGTTTCACCATGATTATGATCCAGTACAGTTGGTTTCACTAGAACCCCTTCCGGTAAAGGATACTTAGGAATCTCTCTACTCAGGTCAAATTTATACACGACAATCGTATCGCAAATCGTAAATCCACGTGCAAGACAAAAGCTCAATTCTTCGAAATCATCTGTGTCGAGATGTTGCGCCAGGATAATACGCTTCTCTTGATATTGTGTCTTAATTTCTCTTGCCCGTCCGATTAATGCCTCAATCAGTGCAGCTTTAATACCTTCATCCTCGGCGTTCTCTGCAAATATGATTTCGTAATTAAGATATCGCTTGAAGCTTGGGTCTTCGTCATGCCCAACCGCATGAAAGGTATCATGCTCCATCAGATGTGAAGCGGCTAGAACCTCTCCGTCCCGACTCACTGCGCAGAACATATTTCGCTTATCCAGATCGCCATGATACAGATATAGCATTTTTAGAACAAAATCCATACCTTCAATTTGCTCCGCATCTTCATCCTTCGGATTTCGGATTACAAAGTCCCTCATGAATAAACATCGTCTCCAATCTTTTATGGCGCTGCAAATCATTTCTTAGTTAAATAATGGATGAGGCAGGCTATGCTCAGCAAGGGAGAGTTTAGTTATA
>RCUU01000992.1_pt1 | contig 14375 bp, 15 predicted proteins | sample 2166211 | NCBI WGS metagenome assembly RCUU01 (sample SAMN09932620, study PRJNA488358) | compost metagenome | feature: garden; material: soil; isolation source: compost soil in phenylacetic acid-enriched culture | place: Germany: Experimental Botanical Garden Goettingen | collected 2016-01-27
GACTCGATAGCATCGATTCACTTTCACAGGAGATGAATCCATGCATATTTCAGTACTGGGCGGTGGTCACGGTTGCTACGCGGCAGCTATCGAACTGGCGGAAAAGGGCCACCAGGTGTGCCTGTGGCGCCGCGACGGCAAGGCGCTGAAGCAACTGCTGGAGGTAGGCAGCCTCAACGTCAAGGACTACGCCGGTTCGCGCACGTTGTCCGTGGGCAAGCCCGGTGATGCCCTGAGCCTGACCGATGACCTGGCCGAAGCCGTCGGCAGCGCTCGCCTGTTGGTGATCCCGCTGCCTGCGACCTCCCACGAAAGCCTGGCGGCCGAACTGGCGCCGCTGTTGCAGGAAGGCCAGGTGGTGTTCCTGCCGCCGGGCACCTTTGGCAGCTACATTTTCGCCAAGGCCATGGCCGATGCCGGCAACACCGCCACGGTGGCCTTCGCCGAAACCGGCACGCTGCCGTACCTGGCACGCAAGCACGGCGTCAACGACGTGGTCATCAGCGGCTATGCCACGCGCCTGCCCACCGGCGTATTCCCCAGCACCTTGTCCGAGTCGGCCTTTGCCGTGCTGCGTGAAGCCTACCCGAGCGTCGAGCCGATCGAGGATGGCTTGAGCGGCGCGCTGATGAACGCCGGCCCCATCATCCACCCGCCGCTGATCATGATGAACGCCGGGCCCCTGGAGCATTTCGAGGCCTGGGACATCCACAACGAAGGCACGCAACCGTCGATTCGCCGCGTGACCAACCAACTGGACGCCGAACGCATGGCCGTGCGTGAGGCCCTGGGCTACGGCGCGCCGCATTTCCCCCTGGCCGACCACTACAACACCACCGAGGGCGATGAGTGGATGTACGGTCGCGGTGCCCACGGCAAGCTGACCGACAGCGGCGACTGGCGCGAAGACATCGACCTGCAAAAACACCGCTACATGCTCGAAGATACCCGCCTGGGCTTGTCCTTCCTGGTCTCGATCGGCCGTTGGGCCGGCGTGCCGACGCCGGTTGCCCAGGGCTTGTTGAGCATTGCCTCGGCGGTGGCCGGCATCAACCTCTACGCCGAAGGCCGCACCCTGGAAAAACTCGGCCTGGCGCACTTTTCCCGGGCCCAGATGAGCGAGCTGCTGAACCGGGGTATTCAATGATGAGCACGGCATTGCCACGGGTTGCCGTGGTCGGTGCCGGGCGCATGGGCGAGGGCATTGTCCTGGCCTTTGTGCACGCCGGGTTGCCGGTCACCCTGATCGACATCAAGCAACGTGAAGCGCGGGACCAGCAGCAGTATTTCGTTCGCGTACTCGGCAACATTCGCAGCGAACTGCAGGTGCTGGTGCGCCTCAAGGCATTGACCGAGCAACAGGCCGAAGTGGCCTTGGCACGGGTCTCGGTCAAATCCAGAGCCCAGGCCGAGGCTGAGCTGGCGGACATCGACCTGGTGTTCGAGGCGGTGCCCGAAGTCATCGCGGTCAAGCAGGACACGTTCGCCTGGTTGAGCGAGCATGTGTCGGGCCAGGCGATCATCGCCTCGACCACGTCGACCTTCCTGGTTACCGAACTTGCCGAGATGGTCAGTGCGCCTGAACGCTTCGTCAACGCGCACTGGCTCAACCCGGCGCACTTGATGCCATTGGTGGAGGTCAGCCGCAGCGACGCCACCAGGCCCGACGTGGTCGAGCGCGTGCTGCACCTGCTCAAGCAGATCGGCAAGGTGCCGGTGGTGTGTTCGCCGGCCGCCGGCTACATCGTCCCACGCATCCAGGCGTTGGCCATGAACGAGGCGGCACGCATGGTCGAGGAGGGCGTGGCCAGTGCCGAGGACATCGACACGGCGATTCGGGTCGGGTTTGGCCTGCGTTTTTCGGTGTTGGGGATGCTCGAGTTCATCGACTGGGGCGGCGGGGATATTCTTTATTACGCCTCACGCTACCTGGCCAATGCCATCGACCCACGCTTTGCATCGCCGCAGGTCATTACCGACAATATGGAGCAGGGGCGCAACGGCCTGCGCGAAGGGCAGGGCTTCTACGACTACGCCGGCGTGGATGTGGAAGCGTACAAGCTGCAGCGGTTGGGCGAATTTGTGCGCAAGCTGGAGTTGTCGGGGCTGACGCCGGCGTTCGATGGGGCGTTGGCTAAAGGTTGAGCGCCGCCCATATCCACACTGTGGGAGCTGGCCGGGCGGCGTTCCGCTTGCCAGCGATGAGGCCTGGTTATCAATCGGGGCGTTAGAGCGTTTCGGCGGCATGCTCGAGGATCTGCTCGTAGCGCCCGTTGTCGCGGATGCGCTGCAGCCCCTTGTTGAAGTCTTCGATCAGCTTGCCCGCATTGGGCAGGCTGCGCGGCACGATGAGGTAGTTGAGGTCGGTGGCGATGACTTCGCCCACCGGGCTGATCTTGTGCTCGACTTGCAGCTTCCTGGCCAGGCTGGCTCCCACCATCGGGTTGATGGCCGTCAGGTCGACGCGGCCGTTGCCGACCATGAGCAGGCAGTTCTCGATGCCCGACGGGCGTTCGAGTTTGAAGCGGTAGTGGGTGATCGGTTGTTGCAGTTGCGTGGTGTCCCAGCCATCGGGGATGCACAGCGTCTTGTCGTACCATTGGCTGGTATCGGCCAGGCTGCCACTGCGTCGGGCAAAGAACCGTATCTGGCCCTGGTAGATGGGTTGGGAATACAGAAAGCGCAACTTGCGCTCGTCGTTCATCGCCCAGGGATAGGACCCATCGTAATGGCCTGCACCCGTCTGCGCCGCTGCCCGCCGCCAGGGCATGAACACCAGGAGGGTCTGGTAGCCGGCGGTTTCGAACGCCAACTGCACGATCTGGCTGCTCAGGCCCTGGCCCGGTAGCGACTCGCCCACGTACGGCTGGAACTCACCCGTAGCCAGCTTCAGGGTTTGCGCCGAGGCGGGTGGCAGCAGGCCGAGGCAGAGCCAGGAAAACAGGCCACAGGAAGCCATCCGCGGTCGTCGGTGTAGGTCGCCCAAGCACAACCTCCAGGTGTCAGAAAACAAGGCGCTATCGAATGCGCCATTATCGCCCATGCCAGCCGCCAGGATAGCCCCCCCGCGACGGGGATTGAGGTGGGGGGACGGCGCAAATGGCCTCGTAGGAGCGGGCTTGCCCGCGATGACGTATATCGTGCAACACCGAAACCAGCCGTTTCCCCAGCTATGCTTGCACCACTACCACCCCGCCTTGAAGGAATACCCACATGACCGCCGTGACCCCGGACTCAGCACGCCAGTACCTCTCGAAAATCGAGCTACCCGCGCTGTCGCGCGGCGCTGACTTCGATGGTGGGCCAGGCATCGATTTCGATGCCTTGAAAAACCAGGCGGCAGTGGTCGGCTCCCAGGTGGTGTCGTTTGCCAAGGGCGTGTCGGCGCCGCATCGCCAAGATATCGCCGACTGCACCTTATTGGCCCAGTTGGCGGCGAACAAGAAAATCACGGCCGAAAGCGGGATCTTCGATTGGTACAACGATTATTTCGCGGTGCTGGAGCAACTGGGTTGGGTCACCCAATCGAAAAGCTTCGACGTCTACAACGCCCAGACCGATAACCTGGAAACCCATGAGGCCATTCTCAAGGTGGCGGCGGGTTTGCTTGGCGCCGGGTCAACGGCATTGGCGGTGGTGGTATCGACCCTGCAAGCCATGCAGTCGATGGACGCCGACAACCCCTGGATCACCATCTTCAACCGTGAAAGCCGGCGCATGAACGCTACAAGGTTCCAGATCGCACTCGCCGAGGAAAGCCAGGGCGAAGTGGGCATTACAATGATGGCCTTTGCCCTTGAGGCCGATGCTGTCGTCACCCAGGTGTTGTTCTTCAAGGTCCAGTCGGATGCGGTGACCCTGGAGCATTGCTCGGGCAAGGTGACGGTCAACGAAGTGGTGCTGACGGGCGTTCGAGACACTTTGCGGCAAAAGCTGATCGGTCGCAGCAAGGGATTTATCGACTCGATCGACCTGGGCTGAGGGCGCTTTAGCCCCAGAAGTTTGCGCTTGAGTCCTTGCGAGCAGCATAGAGCGCAGCCATTGCCCAAGGTAAACTTCGCGCCGCTAAACGACTTCCACCGTCTGAATCGAGACTCGCCATGGCCCGCCTGCAGTTAATCTTCCCCGAAGACCAATTCTGTTACTCCACGACGTTGACGGTTCGCGTGACCGATATCAATGCGGCCAACCACCTGGGCAACGATTCGATGATCTCGATGATTTCCGAGGCCCGCGCGTGCTTTCTGTTCGACTTCGGCCTGCAGGCCAACGATATTATCGTCACCGACCTTGCCACCACCTACCGCGCCGAAGCCCACGCCCGTGATCAGTTGCTGTTCGAAGTGGGGGTCATGGACTTCAACAAGTACGGCGGCGACATCATGTTCCGCATCACCCGCCCGGCCGATGGCACGCTGATCGCCATGGCCAAGTCGGGTTTCGTGTTCTTCGATTACACCGCCAGCAAAGTGACGGCCATGCCGGTGGAGTTCATCGCGCGGTTTCCCAAGGTCAATCTGCTGGGGTGAAGCACTGCTGCGCAAGCGTTGACGCTCATGTCAGCAAGCGCCGACCGCCGATGGCACTCAGCGCAATCTGAAGTTCTTGTGTCGCCAGATGTTCGCGGTAATGTGCTTGCAACGCCGGCTCCCAACTGGCCACTTCGTCAAGAATGGCGTTGGCCTGGCCAGGATCCAGATGGTAGTGCTGCGCCTGGCTCAGGAGATTGCGACGTGTCAGCGCGTGCCCTTGCTTACCGACCGCCATGGCCAGTCGGGGTGGAGGCGAGCCATCCAGGCAGGGCACCACATCGTAGAAGGGGGACAAGCGCCAGCGGCCCTGGTCAAATATCACGCTGACATTCTTGGGGTGGTCGTCATCGTTGCCGACCAGAATGTTGAAGCAGATCCGCGATAGAGTTCGTGCTGATCTTCTATAGGCACCTGTCGCCGGTTCATCTCGTCCACGAGCAATCCATAGCGCCATTCCCGTTCGTGGGCGGCCGGGTTCTTCCAGTCGCTGTCGAGCAGGGTCAGGCCGCTCATCATCGGCAAGCGCAGGAATTTGCCGTCGCCGTTCGGGCGGCGATCGAAACGGTCCACCAGCAAGGTGCTGGTCTTGCCTCGGTGCAGTTCGACACGCGCAACATTCAGGCCCTTGCTGGCGGCAAATGACATGGCTGCGAACTCCAGCGCCGGGATATCGAAGTCGTCATGTCGGTCTCGTGGTTTGGCCAGGATCAAACGATCTTCGACGCGCAGTGTGCACTTGGGCCGGGCACCACCGAGCGATGAGCGTTGGCGCAACGCTTGGCGAGTCATTTCATCGGTTAGCTTGGGGAAACCATTCTGGATGTTGTCAGTAAATTCGATAAATTCGTCCAGCGCCGTAAGCCTGGAAATACCGGCCTGACCAATACCACTGGGTGGCGTTCTGGCAACGCCCATCATCAGGCTGCCGGCGCGGTCCTGGTTAGGGGATTTGAGCAGAAAATCCATGGCATCCAAGGCACCCTCGCTGGTCTTGAGCAGCACCCGCTCACCCCAACCATCCGGGGCGGCGTCGCGGATGAACCCCGGTATGCCCTGGTTTTTGGTGATCGCCGGGAACGCATGCGCACGCAATGGGTAGCGGATGGGGTCGGGTACCCAGCCGCCCTGGTCGACATAATCGGGGTTGTAGACGAACTCACCCATGCCATTGCGGGTATCGAGTCGACCCAGGGAAATGGTTTGAAGGGCTCCGGGAAGCTGCATGTACACATACACCCGGCGCATCAGAAGTCATCCCGGTTGGGTTTTTTCAGCCGTACCCGATGTTCCGGGGCATAGCTGGCCAACACGGGCGGGGGGATAAGAGGGAAAACATCTCCCAGGAGGCCAAGGTGCCAAAGCACGATCATATAGGCACGCATCTCTACCGAGGGTGTACCGGTTTCGATCTTGCTCAGGGTTTGGGTGGAGATCCCGACGGCTTCGGCAATGTCCTTTTGCCGAATTTTTCGCTCAAGGCGCCTGTTTTTCACCAATGTGCCAATGTTTTCCAGCTGTTCAGCGCAGGCGAGAGGGAAAACATTCATTCTTAAAGTCTCTCTTAAAGTCTCTCAAAGTCACTTTTAACCGGCTTAAAGTCGACTATAACATCGCTTAGGGATAGTAAGAATGAGTTTTGAGAGTGCGCAGCCACTACTTTTTACTCGACAACGGTATCTCCAGCGTCAGCCACATATTCCAGCCTTCGGGGCGGTTCTTGGAGTCGAATTCATAGTAGCCCTTGAGGTTGGTGTACCAGAGCTGGTCCCCCACCTGGAAGAAGTGGCCGACCTGGGGCCCAACGGCGCTGACCTTGGATTTGAAGTCGCCGAGCACGGCGCCGCTGCCACTGTCGCCGGTTACTTGGTGGTAGACGTAGCCGACCAGGCCGGCGTGGGTCTGCGCGGTGAAAAAGTGCGAGGCGCTCAGGTCCAGGTGGGCGTCGATGCCGTTCTGGTAGTCGGTGTCGGTGTTTTCCCAGTTGTAGGTCGCGCCGAGCACCGCGGAAAACTCGTTGACCTTGTCGAAAAAGGTGTAGCCGCCACCGGCATCGAGCGATGCATGGCCCAGGCCGATATTCACCAGGCGATCCGGGTCGTAGGCCCCTACCGGCAGGTTGCCCATGCTGTAGGCCATGAAATTGTGCACGCCATGGTTCCACTTCAGGGTGCCCAGCAGGTAGAGGTCGCTGCCGCCTGTGAGCGAGTCGTCGCTGCCGCCGGAGAAGGTTTGCCCCCGCGGCCCGGTCAGGGCGCTGTCGACGCTCGCTTCCGAGTGCGCGACGGCGGCGATCATTGACACCGCCGCCTGGGCGCCGAGCACGGGCTCGGCAAAGGTGTAGGTGGGGCTGGCGAACACCAGGCTGGCCGAGGCGTCCAGGCCAAAGGTCGTGCGCCCACCTCGGGTAGAGGCCGAACTGCCACTGTCGTCGGCGCTGACGTGGTAGTAAATCAGCGGCAGGCTCCAGCCCGGTTCGGTTGGCACGGCCGCCAAGGTACCGAACTGGCCGGGCAACCAGAAACTGATACCGCCGTCATCAGCCACTGCCGCGGCAGTGGGCAAAAGCATTATTAATCCTGCAATGCATGCACGTTGTTTCATGCGAACTCTCTTGTTGGACATCCTTGGCTCGAAGCAGTCTAGTTCACAGCGCTTGCGCACAAACACCTTGCGCCCGATACAAGGCACAAGGTGCTTGTTTGCAAACACAAATTATCAGAAATGACGGTCTTCCACCTCCAAGGTTACGTCGCCGCCCTGCAGCACGCTATGGGCCAGGCCGCTGGCACCGGCGAGGATATGCTCGGCATAGAAGCGCGCAGTGAGCAGTTTGCCGCGATAGAAGTCCTGCTCCGTGCTGCCTTGCTCAAGCTGACGCTGAGCCACCTGGGCCGACCGGGCCAGTTGCCAGCCGCCGGCGACCCTGCCGAACAGTTCGAGGAAGGGCACCGAACCGACCGAGACCTTGGCGACGTCGCTGTCGTAGTTGGCGACGATAAACGCCACGGCGTGTTCCAGGGCGGCAATGCCTTGGTCCAGGGCCCGGCCGATGCCTTGCAAGGCTTCGACACTGTCTGTTTGCCGGACCACAACTCGCATCTGCGTGATGACCTCGCCGATGGCCTTGCCGTTGTCCCGGGCTATCTTGCGCCCGATCAGGTCGGCAGCCTGGATTCCGGTGGTGCCCTCATAAATGGTGGTGATGCGGGCATCGCGCAGGTGCTGGGCCGCGCCGGTTTCTTCGATAAAACCCATTCCGCCGTGGATCTGCACGCCGAGCGAAGCAATGTCGACGGCATTCTCGGTGCTCCAGCCCTTGACCACCGGGATCATCAAGTCGACGAAGGCCTGGGCGGCCTGGCGTTGTGCAAGGTCGTCGTGACTCTGGGCACGGTCCATGGCCGCCGCCACGTTGCAGGCCAGGGCGCGCATGGCTTCGGTGCGCGATTTCATTGACAGCAACATGCGCCGCACATCGGGGTGGCGCACGATGGCAACCTTGTCGCGGCTGCCGGCTCCGGCCTCGCTGCCCTGGACACGGTCACGTGCGTAGGCGAGGGCGCGCTGGTAGGCGCGCTCGGACAGGCCGATACCCTCGATGCCGACCGAGAAGCGTGCGGCGTTCATCATGATGAACATGTACTCCAGGCCACGGTTCTCTTCACCGACCAGCCAACCGGTGGCACCGCCGCCATCGCCGAACGCCAGCACCGCGGTGGGGCTGGCGTGGATGCCGAGCTTGTGTTCCAGCGACACGCAGCGCACGTCGTTGCGCGCGCCGAGGCTGCCATCGGCCTCGACCAGGAATTTCGGCACCACGAACAACGAGATGCCCTTGACGCCCTCCGGCGCACCCGGCACCCGCGCCAGCACCAGGTGCACGATGTTGTCGGTGAGGTCGTGCTCGCCGTAGGTAATGAAGATTTTCTGCCCGAACACCCGGTAAGTGCCGTCCGGCTGGGGTTCGGCGCGGCTGCGCACGGCCGCCAGGTCGGAACCGGCCTGGGGTTCGGTGAGGTTCATGGTGCCGGTCCACTCGCCGCTGATCATCTTCGGCAAATAGGTTCCTTTCAGGTAGTCGCTGCCGCGCAGTTCGACCGCCTCGATGGCACCACGGGTGAGCATCGGGCACAGGCCGAACGACAGGTTGGCGCCGTTCCACATTTCTTCGACCAGTGCCGAGACCAGACGCGGCAGGCCCTGGCCGCCATGCTCGGGGCCGCAGGACAGGGCGTTCCAGCCACCCTCGACAAACTGCTGGTAGGCCTTGTGCCAGCCCTTGGCGGTGTGCACCTGGCCATCGACCCAGCGCGCGCCTTCGCGGTCGCCGCTGACGTTCAGGGGCGAGAGCACGCCTTGGGCGAACTTGCCCGCTTCGGTGAGGATGGCGTCGGCCAGGTCGCTGCTGACATCCTCGCAGCCGGGCAATTGGCTGACCTGGTCGAGCAAGCCGAGCTCGTTTAGGACGAACTGCATGTCGCGCAGGGGGGCTGTGTATTCACTCATGACGGAATCCCTGTAGGTAACGTTGAAAGCCTAAGGCTGGGCAAATACCAAGTAGAGCAGACATCCATCGGTAAGCGTCCCCCCCGTGCCGGGAGGGTTTCCCTCAACGGTGCGAAGCAAGCCGTTGAGTCAGGAAATCGATGAACACCCTGACCCGCAGTGCTACATGCCGCGCATGGGGGTAGAGCAGGATAAACGGACGGGTGCAGCCGCCGTATTGCGGCAGCAGTTCGATCAGCTCGCCGCGTGCCAGCGCCTCCTGGACGGCAAACCGGTAAGTCTGGACCACGCCCGCGCCATTACAGGCAAGGGTGACCAGGGCCAGGTAGTCTTCCCGGCAGGTATAACCCCCTTGGGTGGTGACTTCAAGCGGCTTGCCCTCATGGCGAAAGCTCCACGGCACCGTGCGCCCGGTGCTGGGCAGTTCGAACTGGAGGCAATCGTGCGTGGGCAGGTCCTCCAGTGTTTGCAGCGGCCCGGCCTGTTTCAGGTAAGCGGGCGCTGCGACCACGACCAGTTCGGCGTCTTCAAGCTTGCGTGCGATCAACGTCGAGTCAGCCGGGTCACGCCCGCGAATGGCCAGGTCATAACCCTCGTCGGCGAAGTCGATATTGCGGTTGCTGGCGTGCACTTCGACCTGCACCTGCGGGTAGAGCCGGCGGAATGCCGGCAACAGCGGCAGCAGGCGGAAATGCGCGTAGGGCGTTGGCACGCTGATGCGCAACAGCCCCGAGGGCGCGCTTTGCTGGCCGGTGACTTCGCGTTCGGCATCCACCAGTTGCGCCAGGGCCTGGCGGCAGCGTTCGTAGTAGTTACGCCCGCCGTCTGTCAGGCGCATGTTGCGCGTGGTGCGCACGAACAAGCGCACCCCCAGCCGCGCCTCCAGGCGCGACACCGAGCGGCTGACCGCCGCCGGGGTGACGCTGGCCGCCATGGCCGCGGCGGTAAAGCCGCCCAGTTCCGCCGCCAGGCAAAACAGCTCGATGCTGCCCAGTTGGATATCGTCGAAATGGCGTTGCATGGCCGCTCTCATTTATTACATGGGGTATCAATACAATGCTCTTTTCACGTATTTATCAATAGCGCGGGTAAAAGTAGATTGGGCCCATGCCGCAGTTCGCGGCGCCAAGTTGAGGAATACGACCATGAACTCGAATCAAACCGTGATTGTCACCGGTGCCTCCAGCGGGCTGGGTTTTGCCATCGCTCAAGCCTACCTTGCCCGTGGCTACAACGTGGTCGGCAATGCCCGCTCCCTGGACCGCCTGCAAACAGCCGCCGCCAGATTGGGCAACCCGGCCAACCTGTTGCTGGTTGCCGGCGACATTGCCAGGCCGCAAACCGCCAAGGCCTTGTTTGCCCAAGCCATTGAAGCCTTCGGCAAGGTCGACATCCTGATCAATAACGCCGGCATTTTCATTCCCAAGGCCATCACCGAGTACACCGAAGAAGAGGTGGACAGCATCGTCAACACCAACCTCAAGGGCTTTTTCTACCCTTCCCAGGCAGCGGCGGCGCACATGACGGCCAACGGGGCAGGGCATATCGTCACCATTACCGCCAGCATCGCCATGCAGCCGAACGTCAAGGTGCCGGCCCTGTTGCCGGTACTGATCAAGGGCGGCCTGAACCATGCCACTCGCGCCCTGGCGCTGGAGCTGGCAGCGGCTGGGGTGAAGGTCAATGCCGTCGCTCCCGGCATTATCGATACGCCGATGCACGGCAAGGACGAAGGCACCCGCAACTTCCTCAATCAGCTGTCGCCCAGCGGGCGCATCGGCCAGGATCAGGACGTGGTGGATGCGGTGCTGTACCTGACCGATTCGAGCTTCACCAGCGGCACGGTGATGGTGGTCGATGGTGGCTCGACCAGCGGCACCTGGTAAAGCGAGCGCCGCGAGTCGTTTGCAATCAGCGCGTCAACTTCAGGGCAAGCTCGGCAACGTGCTTGCCCTGAAAGCGTGCGATATCCAGTTCGTTTTGCGAAGGTTGGCGCTTGCCATCGGCACCGGCCAGGGTCGTCGCCCCATAAGGGGTGCCACCGGTGATTTCAGCCATGTTGCTCAGCCCGGCGCAGGAGTAGGGCACACCGACGATCACCATGCCCTGGTGCAGCAGGGTGCTGTGGAAGGAGGTGATGGTGGTTTCCTGGCCGCCGTGCTGGGTGCCGGTGGAGGCGAACACGCTGCCGATCTTGCCCACCAGCGCGCCTTTGGCCCATAACCCACCGGTCTGGTCGAGAAAGGTGCGCATCTGCCCGGCCATATTGCCAAAGCGCGTCGGCGTGCCGAAGAGGATGGCGTCGTAGTCGGCCAGTTCGTTGGGGCTGGCAACGGGGGCTTGCTGGTCTTGCTTGACGCCAATGGCAGCGGCCTGGTCGGCCGGGATGGTCTCGGCGACACGCTTGAGCGTCACGTCGGCGCCAGGGACCGAACGGGCGCCGTCGGCAACGGCGTTGGCCATGGTTTCGATATGGCCGTACATCGAATAGTAGAGAACCAGTACTTTCGCCATGATGTGGATCCTGGGTTAAGCGCCATGGGGGCGGGTCGGATTAACACTAGCAGAGCCTGCAGCGCCAGCTTGCCGGATCGGATCGTTCCAATTTTGAGACGGTGCAGCCTGATCGGATGACTACCGGCTGGGGGGATCGGCGACTAAGGTGAATCCACCCCTTAATCCATCGGTTCGCCAAGGAGCCCAGCATGAGCAGCCCCGCCAACTTCAACAACCAGAAGCCCGTCATCGACGCAGACGATGCCGTGATGCTGCTGATCGACCACCAGAGTGGCCTGTTCCAGACGGTCGGCGACATGCCGATGCCGGAATTGCGTGCCCGTGCCGGCGCACTCGCGAAAATCGCCAGCCTGTGCAAATTGCCGGTGATCACCACCGCCTCCGTGCCGCAAGGCCCCAACGGCCCGTTGATTCCCGAAATCCACGAAAACGCCCCTCATGCCCAATACGTTGCGCGCAAAGGCGAGATCAATGCCTGGGACAATCCCGAATTCGTCGCCGCGGTCAAGGCCACGGGCCGCAAGACGCTGATCATCGCCGGCACCATCACCAGCGTGTGCATGGCCTTCCCCTCCATCAGCGCGGTGCACGACGGCTACAAGGTGTTCGCCGTCATCGACGCGTCGGGCACCTATTCGAAGATGGCCCAGGAAATCACCCTGGCCCGCATCGTCCAGGCCGGCGTGGTGCCGATGGACACCGCGGCCGTGGCCTCCGAGCTGCAAAAAACCTGGAACCGTGACGATGCCCTGCAGTGGGCCGAGGTCTACACCAAGATCTTCCCGGCCTACCAATTGCTGATCGAAAGCTATTCCAAGGCCCAGGACGTGGTGAAGAACAACGAAGTGCTGGATTCCCAGCGCAAGTAGCTGCCAGCCATACGAGACACAGCCTCATTGGCCTTGCGGCGCAGGCAACCTGAGCTGTACTTCGAGGCCGCCGCCATCACGATTGCGCAGGCTCAGGCTGGCGCCGATGGCCACGGCCAACTGCTGGGCAATGGCCAGGCCCAGGCCGGTGCCGCCGGTGTCACGGTTGCGCGAGCTTTCCACACGGTAGAAGGGCTGTGTGACCTTGGCCAATTCTGCTTGCGGTATACCCGGGCCGCGATCCAGTACGGTGATCGAAAGGCCGCCGTCGGCCTGGGTTTGCACCTGCACCTGGGCTGCTCCGGAAAATTTCAGGGCGTTGTCCACCAGGTTGACCAGTACCCGGCGCAGGGCATGGGGGCGGGTATCGAGGGGCGCCCCGTGCTTGCCGAGCAGTTGCACGTCCTGGCCGGTGTCCTGATAGTCGCAGACCAGGCTGTCGAGAAAGGCATCGGGGTCGATGCGCACACTCGCTTCACTGGCGCCGTGCACACTGCGCGCATAGGCAACGCCTTCGCGCACCAGGTGCTCGATCTCGCCCAGGTCGTGGGTCAGTTTGTCTTTTTCGGCCGAATCATCCATGAACTCGGCGCGCAGCTTCATGCGCGTGATCGGCGTTTGCAGGTCGTGGGAAATGGCCGCCAGCAGCTGCATGCGCTCCTTTAAATAGGCGGCGATGCGTTCCTGCATGGCATTGAAGGCGCTCGCGGCGTGGGCCACTTCGCTGGGCCCGCGCACATCCAGCGGTGTGCCGTGCGCATTGGGGTCAAGGGTTTCCACGGCGCGGGCCAGGCGGGTCAGGGGTTCGATCGCCATTCTGACCGCAAGCCAGGTGCAGCCCAGCAGCAGGGCCAATTGCACGACCAGCACAATGGGCAACCAGACCGCCAGCGGCATGCTGGCGGGGCGCACGTCTATGGTCACCGGGCTGCCGTCACTCAGTTTCAGATGGGCCTGGAAGTGCAGGCGCAGGTCGGGCACCTCGGTGAACGTCACGGCATGCTCGGCGCCGATGGCCTCCTTGATCGAGCGTGCGGCGATGGGGGCATCCTCTACATCGATGGGGGTGCCGTGCTGCCCCTGGGTGAGCAGGTAGCTGTAGTTGCGGTGTTCGAAGCGCGGCAGCCAGGCGGCGCGTTCGGCGGCGGGCAAGCGGTCGAGGATGGCGATGGTGATTGCCACATCGCTCTCCAGGTTGCCCAGCATGGTGGTTGTGCTGCTCTGGTAACGTTCGTAGAACTGCGCGCTGAAGGACAGGGCATGGGCCAGCAACAGGCTGGCCAAGAAAATCAGCGACAGCCGCGAGGCCAGCGTGCGCGGCCAGCGCAGCCAGCGATTCATGCTTGCGCACCGAGGATCTCCACCGGCATGGAGAATACATAGCCTTCGCTGCGCACGGTCTTGATGTAGGCCGGCTCCCGCGCATCGTCCAGCAGCCGTTGGCGCAGGCGGCTCACCAGCAGGTCGATGGAACGGTCGAACAGGTCGGCGTCGCGGCCCTGGGTCAGGTTGAGCAATTGGTCGCGGTTGAGCACCCGTTGTGGGTGGTCGAGAAACACCCGCAGCAACCTGTATTCGGCGCCGCTCAAGGCGACCATGGTGCCGTCCTCATCGAGCAGGTGCCGGGCGGAGGTGTCCAGGCGCCAGCGGCCGAAGCCCAGCAGGCGGCCGCTTTCGGTGACCACCAGGTTGGGCGGCAGCATCCGCGTGCGCCGCAACACGGCGTTGATCCGTGCCAGCAGCTCGCGGGCGGCGAACGGCTTGACCAGGTAGTCGTCGGCACCCATTTCCAGGCCGATGATGCGGTCGGTTTCATCATTGCGGGCGGTCAGCATCAGCACCGGGATAGCCTTGTGCTTGCCGGCACGCAGCTCGCGGCACAACAGCAGGCCGTCATCGCCCGGCATCATGATGTCGAGCACGATCAGGTCCACCGGCGTGGTTTCCAGAA
>RCUU01000993.1_pt1 | contig 14369 bp, 13 predicted proteins | sample 2166211 | NCBI WGS metagenome assembly RCUU01 (sample SAMN09932620, study PRJNA488358) | compost metagenome | feature: garden; material: soil; isolation source: compost soil in phenylacetic acid-enriched culture | place: Germany: Experimental Botanical Garden Goettingen | collected 2016-01-27
AAGTACGAAGTGGTAGAATTGATACCCTGATTGAAGAAGGTAGTAAAAAAGCTTTAAAAGCGAGAAGCATCGTACGCAACTTGGAAGGTTATCTATCCGCCTGTCAACTTGGTATTACATTGGCTTCGCTTGCGCTAGGGTGGCTGGGCCAACCAGCCATAGCTAACCTTGTCGGGCCATTATTAAGCAGTATAGGTTTTGGAGCAACCACTGTTAATGTTGTATCTTTGATTATTGCTTTAATGTTTATCACTATCTTGCATATCGTACTTGGTGAGCTTGCACCTAAGACTATTGCAGTTAACAAGGCTGAATCTGTCCTTATGCTAACATCTGGACCGATGAATGTGTTTTACAAGATCATGTATCCAGTGATTTGGATCGTAAATGGGCTGGCACGTGGTTTATTACGGATCTTCCGTTTAGCCCCTGCTTCTGAGCTGGGAACGGCGCATACGGAAGAAGAGATCCGTATTATCATGCAAGAAAGTAACAAAAGTGGTTTCATTGATAATACCGAAATGGCGTTGGTTGACAATATTTTTGAATTTGTGGATACAATGGCTCGGGAGATCATGATTCCTCGAACAGAAATGATTTGCCTGAATAATCACCTTTCAACTGAAGAGAACCTTGAAGTTGCTTTTGATGGAATGCGGACGCGTTATCCGGTCTGTGACGGAGATAAGGATCACATTCTAGGCTTTATTCATATCAAGGACTTAATTAGGGATCGTGCACAAAGCTATCATAAATTAATTCGTCCTATTCTAACCGTACCTGAATCTATTCAGATCAGTGCTCTGCTGAAGGTCATGCAGCGTGCGAAGACACAAATCGCCATTCTGATTGATGAATACGGCGGAACATCAGGAATGGTTACGCTGGAAGATATCATGGAGGAAATTGTGGGAGAAATTCAGGATGAGTTTGATGAAGAACGTCCTGGTGTTGAGAAGCTGGGTGAGGATGAGCACTCCATCGACGGCTTGATGCTTATTGAAGAGATTAATGATCTTTTGGGCCTCCATATGGAAACTGAGGATTACGATACAATAGGCGGTTGGCTGTATTCTAAACTAGAGGCTAATCCACCTCAAAAAGGGCAGTCTGTAGAATTTGATGATCATTTGTTTATAGTGGAAGAAACGGATAATAAGCGAATTTCCCGAATTAAGCTACTGAAGTTACAGCTGTTGACTGAAGAAGCTGGTGCATAAGGAACTTATTTATATTTATGAAGACACAGTGCTATAGCATTGTGTCTTTTTTACAGTGTTTTTACAGTATTGTTTGCCAAAAAGAGATTAAAAATTATATAATTTTAAATGTATATGATAAAAACTACATTAGTCCACAGAGGACAGAAAGGAATTCTCCTTGAGTAAACCTAATAAAAGTACAAGCGTTCCCCAGCTAAGTAAGCAAGAGAAACGGCGGGTAGAACAGGAGCAACAAAAGCAGAAAACGAGAATTTTAATTATCAGTTCAATTGCTTTAGTAGTCATCATTTTTGTTGGATTGTTTATGTTAGCTTCGAAGGATGCCACAAAAAATGCCGCTTCAGGAGAACCAATAGAATTCAATTACAGTGAGCTACCTAGAGTTGGTAAAGAGGATGCACCTGTTAAACTTGTTGAATTTGGAGATTTAAAATGTCCAGCGTGTTCCCAATTTGCAACATCCGTGAAACCGAAAATTGTTCAAGACTTTGTCAACGAGGGAAAAGCAGCGCTCTACTTTGTAAATATGGCTTTCGTTGGTCCAGATTCTGAGACTGCATCACTTGCTGCATTATCTGTTTACCATCAGAATAATGATGAATTCTGGAAGTTCTATGATGCTGTATATGCACAGCAAGGTGAAGAGAGTGAAGAATGGGCGACTGAAGATTTCTTAGTAAGCCTTGCGGAGAAAGAGAAATTAGCTATCGATTACGAACTGCTGCGTAAAGATATTAAGGAACGTACGTATGCAGATGAGTTGAATAAAGGCATGCAGCTAGCTAGTGAAGCTGGGGTGACCACAACACCATCCCTTTACATCAATGGCGTATTAACTGCAGATCCATTTAACGTTGAAACGATTTCAAAGGAAATTAACGACGCCGCAAGTACAGTGGAGGCAAAGTGACAAAGTTCCTATCTTTTTGCAAGCGTAACTGTTTGTATCTAGCCTGGTTCGTGTCTTTGGTTGCTGTTGCTGGCAGCTTATATTTGAGTGAAGTATTGAAATATGAGCCTTGTAAGCTTTGCTGGTTCCAGCGAATTTTCATGTATCCTCAGTTGTTTCTACTGGGAATCGCGACGTTTCGAGCGGATAAACGGATTATCCCTTATGTACTTCCATTAAGTTTGATTGGTGGCAGTATCTCCATTTATCATTATGCGGAACAGAAGATTCCTGCATTAAGTAAAGTTCTTCCTTGTACAATTGGTGTTCCTTGTAATAAGGATTACTTGAACTTTTTTGGATTCATTACGATTCCTTTCCTTGCATTAATCGCTTTTGCTTTAATTAGCATTTTACTTTGGTACGGACGCAAGGAAGAAGAAGTGATGGAGTTAGATACAGAGGAAAGTTTAGGATTTTGATTTTTTAACTTTGAAGGATCCGAAAAAATGTGAAAATTGACTAAAAACACGACCCAGAGGGATAATTGAAGAGAATGAAAGAGAGCATCCAATAAGACGCAGTATTTGCGCTTTTTGGATGTTTTTTCATTCTTTTTTCATTTTTTTCAACGCTTTACTGTAAACACTTTTAAGACTAATATTAGACCTTGTGAGAAGTTGAATATGCGCTGAATTTTCTTAGGAAAAACGGGGGAACCAAACTTGGCATTTATGCCAATGGGGTGAATCGGAAGGGTCGATTAGACTTAACCGTAGGGCTATATACCACAGCCCGAATCCGCCAGCTAACCTCGTAAGCAAGGTGGGATAATGACCATGCATAGCATGCGGATCATTTCCGCATGCTATTTTTAGTGTCTGCATTTATGAAACCCACCAATGAAAACAGCGCGCGGAAATTCCGTTTCAGCTCCCAAAGAAAGGAACTGTATCCACAATGGTAAGCAAGGTAAAACGACTATTGATCGGGCGTCCGATGAAGTCGAACGAACTCGATCATGAAAAGTTATCCAAGGTGAAAGCACTGGCTGTCCTGTCTTCTGATGCGCTCTCGTCTGTAGCCTACGGAACGGAACAAATTTTGATTGTACTGGTGGCTGCGGGGTTTACTGCCATCTGGTATTCCCTGCCAATTGCATTAGCCGTATTGGGCCTGCTGGCCATCCTGATTTTATCCTATCGGCAGACGATCTACGCTTATCCTCAGGGAGGCGGAGCCTACATCGTTGCCAAGAGTAATCTTGGGGTTCCGACAGGGCTCTTAGCAGGAGGGTCCTTGTTAGTGGATTACATCCTGACCGTAGCAGTTAGTGCGTCGGCTGGGACAGATGCGATCACATCAGCTTTTCCAAGTCTTCATAATCACACTGTTCTGATCGCAGTATCCGTTATTGTTCTTCTAACATTAATTAATCTTCGAGGAGTAACAGAATCAGCTTCATTCATCGCAATTCCAGTGTACTTGTTTGTGGTTTCGATTGTTGTACTGATTATCTCCGGTGTCATTAAATATGCAATGGGTGGCGCGCATGCGAATGTTCCTGAAATAGGTAGCGCCGTATCCAATGTAAGTTTGTTTCTACTATTAAAAGCGTTTAGCTCTGGTTGTTCAGCATTAACGGGGGTTGAGGCTGTATCTAATGCCATCCCGAACTTTAAAGCCCCTGCAGAAAAGAATGCAGCCAAGACCTTAATGGTCATGGGGGTTATCCTTGGGTTTATGTTTACAGGCATCACATTACTGGCCTATTGGTACGGCATAGTGCCTGACGAAAAGGCTACAGTTGTTTCTCAGATCGCTGAATCGACCTTTGGTCGCGGAACGTTGTATTTTTTCATTCAAGGTATTACTGCAGTAATTTTGTTCTTGGCAGCTAATACAGCTTACTCAGCGTTCCCGCTGCTCGCCTTTATGTTTGCAAAAGATAAATATATGCCACATGCTTTTATGGTACGTGGTGACCGGTTAGGCTTTTCTAATGGTATTATTTTTCTAGGTGTCCTGTCTGCTGTGCTTGTAGCTGCATTCCACGGAAATACAGAAAGCTTGATTCCTCTTTATGCCGTGGGTGTCTTCATTCCTTTCACCTTGTCACAGCTAGGAATGATGGTTCATTGGTTTAAAACAAAACCAGCGGGATGGAAAAAAAGATTTGTTGTAAATACCATCGGTATGCTGACTACATTGACGATTACGCTTATTTTTATCATTACTAAGTTCTCAAGCGTATGGATGGCGTTCATTTTCTTACCTGCTGTAATGTTCGTGTTCCACCGGATTCACAAGCACTATTTGAACACTGCAGATCAGCTTCGTATATGTCCGGCTACGGATAAACCTTTGATTAAAGGAAGCACGGTGGTTGTCCCTGTTGCTGGTGTAACACGTGCTGTACTGCATTCCATTAGCTATGCCAAGTCTTTAACGGATAATGTAGTAGCAGTGTATGTTGGCTTTGATGAAGAGGACATCCAAAAGATGGAGCAACGGTGGGAGGAATGGAACCCGGGTGTACGCCTGATTGTACTTCGTTCCAGATATCGCAGTATTATTCGTCCGTTAGTGAAATTTATTGATACAGTGGAGTGGAAGACCGCAGCGACGGATCATATCACTATCTTGATTCCACAGTTTATTACTAAGCATTGGTGGCAAGCAGTACTTCATAATCAGACCAGCTTTTTAATCCGCTCGTATTTAATGAATCAAAAGGATGTTGTAGTTGCGACTGTCCCATATCATTTGAACAAATAATGGATCATCAAGAAGAGGCTATATCCGGAACATTCGGAATATAGTCTCTTTTGTATTTTTTAAGAAGGAAAATGTTGCAAATCAACAAAATTTTAAATTTATAGGTTGACAGAGAGAATGAGAATCAATATCATTTAAAAGTGAGACAGGGGTAAACGACCCCTTTGAATATCAAAGCGGGTATATATTAGGAGGGTATTTAATGTTTTCGTTTAACAGAAAAAGATTTGGAAGCATGAAATTGACGATGATCGGACTAATAGTGATGGCGCTATTTCTATCCGCATGCGGTAATAATAATGCTGAAAGTTCATCAAATGCAGGAACAGAGCCTACAACAGCACCTACTGCAGAAGCTACAGAAGCTCCGGCAGCACCTAAAACATTAACGGATGCAATGGGGCATGAAGTAACGATTCCTGCGAATCCACAGCGGGTTCTAGGTTCCTATTTGGAGGATTCTTTGGTAACGCTGGGTGTGACTCCAGTAGCCCAATGGTCTGTGCCAAATGGCGTTCAGGATTATCTAGCTGCTGAATTAAAAGATGTTCCTACTATTAGCTACGATCTTCCGCTCGAGGCAGTAACCAGCTTCGCTCCGGATCTTATTCTTATCCCATCGGAGTCTTCAGTACAGAATGGGATCTACGACCAATTGAATAAGATTGCTCCGACTTATGTGATTGGGGATGAACTGAATCAAGATTGGCGCAAGTCGCTACTTAAGATTGGTGAAATTCTGAACAAAACCCCTGAAGCAGAGAAAGCCATTAAAGATTATGAAGATAAAGCGGCTGCTGCGAAAGAAAAGATTAGTGGAGCTATTGGACAAGAGTCTGTAGCGATTTTATGGTTGGTGCAAAAGAATTTCTATATTGTAGACGAAACTCGCAGCAGTGGTGCTGTATTATACACAGACCTTGGTGTAAAGCTACCTAACTTAGTAACAGAAATTCCTGTTGGCACAAGAGCTACTTGGAATCCAATCTCGCTGGAGAAGCTTTCTGAGCTGACAGCAGATCATATTTTCCTTGTAAATAGTGATAAGACTGAGGGTTCAGAGATCCTGGACAGTGCAATTTGGAAAGGTATCCCGGCTGTAAAAGCTGGCAATGTACATGAAATGAGTTCAACAAGCAGCTGGCTTTACAGTGGTGCGAACGCTGGCGGCAAAATCATTGACGATGTGTTAACAAGCCTTGTGAAATAAATGTCGTAATTCACCATGAATGAGACGGATCATTTGGGTGGGGAAGGGCGTGCAGATCAAGTATCTTAGGATACGAAGATCTGCACCATTTTTTTATAAACTACTTCTCTTTACGAAAAAATGCCTCCTGCAATTGTACAACATTCATTTTTTTGCGATAATGAGAATGATTGTTGTTATCATTAGATCATTGTAACTATAGATTAAGGAGACGACTCATGGTTTCACCCTCAGATTTCGCACATCGTAATAACAATGATACACAAAGAGCTCTACATACCCGTCCGGCAGCTGCAATAGGTATTCTGATTTTTGGACTTGCTGCTATTGCCTTTGGACTGGCGCTTTCAGTCTCGGTGGGTGCAGCAAATATCAAGCTAGCTACGGTATGGGAAGCCATATTTCAATTCAATCCAGATATACAGCAACATCAGGTGATAAGAGAACTACGATTTCCACGCGTGATCGCAGGTGCTTTGGTTGGTGCTTGCTTCGCAGTAGCCGGGGCAATCATGCAGGGGATGACAAGGAACCCACTTGCGGATTCAGGTCTGTTGGGCTTGAATGCGGGAGCGGGTGTAGCGCTGGCCATAGTATTTGCTTTTGCACCTTCGCTCTCTTTCACTTCACTTATGTTGTTTTGTTTTATAGGTGCCGCAGTAGCTTCTTTTATCGTATTCGGAATCGGGTCGCTTTCCTTTAATGGCCTGACACCGTTGCGGTTGACACTTGCGGGCTCTGCAGTCAGCGCATTACTAGTTGCTGTTAGCCAGGGCATAGCGATTCTTTTTAACTTATCTCAGGATATAGCTTTTTGGTTAGCTGGTGGAATGGGTGGAGCTAGCTGGACTCAGATCAAAATTATTTTCCCTTGGGTGTTTGTGGCATTAATTGCAGCGATGATGTTATCGCGGTCCGTCACATTGCTCAGCTTAGGAAAGGAAGTGGCCGTTGGTCTAGGTCAGCGGACCCGATTAGTACAGTTGGCATGTATGATTGTTGTAGTCGTTCTTGCCGGAAGTGCAGTCTCCATGGTTGGCCCGATTGCTTTTATAGGACTAATTATTCCACATGTTACGCGTTATTTCGTGGGGGTAGATTATCGCTGGATTATTCCTTGCTCGGCCGTGCTTGGGAGCTTATTGATTATCTTTGCGGATATCGCCGCTAGAATGATAAATGCACCTTATGAGACGCCGCTAGGCGCCTTAATTGCCATCATCGGTGTACCCTTCTTTATTTACTTGGCAAGTAAGCGGAAGGGGGAGCTGTGATGCATAGGTTAACCCTTTCTCTAAATGAAAAAGAACGGCGCAAACGCGCACTTACAGTGTTATCGCTCCTAGCTATACTGATCGTCGTCATGTTTATTATCAGTATGAATACAGGGTTTATGCGTCTATCCCCACGTGAAGTATTACATACAGTGCTGGGTGATGGAACACATCAGCAAAAGCTTATTTTATTTGATTTCAGATTACCTCGTATCGTCATTTCATTGTTGGTTGGAGCGGGCTTTGCAGTCTCAGGTTGTATCTTACAAAGTCTCGCACGAAATGCACTTGCTGAACCGGCAACGCTGGGTATAAGTGCGGGTGCAGGTTTTGCGGTAATTATTTTCATCTCGTTTTTTCCGGCTACAACAGCAGCACCGGTATTCGTCCTGCCGCTCTTAGCGCTAGGAGGGGCTAGCTTAACCGCCGCTTTAATCTATATGCTTGCTTATCGGAAAGCAGATGGTTTGTCTCCAACAAGACTGATCCTTATCGGGATTGCGGTCGCTGCTGGAATCAATGCTTGCCAGCTTGTATTGGCACTAAGGCTTGATCCAAATAATTATCAATTTGTAGCGACTTGGATCGCCGGGAAAATATGGGGTGGGGATTGGAGATTTGTCCTTGCGCTGCTACCTTGGATAGCGATTCTGTTACCGTTCGCCTTCTATAAAGCCCGGATTCTTAATGTATTGAATCTAGGGGATCAAACTTCTCTGGGGCTTGGAATGCGAGTGGAGAAGGAACGTATTCTTCTCCTCGTGACAGCAGTGGCGCTTGCCGGCTCCTGCGTCGCTGTAAGCGGAGGGATAGGGTTTGTCGGTCTGATAGCGCCTCACCTGGCTCGCAGGCTTGTAGGTCCCCGTCATCAGGTATTATTGCCGGCTAGTGCGTTGACAGGGGCACTCCTTATGATTACCGCCGATACGATCGGCAGATGGGTGTTACAACCTGCAGAAGTTCCTACGGGCATTGTGGTTGCGATTATTGGCGCACCTTACTTTTTATATTTACTTGCCAAATCAAAAGCGTGAGCATAGCTCCATACAACAAAGAGCGCGCTTTCGAAGCAAGCTTTATTATGTAGTACATTCTAGGAGCATAGCTCCATAAAACTTATAAGGAGTTGTTATCATGTCAGAACGTTTGAATACAGAAGAATTAAGTATTGGTTATGCAGAAGCTACAATTGTTAAAGGATTGAACTTGACTATCCCTACGGGGAAAATCACTGCACTAGTGGGCGCTAACGGCTCCGGTAAATCTACAATTCTCAAAACGATGGCCCGGATCATGAAACCTAAGAGCGGCAGCGTAATGCTGGACGGCAAATCGATCCATAACTTTTCAACGAAAGAGGTAGCTCGTCAGCTTGCGATTCTGCCGCAAAACCCGACAGCTCCAGACGGTCTGACGGTTTCCGAGCTTGTCAGCTACGGTCGTTTTCCCCATCAAAAAGGATTCGGCACAATGACAGCTGATGATCGCAACATTATCTCGAACGCAATCTCCGTTACAGGGATGGAGCCTTTCCATGATCGTCCGATTGACCGTCTATCGGGTGGACAGCGTCAACGCGCTTGGATCGCTATGGCTTTGGCACAAGAGACTGATATTTTGTTCCTAGACGAGCCTACAACGTTCCTGGATATGGCTCATCAGCTCGAAGTGCTGCAGCTTTTGCAAAAGCTGAATGAGGAAGAAGGCCGTACCATTATCATGGTGGTGCATGATTTGAATCATGCAACTCGTTATGCGCAGCATATGGTAGCTATTAAGTCCGGTACTGTGGTTAGTGAAGGCTCACCTACTGAGGTTATGACCCCGGATGTACTGCGCGAAGTGTTTGGCATTGAAGCAGATATTGTTCCAGATCCACGTACTGGAGTACCCCTGTGTCTTCCTTACGAGCTTGCTGCCTATAAAGCGGTATAATCATTATCGAAAATCATATAACGAACAGGCTCCCGTCATTGACAAGGGAGCCTGTTCGTTGTTACAGTTGGGGTTGCCTACAATTCCATGATACTAAAATAGATCAAGGACTATCATTTATACAGGGTTAAAGGAGCATGAAACATGAATATTGACAAAATTCAAGATGACCTAGAGCAGTTAATGACTGAGGGAATAGTGAAGAGTCATGAGAACTTAAAAGATCACGTGTATACCAAAATGGGCGGTAAAGCTGATATTTTGGCAGCACCAGCTACTTATGATGAAATTCAAAAGATTGTTACATATGCAGAGCAGCACGGGATCACCCTTACGGTACTGGGGAACGGCTCCAATGTGATTATCCGCGACGGCGGTGTACGCGGAATCGTTCTGCAAACGGCAGGACTTACGGAAATGGGGATTCGCGATAATCTCTTGTATGCTCAATGCGGTGCCAAAATTATTGATGTTTCCAGATATGCGCTAGATATGGAGCTTACAGGTCTTGAGTTCGCCTGTGGTATTCCAGGAACGGTTGGTGGCGCGCTTTACATGAACGCAGGTGCTTATGGCGGAGAGGTCAAAGATGTGCTGCAAAGTGCACTAGCAATCAATAAGAGCGGACAATTAGTGACTCTGCAAGGTGATGAGCTGCAATGGGGTTATAGAAAAAGCGTATTCGCAAGCGGTGAATATATCGTGCTTGAGGCCAATTTTGCTATGACTTCTGGTGATGCATTAGCCATCAAGGCTAAAATGGATGAACTCACTTACTTGCGTGAATCGAAGCAGCCGCTTGAGTATCCATCGTGTGGGAGTGTCTTTAAACGTCCTCCAGGTCGGTTTGCAGGTCAGTTAATTCAAGAAAGTGGTTTACAGGGAACAAGGATTGGGGGGGCTGAGGTATCCAAGAAGCACGCTGGATTTATTGTGAATGCAGATAATGCAACCGCTAGTGATTACATCGGGCTAATTCACCATGTAAGGGCAACTGTGAAGGATAAATTCGGTGTGGAGCTGGAAACTGAAGTAGAGATCATTGGAGAAGAATAACCTATAAATTAGTATAAATCGAAAGAGCCCGCAGATTCCTGTGGGCTCTTTTTTGCTGTCATCACATCTTGCTTAATCTACTGAAAGGGTGTATTTAGCTCGATCTGTAGTGATTTCCGCCTTATGATCCCCTATGTCCTCAATCTGAAGCCCGTCAATAGCTAAGTCATAGGTGGAGTGTGGGAGCGTTACTAACTCACCATCAGCGTTTAAAGTGCTGCCAAATCCTTTTAAAATTAATGCACTCCCTAGATAATCATCGATAACATCCTCCGCACTCCGAAACTCAACGGCCTCTAGATTAAAATGAATTTTATCCAGATCACGTAGTTCGTTCTTTTCAATAACAATGGTTTCATTCACATGACTGTTAATCCAGTCCATAAGTTTCTGTATGCTTTGTTCCATCAGATGCTCCCACCCTTACCTTGAAGATTATTATGTTTAAGTTACCCTTTTCTTAGGATTTGAATCCATATTTCTGCCACATCTAAGCGGATTTGTACAAAGGATGGTGCTAAGTAATAACGAATGTTACAGAATAGCAACAACAGAGATAATCCTCTACAACCAGAATAAGGATAGAAGAAAGCTAACTATTCGAAAAAGGAGGAGCACTAATGATTCAGCTAACCGAGGTCTCAAAGTATTATCAGGAGAGGTGTGCGGTAGATCGAATTACTTTTGCTGTGGACAAGGGAGAGGTCTTTGGGTTTCTGGGTCCCAATGGTGCGGGGAAGACAACAACGATGCGCATGATGACGGGCCTTCTTCAGTCTACAAGCGGAGAAATTATAATTAATGGCATGAATATTTCACGTCATAAAAAAGAAATTCATGCCCAAATTGGCGTTGTTTTCGAGCTTCCCAATCTGTACATGCGTAGTTCTATTCGAGATAATCTGGAGCTGTTCGCTGATCTCTATAAGGTAGTCCCAAGTCGAGTGAATGAAGTCATGGAAACCCTCCAGCTGTTAGATAAGGAAAAAGCTAAGGTTAGCAGCTTGTCTAAAGGCTGGAAGCAGCGTGTCCTAATCGCCAGAGCCTTATTACATAAGCCTCAAGTGTTGTTTTTAGATGAGCCTACCAGTGGATTAGATCCAAATTCAGCTTCGCTCATTCGTAATCACATCAAAAGAATTCAAGAAGAAGGCACAACCATTATTTTAACGACACATGATATGCACGAAGCCGAGGAATTAAGCGATAGAGTGGGGATCATGCATGCTGGTGTTTTGGTAGCACTCGATGAACCGCATAGACTTAAGACCCTTTATGGTAAACCAGAAATTGAAGTTAAATATCAACTAGATGGGGAAGTGGTTATAAAATCCTGGCCGATAGCAGAAGAATCAACGAAAGATCATATATACCAGCTAATGTCTAATCATCAAATCATTAGTATGCACAGTAAAGAGGCTTCACTGGCAGATGTATTTGCTGCCCTGACGGGAAGTGAGTTAAGTTGAGGAATCCGTTATGGAAGCTGTTTAAGCATGAATGTAAGGATATCCTTCGTAATCCAGCGACTGTGATTTTAATTATTTTGCCTATATTTATGTCTAAGATCATCATCACTGTAGTGGATAAGGGCGGTCTTGACTTCATGCTTCTTTCTACATGGTTATTGTTTGCACAAGTGATGGTTGGGATAATGATTACTGGCCCAGGCTTCATAGAGGAACGGGAGAGTAAAACATATGATGCGCTGTTGATCTCACCGTTAAGCAGAGGTCAGATTATTGCTGCTAAAGCTGGTTCTGTTCTTGTCTTTTCTTTATTTTCACAGCTGATAGTTTATGGAATAAATCAAGGATTGACAATGGATGTATGGCCTGCGTTGTTGTATATGATATTGGGTGGAATTATCTTTGTGCAAATCGGAATTATCATAGGGTTAAAGGTAAGTTCCTCCAAAAATGGGTCTGCGATCAGCTCTGCATTTATGGTTGTTTTTTTCTTGGCAGCTTCTGTGTATGTCGCTCTTCCAGAGTGGACTTACCCGATCTTTGCTATCCTGCCAAGTATTCAAATCGCCCAGAATTTGAACAGTATTCTTAAAGGAGAAGGGTTTCTGTTCGTAGAAAGTCTGCTTATGCTCTTGTGGATTGCGGTGCTTTCGGTTTGGATTTGGAAGACGGATAAAGCGTAGAACTTGTCAGGAGCAGGTTCCCATGGTATAGTTCAAGACGCAATATGCATAAAGAAGAAGTCTGCATAGATGATGCAGGAGAGGTTCGCGAACTCCCTCTATAAAAAACTAAGAGTATATTAAATCGTATAAGCGGATGCGCTCCTTTACCGGGACGTTGCTTCCGTTTCTTCTTAGTGGAGCCAAGTTTTCGAAATCTCGTTCTTCTTTCCATTACCGGCCAAGGCCGAAGGAAAAGAGAGGGGTTTTTTGTCGTGTCAGAAGGAAGAATGAAAGAGGAAATGCAAGAAGTCACTTTGCTTGGGAATCAGGGAACGCAATACAAGTTTGGTTATGATCCAGCTATTCTAGAGGTGTTTGATAACAAGCATCCTGGGCGCGATTATTTTGTTAAATTTAACTGCCCGGAGTTCACTAGCTTATGTCCTGTAACAGGCCAGCCGGATTTTGCCACACTGTATATTTCGTATATTCCAGAACAAAAAATGGTGGAATCTAAATCATTAAAGCTATATTTGTTTAGTTTCCGTAACCACGGTGACTTTCATGAGGACTGTGTCAACATTATTATGAATGATCTGATCGCACTGATGGACCCACGTTACATTGAGGTGTGGGGCAAGTTCACTCCACGTGGAGGCATCTCTATTGATCCTTATTGCAACTATGGAAGACCGGGTACAAAGTATGAGGCGATAGCGGAGCACCGCTTAATCAATCACGACCTCTATCCGGAAAAAGTGGACAACCGCTAAACCCAACACGTTGATAAGGAGAGATTTAGATGAATAAGAAAGCACTCGTCGTATTCAGCGGCGGACAAGATAGCACCACTTGCCTGGTATGGGCTTTGAAGCAATTTGAAGAAGTGCAGGTCGTTACCTTCAATTATAATCAGCGGCATGCGGCCGAAATCGAAGTTGCTACAGAAATAGCAGCTAAGTTTAATGTAAAACAGCATATCCTTGATCTGGGGCTGCTGAATCAGCTGGCACCCAATGCACTAACTCGGCAGGACATTGATATTGTGGCTGGCGAAGGCGACGAGCTTCCGAGTACGTTTGTGGACGGAAGGAATCTGTTGTTTTTATCTTTTGCCGCAATATTAGCTAAACAGCTGGGTTACTCTCATATCGTCACTGGTGTCTGCCAAACAGACTTTAGCGGGTATCCGGACTGCCGTGATGTTTTTGTGAAATCATTAAATGTTACGCTGAATTTATCTATGGATTATGAATTTGCGATTCACACTCCGCTGATGTGGCTAGATAAAAAAGAAACATGGAAGATGGCTGATGAACTGGGTTATTTTGATTATGTTCGCGAACACACATTGACCTGTTACAACGGCATGATTGGTAGTGGCTGTGGAACTTGTCCGGCTTGTCTGTTACGTCAGCGTGGTCTTGAACAGTATGAGGCAGAGCGAACGGAGGTTGGTTCTTAATGCTTAACGAGATCTCCGTCTGTAAAATATTTACGTTCGACGCGGCGCATCAGTTAGTGGGTCACAAGGGGAAATGCAGCAATCTGCATGGTCATACTTATAAGCTTGAAGTAGTGCTTAAGGGTAAACCAGAGACTACGGAAGGCCATTCGGATGAAGGGTTTGTTATTGATTTCAGCGATATCAAAATGACTGTACAACAAAGCCTTGTAGATCGTTTAGATCACGCTTTTCTCGCTATGGGAAATGAACCTGTCTTAGAGACGTTAATGAATACTGGCTCCAAAGTAGCTTTGTTGTCTTTCCGCACCACAGTTGAGAATATGTCCTCTTATATCGCCTATAAGCTGAAGCAAGCGGGACTGCCGCTGTACGCTGTAAAGCTGTGGGAGACACCAACCTCCT
>RCUU01000996.1_pt1 | contig 14337 bp, 12 predicted proteins | sample 2166211 | NCBI WGS metagenome assembly RCUU01 (sample SAMN09932620, study PRJNA488358) | compost metagenome | feature: garden; material: soil; isolation source: compost soil in phenylacetic acid-enriched culture | place: Germany: Experimental Botanical Garden Goettingen | collected 2016-01-27
GCGTTGAACAGCGTCTCGCCCCAGTACATGTTGTGCTTGCCCAGCTTGGCGCTGAACATCGATTCCTCGCCGACCTCGGTGCTGTAGAACACGAACGCATCGAGGATTTCCCCGGAAGGTCCGTTGTAATAACGATCGGTATAACCGCTCAGCCCATGCTTGCGTGCAACGTGGCCGTTCAGCGAATCGCCAGGCTGAATCGAACCGACCTGACGCGCTGCCACCAGATTGCCTGCGTTGTCCGCCTGCCCCGGGAAAGGGTTGGAATTGGAGCCCACATTGTCATAGGCATGGTCATACCAACTGGCGGCACTGACACGAAAGCCCATATTCTGCTGGTAGACCACGTCCAGCTCGGTCAACAGATCGACCCGCTGGGTCACTGCACTGCCAACACTGAAGTTCTTGTCGCCGTCGTTGAGGTTGGCGGTGTTGGCGATCTTCGAATTCTGACCTTCCACCCGTTGACCATAACTGGTCTTGAAGGTGTTATCGAAGCGCACAGTCCAGTCTTCACTACCATCGCTGAGTTCAAAAGCATGGGCGGCCGGCATGGACGCGAACAGAATTGCTGTGGACAGCAGGTTGCGACGCAGAGGGCTGAGTCCTGAAGGGGTGCGCATTACGTTGTCTCCGTTTTTTTTGTTTTTTTTGGGGTTTGCACAACGACTCGCATTCGGTCCTGGCGATGATGCGAGCTTCTTCCTGGCAGTTTTATTCCAGTGTTTGCGCCTAGCGATCCAGGCTGCGGATAAGCGCTTCGGCTTGTGGCCATTCGCCGTAACCGGCAGCCGGATTGAGATGACCTACAGCCCCGAGATTGACCAGTTCACTACCCCAATCGCGGGCCATCTGGCTCACAGCCTCCTGGCTCGCAAGGTGGTCGTTGGTACTGGCTGCGACGATGGAGGGGAATGGCAAGGGCCCGTTGGGCAGTGGGTCCCAGCCATGAGCGCGCAAGTCCTGCAACGTTGGATAACCCGCAGGAGTACTGGCATAAATATCCGGTGGCGTGGCGAGTAGCGCCCCCTTGATGGGGCGGTCATAACGGGCAGCCCAATGCACTGCCATCAGCACACCGGCACTGTGAGCCACCAGGATCACCGGACCGGAAATTTTCTTAAGCTCGTGCTCAATCGCTTCCACACGTGCCACCAGGCTGAGCTTGTTCTGTTCCAGAGGCGGAACGGAACGCACCTTGTCCAACTTGGCTTCCAGCAGCGTTTGCCAATGCTGTGGCACGTGATCACGCAAGCCCGGAATTATCAGAATCGTACTTTCAATCATCGTTCTACTTACCTTTGGCCAGCCGGTGGAACGGGCCCGACACTCTCGCGAACCCACGGAAGGCACAGTAAGTTTTGCCTGATCAAAGCACTGTCCATTTAGTGTCAGTTAGAACACTTTTGGTGACAGCAGAGTCCTGATCGAAATGTGATGACTCGTCATGCATTGCGCCGAAGGAAGCGCAAACGAATCATTTTCAGAAGAGATATGCAGTGCGCGCCTGGGCGTCGCTGTCTCCGGCGCTTATTAACTTGGGTCGGTCAACAAGGCATGCAGCATGCGCGCCATCATCTTCGGCGTGTTCTCATTGGTGAGGTAGCCAGGTCGCTCCAGCACCATTGCCCGAGGGAGCGCCGATAATGTCTGATAGACCATGAACTCGGCCATTTCTCGGTCCTTCACCCGAACTTCGCTGGTGAAGCGCTTCATCATGGATGCACTCACCGTGGTGCTCCAGAGCTGCCTGGACTTGACCAGATCCAGCCGCACCAGCTCTTCATAGTGAGTTGAGCGAACGCTGAACAACGGATCGAACAGGGTTTTCTTGGTGTGGGCGGCCAAAACAGCCCGCAAGGCCAACAAAAGCCCATCATTGAGGGTGGCCTCAGGTGGCATCGCCATGATATCGGCGAACAAATTATTGCGAGCTTCGGCCCGGTAATCATCAAAGATCGCAGCGATCAGCGCTTCCATCGTCGGGAAGTACTCGTAGATCGAGCTGTTCGCCACGCCTGAGTCCTCGGCCAGGCGCAAGGGAGTCAAGGCTTCCCGACCTTCGTTTTCAATAATCTGTCGGGCGGTTTGCTTCAGGGCCGTGACCAGTGCCACCGAGCGTGCCTGACGTGGTTCCTTGCGCGGCTTGGCAGGTATCTCGACCTGCAGGACGCTGTCGCCCCCAGCACCGTTGTTGCCACGGATCAACTTGGTCATATTGTTCTCTCCAGAGTACTGCTTGCCGCCACCGCGGCCGTCTGGCCTGGCGGCAACGAACTGAAGTATGACCGAGCCAGCTCACTTAGTCAGCGCGTCTTGCAAGGACAGTACGCACCCTTTTCCCGAGTTGGCCTCAATTGCGGGCTGCAATCCGGACCCGCCTGTTCCAGCTCACCAACACTCAACTTTTATTCCTTACTTTTCAAACAGTTGTCCAAACAAAAACGATTGAAGCAATCCGGACAAAATACCAAGGCTCAATCCTCATACTTGAGGCACACCCTCCTCCGGCCCTCGCCGGTTTCCACTTATCGAGTAGCGAGCCAGCAAATGTCCACTGCACAACTGTCGATAGAAAATAAAACCCAGCAGCTGCTGAACAACCCGGCAGAATTGCTCAACCATTCCCAGCACACCTGGAACAATCTGCCCCGTGCCGAAATCGACGCGCTGCAGTTAAACGCCTTGAAGCAGCGCTTCGCAGAACTTCGCGATCGCATACCCGTACTCAAGAAACTCGTCGACGCCCAGGGCGTGAAACAGATCGAGCATCTCGACGACGTGGTACCGCTGCTATTCGAACACACCGTCTACAAGTCGTACCCGCCATCGTTGCTGGAGAAGCGCAGCTTCGGCCAGATCAACAAATGGCTGGGCAAACTGGTAACACCAGAGGTAGCCGAAGCCATCGCCGCAGTAGACGTCAGTAATTGCCAGGGCCTGGACGACTGGTTCGAGACCATGGACGAGGGCGTGCCGCAACTGTGCATCAGTCACACATCGGGCACCTCCGGCACCCTGTCGTTCTTGCCCCACGGCGTACGTGAATGGGAAAAATTCGCCGATCTGCGCAAGATAACTGTGTGGAACATGACGGGACCGGACACCCCGCAACCTGACTTGCACACGATTTACCCGTACTACCGCAAGGGCTACCTGAGTCATGTGCGCGTCCACGCCACCATGATCCCAGCACTGCTGCCAGACGAGTCACATTTCCACGCGGCCTACCCGTCCACCCTCAGCACCGACGTGCTCCATCTGGGGGCCAAGCTACGCGCGGCGCATTCCAACGGCACGCTCGATCGGCTGGTAATCAGCCCGGAACTGCTGGAAAAGAAGAAGGCTTTCGAACAAGTGCAGGCCGATATGCCACGGCATCTGGCGACTTTCTTCGATAACATGTCCACCAAACTCAAGGGCAAACGCGTTTACATTGCCTCGACCTGGAATCTGTTGCACAGCATGGCCAAGGCTGGCCTTGAGCGCGGTCTGGAAGGCGTGTTTCACCCCGACTCGTACGTTCACACCTCCGGTGGCGGCAAGGGTGTCGTACAACCGGAGGGCTGGCGCGAAGACGTACTGCGTTTCACCGGCGCCAAGACCCTCCACGAATCCTACGCCATGTCCGAAGTCATTGGCGGTTCTCATGCGCGCTGCGAAGAGGGCCATTTCCACTTCGCCCCCACTGTCATCCCCTACTTGCTGGATCCGGAGACCAGCCAACCACTACCGCGCAAAGGCCGCGTGACGGGGCGCGCAGCCTTCTTCGACCTCGGCGCAGAGATCCGTTGGGGCGGCTTTATCACCGGCGATGAACTCACCGTCGAATGGGACAAGCCCTGCGCGTGCGGCAGGACGAGCCACTACGTGGTCGGACCGATCCAGCGTTACAGCGATCTCAAGGGCGGCGACGACAAGATCAGTTGCACCGCAACGGAAGACTCCCATCGCCAGGCGATGGATTTCTTGAACACCCTGGAAAGCTAAGTGTTAGTGGTCAAGTGACCTTGGAGACCTCGGCAGGTAAAAACACGCCTGTCGAGTTGTTCCAATAAACATCGAAGCACTCCTGCACTCCTGCACTCCTGCACTCCTGCACACCCCACTTCCTGCTCAGCGCAGAAATCTTCTATACCGGCTAGCCGCTCGACAATAAAGTATGTCAGACCTGCTTTAACCCGCGGATTTTGGTAAGGTCTTACTGCTCAGTCTGATACCCCAAACCGGTCATCAAAGCGCGATGTCTTTACCGACTCGATGTTGAACATTTGCTCGTCATTTCACGATGGCAACCATGGCCCAAGCAGTACGAAGCAGGGGCAAATGGACATAAGAATAAAGAGGTAATCATCATGGCCCTCATGGCTCGTACCGCTGCCCTGACTAATTACCTGGAAGTGTGCATGCAGCTTGGGCTCAACCCCCAGCAGCCACTCAGTGAGTTCGCAATCAGCCCGTCGATGTTGAAGAATCCGGAATTACGGATACCCATGGCAGTTGTCGCCAAACTGTTGGATGTATCGGCAAAGGCTAGCAATTGCGAAACATTTGGTTTGCGCCTGGCCGAGTCGCGTCAGCTTGCCAATTTCGGTGCGATCAGCCTGCTTCTCAGCCATCAGCCAACCCTGCGCAATGCCTTGGACACTATCGGGCAATATCGGACTCTGCTCAACGAATCCGTGGCAATGGACATCACTGAAACTGACAAGATAGTGATCATCCGCGAGGAGATCATAGTCGAGCCGTCCATTCCCAAACGCCAAAGTATCGAACTGGCTGTTGGCGTGCTGCATCGGCTGTGCAGTGCGCTTTTGGGCAAGAGTTGGCGGCCTCTGAGCGTAAGCTTCACGCACGACGCACCAGCGGACCTTAATGTTCACCGTCGAGTGTTCGGTTGCAACGTGGAATTCAACGGACAGTTCAACGGCATTGTCTGTCTTGTCGCTGATTTGAGTGTGCCCAATCCAGCTGCAGATCCAGAAATGGCGAAGTACGCACGGAATTTTCTTGAAGCGTTGCCTGACACAAGCACGGGGTCGACACTTAACGACGTGCGTCACGCCATTTACCTGCTGCTACCCATGGACCGCGCCACAATCAAGCAGGTCGCCCAATCCATCGGCATGAATGTACGTACCTTGCAGCGCAAGCTGGAAAAAAGCGGCGTAAGTTTTTCCGATCTGCATGACGAAGTACGCCAGGATCTTTTACTCCGCTACATGGAGAACCCACGTTACTCGTTGAGTAAGATCGCGGGTTTGCTTGGCTATTCGACGCCCAGCTCCTTCGCCCGCTGGTTTGCCGCCCAGCATGGTGTGTCGCCAGCTGCCTGGCGGCGCCAGCGTCTCAACCATGCAGAGTAGAACTGGCTTCCATTCTCTGGAAATTATTGCTCGTTAAGCTGATCCGCCTGGGGTGCACCTTACTGCAGTGCACCCCGGGCGCCTGCCCCTGGCCTAGACCGCCAGCTCGCTGCGGTCCCGGAAGTGCTCCAGTGCCTCCGGATTGGCAAGTGCCTCGACATTCTTCACCGGCTCGCCATGCACCACATTACGAACCGCCAGCTCGACAATCTTGCCGCTCTTGGTACGGGGAATATCGTCGACCTGCAGGACCTTGGCTGGAACGTGGCGCGGCGTGGTGTTCTTGCGGACCTGTTGCTTGACCCGCGCCACCAGGTCATCGTCGAGTCGCAGGTTGTCGCGAAGTTTGACGAAGAGTACTACGCGCGTGTCACCCGCCCACTCCTGGCCGATCACCAAGGATTCAACAATTTCCGGCAGCAGTTCTACCTGACGGTAGATTTCCGCAGTACCGATGCGTACACCACCTGGATTGAGCGTAGCGTCGGAGCGCCCATAAATGGCAAAGCCGCCACGGCTATTGACCTCGGCGAAATCACCGTGGCACCAGATATTGGGGAATCGGGCGAAATAGGCTGCGTGGTAACGCGAGCCGTCGGCGTCATTCCAGAAGCCGACTGGCATACAAGGGAACGATCGGGTGCAAACGAGTTCCCCCTTGATTTCGCGGACAGACTGCCCACTTTCGTCAAATACCGCCACCGCCATACCGAGCCCTGCACGCTGGATTTCACCACGATAGACAGGGAGAACAGGCACCCCCACCACGAAGCCCGAAAGAATGTCGGTACCACCGGCCACTGAAGCCAGATGCAGATCGCCCTTGATCTCGCGATAGACGTAATCGAACCCCTCCGGCGCCAGCGGGCTGCCCGTCGACAGGAAACTGCGCAAGGCAACCAGGGAATGACTGTTGCGCGGTGACAGACCCTGCTTGAGCAGCGCGTCAATGAACTTGGCCGATGTGCCGAAATGGGTCATGCCCTCGGCGTCGGCGTAATCGAAAAGAATACTGCCTGGGCGGCCGTCTCGACCGGCCAGGAATGGCGACCCGTCGTAGAGCAGCACTGTAGCCCCGGATGCAAGGGCGGACACAAGCCAGTTCCACATCATCCAGCTGCACGTACTGAAATAGAACAAGCGATCGTCCGGATGCACATCGGTATGCAGTTGGTGTTCCTTGAGATGCTGCAGGAGGGTGCCACCGTGACCGTGGACAATACACTTGGGCACACCGGTAGTGCCGGAGGAAAACAGGATGAATAACGGATGGTCGAAAGGTACCTGAACGAACTCGATCCGGGCAGCTACATGGGGCTCGATAAAATCGGCGTAGCGTGTACCGCCGCTGATATTGGCGATGTCCGGCGTCTCCTCCAGGTAAGGCACCACTACGGTACGAAGATGGCTGGGTAGACGTGCCGCAACCTCAGCTGTCTTCTCCAGGCAATCAACGCGCTTGCCGTTATACCAATAGCCATCGACGCACAGCAAAAGCTTGGGCTCGATCTGTCCGAAGCGATCGAGCACACCCTGCACCCCGAAGTCTGGCGAAGCCGAAGACCACACAGCACCCAGTGAAGTGGTGGCCAGCATTGCCACCAGGGTTTCAGGCATGTTCGGCATGACCCCGGCGACCCGATCACCCTTGCCGATACCCAGAGCTTCCAGCCCTTGGCGAAAGCGCGAAACCTGAGCATAGAGTTCGCCCCGCGACAGGCGACGCCGAACCTTGTCTTCGCCCCAGAACACTAGCGCATCGCCGTCGTCGCGGCGAGTCAGGAGTGACTGCGCATAGTTCAGTTGCGCATTAGGGAACCAGCGTGCACCGGGCATCTGCCCACCATTGTCCAGTACCACATCGCCCAGTTCGCCGACTCCCCCACAAAACTCCCATACCAGGGGCCAGAACTGCTCAACCTCTTGCACTGACCAACACCACAGGGCGTCATAGTCGGTGAACTGGCGCCCTGTACGGGACTGCACAAATTGCATGAAAGCCGCCAGGCGCGTCGTTGCGATTCTCGCGGCGCTGGGCTGAAAAATGGGTGCTTCATTCATATCAGTTTCTCTCAGTACAAGCAGATGGCTAGAGCGTGGCCAAAGTGGAAAGTGTTCAGGTCAGTGCCCTACCACTGGAGCAGTGGCTGGCAAATCCAGTTTCGCAATATCGCGGTGGTAGTGGCGCTTGCCATAAAAAAACACCAGGGCGGCTGCTATGCCCATAAACGGGACGAACTGAAAGGCGTGGTCCAGTCCAGTTTTATCGGCCAGCATCCCGGTGAACAGCGGGCCAGGTGCCAGCCCCAGAATATTGTTGGCCAAGACCAGAACGGCAAACGCCGTGGCATGCACCGAAGGATGGGTCAGGTTCGCCACCATCGCGCCTGCCGGACCGCAGGTGCCGCTCGCTACAAGCATCCCCATAGCGACTAGAGACAGTTGCACGAGCCCTGGCTGTAACTGAAAGGCAGTTGCCAGCATCAAGCAGCTGATCAGGCAGAACGCAATGGCCAGGACAATTTTTCGGTCGGCTCTTTCACGGCACATACGGTCACTGAGCATGCCGCACAAAATCATGCCACCGCCCCCGATCAGAACGATCAATGCAGAGAGCATTCCGGCCTTGTCGGTGTTCATGTGGTAGTAACGGTTCAGATAGCTTGGAAACCATGCCAGCACCGAACCAACGACGAAGGCCTGGAGTCCGTTTCCAACATAGGCGCTGATTACCGAGCGGCTGGCAAACAGTGTGAGAAGCGGACGTTTGGCCTGTTTCGTCGTGGCGTTGGCCTGCGTTCTGCACTGGCGTGGTGGTGAAATACGCCGCTCACGCACGACGATCAAGTAGACCCCGGCCAGGACCAGACCGAACAGGGCCATGCTGGCGAATGCTGTGCGCCAGCCCAGATGCGCGGCAATGATGCCGCCCAGCGCCATACCCAATACCGAGCCGAACATGGTGCCGGCCATGAAGGCGCCGGACAGGGAGGCGCGCATATGCTTGGGGAAGACCGAGAGCACCACGGCGATGCCGACGCTGCCATAAGCGGCTTCGCCGGCACCTACCAGAAAGCGCGCGACGAACATCTGGTTGAAGTTTTCTGCTATAGCGCACCCCAGCGTCGCCAAGCTCCAGAAAATCGCCATCAGCACCAGGCTTTTTACCCTCCCCCAACGGTCGGCAAGCAGTGATAACGGAATGGTCAGCAAGCCGACCATCACCGAGACGATACTGCTAAGCATCCCCAACTGAGCGTCACTGAGGGCCCACTCATTCTTGAGCAATGGGAAGACCGCGTTGAGGACCTGGCGCGACATATAGTCGGAAATCAACAGACCAAAGGTCAGCGCGAATACAACCCAGGCAAAAGCACGGGGAACGCTGACGGATACATGCGCTGCGTCGTCGACTGTAGCGTGATGAAAAGCCATGTCAGTTCCTTAAATCGATGCGTCTTATTGTTATTAAGCTCGACGGCAGGGAGCAGTGATGCCCCCTCCCGCCTTGGCTAGCCTGCGTGGCTAGCTATCGATAGCATGGGTCGTGCAGCAACCCGCTGGTTTACTAACGCGGCTTGCGATTGGGCGCGAAACCATTCGCGGCCAGTGTTTCGTCTGCATCCTTGTAGAAAGTGCCAATTTTGTAAATCTCGCGCGCCTCCTTACCGTTGGCAACCGGACGAGCGCACTCATGGGCGATGCGCACCAGTTGCTGAATCTGCTCCACACTGCTCATCTTACGCGAACGATCAGGCGTCCAGATCGTGTCTTCAATACCACAGCGCACATGCAGCCCCATCGCGATGGCCATCATGTTGAGCGGCAGCACGTTGTTCATTTGCCCCTCGAAAGTCAGCACTGCGCCGTCCGGCACTGCACGCATGAAGTTCGTCATGTTGTAGGGCGTCATTGCGTCAGCACCGCCGCCGATCGGGATCCAGGTCAAAATCAGCGGCACGTTGCAGACGCCACGGCGCATCATGCGTTCGACGGTCTCCAGTGAGTTGATATTGCCCATCTGGAACTGAATCTGGATGCCATTTTCGGTCAGGCGCTTGATGTGTTCTTCCACCCAGCCCGGGCCAGCAGGGATCGTCATTTCGCGGTAGGCGTGCTGCTTCACGGGATCAGCGAACGAGGTGCCAGCCATGTCAGTATCGGACAGCGCTTCAATGATGTTGAACTGATTCGAATTGATGGCCAGGGTCACCTGATCCGGCTTGGGGGTGAGTTCTGCCAACATGTGGCGAGTATCATCGGACAACCACTTGGCGACCTCGCCTTCCTCTTCGGGGGCGAAAGAAATGGAGCCCCCGACCTGGATGATCATGTCCGGTACGGCCTCGCGCACACCGGCGATCAGCTCATTGAACTTGGAGAGGCGCTTGGAGCCCTTTCCATCGAGTTCACGCACATGCAGGTGCAGCACGGTGGCGCCGGCTTCATAGCAATCGACCGCCTTCTGGACTTGCTCGTCCATGGTGACCGGGATGTCTTCCGGGAAGTCACCGACATCGAACTGAGGGCCATAGGGGGCAACCGTGATGACCAGCTTTTCCTGGTTTTCGGGGTACAGCGAACCGTCGATGAAATTCATCGATATCTCCTGGGACGTATTGTTGGATAGGTATTTTTGTCAGTCGACAAGAAGAAAAATCAGTAGGGTTTGCTGCCTACAATTCCGGCGCGATCCATCTTTCGATGACATGCCGGATAATCCATTACCGCGTAGTGCTGCGTCGCTGTGTTGTCCCAGATGGCAACACTGTTGGGCTCCCAGCGCCAACGCACCTGGTATTCCGGAATGCACGCCTGACCGATCAGATAACGCAGCAATTCCCCACCGCCAGGGTTTGCGTCCTGCCCAAAACGCACATGTTCTGCGGTGTGAAAATTGGTGAAGTGCGTTGTGAAGACATTCACATACAACACCTTCTCTCCGGTTTCCGGATGCGTGCGCACGACCGGATGCTCTGCATCCGGGTACTGCGCTTTGAGCGCCAGACGCTTTTCCATCGGCATCGATGCACCAAAGGTGGCTTCGATACTGTGGCGAGCCCTTAGATTGGCAATCTTTTCCTTGATGTAGCCCGGCAACCTTTCATAAGCCAGCACCATGTTTGCCCACATCGTATCTCCGCCAACCGGAGGACATTCAACACACCTCAACACTGCACCGAAGGGTGGTGCTTCCCGCCAGGTGGCATCGGAATGCCATGCATTTTCGTAGCGGTCCGGCCGTTGATCCGGCGTCTTGTAAATACGGACCAGGCCTGGATGCTCGGGATCGCCGCCCGCGACCGGATGATCCTCAAGCTCGCCAAATCGCCGCGCGAACGCCACGTGTTCCGCGTTGCTCAGATCTTGATTTCTCAGAAACAGCACACGATGTTTGAGCAATGCCGCGCGGATCTCCGCGAGTAGACCGTCATCGTGAATCGCATCCGCCAGCTTCACACCAACCAGTTCGCCGCCTAGCGAACAAGTTTGTTGTTTGATGTGCATAACGCAAAGTCTCCCAAGTCTTATTTGGAGCTTGGCGCTGGGTGCATTTCGCACGCGAGCGCCCTGCGACGTCACGGAACCAGTACGGTCGCCCCAATGGTCTTGCGCGACTCCAGCATGCGATGCGCTTCGGCGGCGTCTGCCAGTGCGAAGGTCTGCTTGGGATCGCTGGTAATCTTCCCGGCAATCACCAGATCGAACAGTTCCTTGGCCATGGAGAGCATGTGTGCACGAGGCTTGATGTAATGCACCATCGCCGGGCGCGTGAACCAGATCGACCCTTTTAGCGCGAGCGTCAGCGCATCGATATTGACGGGGCCGGAACTCGTACCATTGCTGACGAGGGTGCCACGCACTTGCAGGCTATCCAGCGACGCCTGCAGGGTGTCCTTGCCAACCGAGTCGTAGACGACCGGCACACCCTTTCCATCCGTCAGTTCGCGCACACGTTCTGCAATGTTCTCGCGAGAGGTCACGATCGTATGCGTGCAGCCGTTGGCCTTGGCGATTTCCGCCTTTTCGTCACTGCTGACGGTACCGATCATCGTTACCCCGAGCGCACGGGCCCACTGGCAAGCGATCAGGCCTACGCCACCGGCTGCGGCGTGGTACAGAATGGTCTCGCCACCCTTCAACGGATAAACCTGACGGAAAAGATACTGAGCCGTCAGCCCCTTCATGATGAGCGTCGACGCCGTGCGATCCGAGATCCCGTCAGGCAGCGGAATCAGCACCTCGGCGGGCATCACGCGCACTTCGCAATAGGCACCCTGTGGCCCCATCAGATAACCGACCCGGTCTCCGACCTTGATATCGGTCACACCCGAGCCCACCGCCTCGACGACACCCACAGCGTCCGAACCCAGGCCGCCTGGCAGTTGCGCAGGGTAGTAGCCGGTGCGGTGGTAGATGTCGATGAAGTTGACTGCGATGTAGCTATGGCGGACGCGGGCCTCGCCCGGCCCCGGATCACCGACCTCAACGTCTTCATAACGAAGCACCTCGGCCCCCCCGGTTTCGTAGAAGCGAATAGCTTTAGCCACGTAGTTTCTCCAGTTCGATTTTTTATAGTAGGGAGCTAGCCCATGAGCTGAAATATACGAATGTTCGTCGGTGTGTTCTGTACATTCGGTGACGGAAGCTGTTCAGTTCGTGACAACCCGTGGATCAAGCTGCGCGCGCAGGCGCCCCCTCCAATAGAGCGTCTGCCTACAAGCCCCAGTGCATCAGCAGCAGCACCAGAGCGACGAGGAATACCGTCTCCCCCACCATCAGCACGATGGGCTTGATACCCACCGCAGCAAGCTCCTTGAGCTGGGTTTTCATGCCCAGGGCACTGATGGCGATCACCAGGCACCAGCGTGACAGTTCGTTGGTGAACCCCTGCACCGCCGGAACAACCCAGCCGGTACTGTTGAGACACGCAAGCAGCAAAAAGCCCACGGCAAACCAGGGCAGCAGCGGCGGGCGCTTGCCGGCCGGGTCGGCGCCTTGCATGCGGGCCATCATCGCGGCGCAAACGATCACCGGCAGCAACATCGCCACCCGCATCAGCTTGACCACCGTGGCCGTATCACCGGTCTCGGTCGACATGCTGTAGCCCGCCCCCACCACCTGGGCCACATCGTGAATGGTGGCGCCGAGGAACACGCCGGCTTGCTGGGGCGACAGCGCGAGCCAATTGGCGATCATCGGGTAGAGGATCATCGCCAGGGTGGAAAGTGCCGACACGCCAATCACGGTGAACAGCGTGGCCCGCTCCTTCTGCGGATGGCTGGGCAAGGCCGCCGCCAGCGCCAGGGCTGCAGAAGCACCGCATATGGCTGTAGCGCCACCGGTGAGCATGCCAAACACCCGCTGGAAGCCCATGGCCTTGGCCGCCACCATCGAAACGAGGATGGTCACCACCACCAGGCTCACCACCAGCACGACCGGTTTCCAGCCCAGCGCGGCGATCTGCTCCAGGGTGATGCGCATGCCCAGCAGCGCCACGCCGATGCGCAGCACCGTGCGTGCGGTGAACTCGATACCGGCTTTGCACGTGCCGTCGGCGGCCAGAAAGTTCACCGCCATGCCCAGCAGCAGTGCGAACAGCATCACCGGTGCCCCGTAGTGCTCGGACAGGAAACTCGCCGCAGCGGCAACTATCAGGCTGACGAGAAAGCCGGGAGCCAGTTCTCGCACACGGCTGCGAACACTGATCTGGGCGATGGTGCTCATACGGCGGTTTCCTCACAAGCGATAACAATGAACACCTGGTCGTCGACCACTTCGACCGGGTAGTTGGCAACCTTCACAGCGTTCGAATTGAGCAGGTAGCCGCTGGCCAGGTCGAAGCGCAGGCCGTGGGCACCACACTGGATCGCCCTGCCCTCCAGGCGGCCACCACAGAGTGAAGCGCCCTGGTGCGGGCAGCTGTCGTCGATGGCGTAGAGCTGGCCGGCGACATTGAACAGCGCCAGGCTCTTGCCCTCGGGTTCGAACAGCGTGCGCATGCCAGGTGCCGGGACTTTCTCGGCCGGTACCGCAATGCGCAGGCTCATGCCGGACTCCCGACCGCGTCCTGGGCAAGCGCTTGCTGCGCCACGCTCCTCGGTTCAGAGGGGCACTCGATCAGGCGATGGGCATCGTCGAGATTGACGCCAGTCAGCTCTGCGGCGGTTCTGCAGGTAAATTTTTCGACTTGCATGGCAACAGCCCCTTAGATGACGAAGATCGAAGAACCAGTGGTCTTGCGCGATTCCAGATCACGGTGAGCATGCACGGCGTCCGGCAAGCTGTAATGCTGGTTGATCTCGATCTTGATCTTGCCGCTCCCGACCAGGCCGAATACCTCACTGGCCAGGTCAGCCTTCTCTGCCGGGTCGACGATGTAATCAGCCAGTGCCGGACGCGTCATGAACAGCGAGCCTTTCATCGCCAGTTGCATGGGGCTGATGGGAGGAATCGGACCGGATGCAGTGCCGACACAGACCATCAGGCCACGGCGCTTGAGAGAGTCCAGCGAACCCTCGAACGTGCTCTTGCCCACGCTATCGAACACCACGTTGACGCCGACACCGTCGGTCAGTTCGCGCACACGCCTGGCCACATCTTCGTGGCTGTAATTGATGACATGGTCACAACCATGAGCACGGGCGAGCTCAGCCTTGGCCTCGCAGGACACCGTGCCGATCACGTTCAGGCCCTGCAGCCTGGCCCACTGCGAGACAATCAGGCCGACACCACCGGCGGCAGCGTGCAGCAGGATGCTGTCACCGGCCTTGAAGTCATAGATGCGCCGCATCAAGTAAGCTGAGGTAAGCCCGCGCATGGTCATGGCCGCCGCGGTCTCGAAGGAGATGTTTTCCGGCAGTTTGATCAACGGCTCAGCCGGAATCAGGCGCTCAGTGCAGTAGGCACCGAGTGTATTGATAAAGCCGGTGTAGGTGACCCGATCCCCGACCACCACATTGCTCACGCC
>RCUU01000997.1_pt1 | contig 14330 bp, 16 predicted proteins | sample 2166211 | NCBI WGS metagenome assembly RCUU01 (sample SAMN09932620, study PRJNA488358) | compost metagenome | feature: garden; material: soil; isolation source: compost soil in phenylacetic acid-enriched culture | place: Germany: Experimental Botanical Garden Goettingen | collected 2016-01-27
CCTCCGACACTAACCTCCAACCCCTGGAATGACCAGAAGCGCCGCCAAGCCGATCAGTGCCGTGCCAATGAGTCTGTCGATAACCTGCTGCTTTTCCAGCATTCGCCGGCGCAACGCTTCAGCGGAGAAAAACAGTGCCACGAAACTGAACCACGCCCAATGGGTGAACGACATAAACAGGCCGTACGCAAAGTTTGCGGTTAGCGAACTGCCTGTGTGCACCACTTGGCTATATGTCGCCACCACGAACAACATGGTTTTAGGGTTGAGCGCGTTAGTGAAAAAGCCAGTACGAAATGCTTCCCAGGATGAAGGGGCTGAGGCGTTGGCGCCACCAAATGTCAACGAAGAAGTACTGGTCAGGGACTTGATACCCAGATAAATGAGGTATCCGGCGCCCAGCAACTTCATTGCCATGAACAGCAAGGGTGATTGAGTGAAGATCACTGCAGCGCCGAACACTGTGTAGAAAACGTGAATCTGGACGCCACAGGCGATACCCAGTGCGGCCATCAAACCGCTGCGTCGTCCATATGCATAACTGTTGCGGGTGACCATGGCGAAGTCAGAGCCGGGGCTGATAACTGCCAGGATGGAAATGGCAGCAACTAGAAGCAATTCGTTCATGAAGACTCTCCGGCGCAATGGATGCCCATGCCGCGAACGGCAGTAATTGCATTTGCGCTACGTTTTTGCACAGATTGAGGGTGGGTGGCAGCTTCACTTGCTCGCGGCACTTACATCACCCAGTGGTATTTGGCTTCGCATGGCATTCATGCAATGCCTCTAATCATTGATGGTTGTGCGTGCAGATGGGGCGAATGGAGGTCATGATGGAGAATTGCCACCGATAAAAAAAACGATTTATAGTCGTCGAAACCTGTGAGTAATCATCGTCAATATGAATTTGCCTCCTTTGGCTGCGTTTCGTTTTTTCAACGTTGCGGCCCAGACTCAAAGCTTCGTGAGAGCCGCTCAGCAGCTGCACGTCACCCATGGCGCAGTCAGCCGCCAGGTTCGATTGTTGGAGGAGGCAATAGGGGTCGAACTTTTTGATCGGCGCAACCGTGCGATCTTTCTCAACCGTGCTGGCCGCCTTCTGTACGACGTTACCGGGCCCATGTTCGAACAATTGGAAAGTGCTGTTTACCGGTTGCAGGGAGAAGTCCGCGAGGACGTACTCGTACTATCGTGTGAACCTACCATCGCAATGAAATGGCTGATCCCGCGACTGCCTGACTTCCATGCCGCTCACCCGCACCTTCAAGTCCAACTGCTGGCGGCCGGTGGTCCTATAGACTTCGCGCGCTCAGGTGCGGATCTGGCCATCCGGCGTGATGATTTTCACTTGGATCAATCAATCCACAGCGTGACGATTTGTGAGGAATGGATTGGACCTGTGTGCACCCCGTCCAATAGTCCCGATAAAAGGAAATCGCAAGGAGTGCGCTTGCTACGCAGCCAGACACGCCCGTTGGCCTGGGACAACTGGCTGCGCCTTTCGGAAATGGCTATGCCTAATGCTGGCTCGGTCGACTATGAGCATTTCTATCTGTGTATTCAGGCAGCAGCTGCGGGGTTGGGGATCAGTGTGGTGTCCTTTCTCATGGTTCAGGATGAACTCAGGTCCGGACAACTGATCGCACCGTTTGGCTTTATCCAGGACGGGTCGGCCTATTGCCTGCTGTCACCCAGGCCTTTTGAGGAGAGTGCCAAGTGCACCGCTTTCAGGGATTGGGTCACAAAGCAGATGGGCATATGCGCAAAGCAGATCAAAAGTGATTTGGGCCGAGCGTGAGTAGTGCGAGCGTCTTTTTTGCACGCGGCTATGTCACTGAGCCCTGAATTTTTTGCGCAAAACACGGATTGCGCACACAGGCGTGAACTTTTCTGCGGTGGAAACCGAAGCTGACTTTCTCAACAGAATCGACCCAAATCCGACACTCATAAAATTCTCCTTCTGCTCCGTGAAGCAGCCAATCACGTCAGGCAACGAACCAATAGCTGCCTGCAGGAAGTGTCTATAGAGTTTGGGTCAATTCAGCGAGCCAGCGACAACGCGCAGAAAATCTGTCGTAGTTCAGCGCGTGATCATGCCTTTGCAAACAGGGTGGTTGCTAACAAGCTCCGTTCAACTTCACTTGCAAGTCTAAGGATGGTTTCCTCGTCACCAAATTTGCCAACTATCTGCATCCCGATTGGAAGGCCGTTCTCCATGATCCCGACGGGGATACTGATGGCTGGCTGGCCGGTCAAGTTGAAAACCTCGGTGAAGGGAGAAAATGCGTAAGCGTTTTTATACCACTCGTCCAGATGCCTTTCTCCCGTGGCGACAAAACCACCAATCAACGGTGGAGCAAGCGCCACTGTTGGTGTGATGAGGACATCGATATCGGTGAAGCTATCGGCCATATCGTGGCTTACTTTGTTCTGGGTGGCCCGTGCATGGTGTACATCCAGTGCCGTTCTCTGAGTCGAGCATTTGTAAAACTCATAGGTAATCCATTCAACATCTTGTGCCGAGATCGGATATCCGCGAGTTTGGGCTTTGTGTTCCATCAAGGCCTCAATTTCCATCTGCCAGAATAATGCAGCAGCTGCACCGGCTTTGGTCATGTCTGGCCAATTGAACGGGCGTAATTCATGGCCGTCTTTACTTAAAAAATCCACAGCATTCAATATGGCTTTGTGGATGGCCTCATCGATACTCGAGCCATCTGGACGGGCACAGGCAAAGGCGATTTTGAGTCGTGGCGACCTCGTCTTCAGGCATTCGAGCCAAGAGGGAGGGGCGGGGGGAGCAGCATAAGGCGCGCCTGGTTCATAGCCAGACAGGACATCCAGCAGCAATGCGCTATCGCGGACGGTCCTGGTCAGTACATGCTCGGAATCGAGGCCACCAACAAACTCGCCGACATGAGGACCTACAGGGTTGCGTCCCCTGCTTGGCTTCAGCCCAACCACACCACAAACGGAAGCCGGAACCCTGATCGACCCGCCACAGTCGGTGCCGTGTGCAACTGGCACCATGCCTGCGCCCACGGCACAGGCGGATCCTCCACTTGATCCACCAGAAGCGTACTGCGGATTCCTGGGGTTTCGACAAGGGCCTTGCCATTCAGGCTCTGTCACAAAGTCTCCTGCAAACTCAGGTGTTTTGGTTTTCCCGAGAATGATTGCCCCGGCCTTGCGCAATCGACTCACAAACTCACTGTCGACCTGAGCGGGGGCGGCATCTTCGTACAATCGCGAACCGTGCCTGGTTGCAAAGCCTTTTACATCGATATTGGTGTCCTTTATCAGGATCGGTATACCTGCGAGTGGTCCTGCCTTGGGATCTAGCGCCGCTCGTTGCGCGCCTTCGATATCGATTGCAACGACCGCGCCCAAGGCAGGGTCCTGGATTTCAATTTCTCTGGCTGCCAGGTTGACCAGCTCCAGCGGAGTGACTTCACCGGACTTCAACCGTTGAACGAGGCCCACGGCATCAAGACTTTTAAACTCTTCAGGTGTCATTTCTACGCCTCCAGATCATAACCAAGTACGTTGTTGAGGAACTCGTAAGCCAAACGACGCGAATCATCGATCGTGTCCGGGTTGCAATCGACCGCAGCCCTCAACCATAAACCGTCGATGAAGATCGCGATCATCTGCGCCTTGGAATGGGCTGTTGCCTTGTCCATGCTTTTTGACAAGGCATGGAAAAGTAAGGAGTGGCTCCTGCGCGCAACGATGTTCTGTACCCGCTGCAATTTGGGGGACTGCGGTACTTGAGCCCAGAAAGCGAGCCAGGCCGCGACATTGTCTCGCGTCAGGTTCAAGGCACTGACGTTCCCGTCCACAAACGCGAGAACACGCTCAGCGGGTGTTGCGGACATGCGCAGGCGCGCAAAGATCTCAGCATTTATGCGTTTGTTCAGCTCTCTCAAGGTGGCTTCAAGCAAAGCATTCTTGTCCGAGAAATAGTGGTGGACGATGCCGTTGGCCAACCCCGCACGGGCGCTGACCTGAGCCATGCTGGTACCCGCCATGCCTTGCTCACCAATGAGGGTGAGCGTCGCCTCAACGAGCTGCTTCCTTCTGATTTCCTGCATTCCGACCTTTGGCATGGGGGGCTCTCTTTTTTCATTGGACACTCAATGAAAAAAAAGTTATCACTAGATTCTCCAAAAAACAAGAGAACGCAAGGGGATCCGGTATGAAAAGCAGTGCTATCGGTTGTGCCGTGCTGTTGATGACATTCCAGGGGATTGCCGGCGCCGCGGACCCTGTGGGGTGTCGCGCGCCTCAGTTCGCAGAGGTGGGATGGACCGACATCACGTTGACGACGTCTTTGACCACAGCAGTATTGGAGGGACTGGGCTACGCCCCAAAAGTCATAACGTTATCGACGGGAATTGCCTACAAGGCGATGGAAGGCAAGAGTATCGACGTGTTCCTCGGAACATGGGATCCCGCATTGATCGAGGCGGCTCAGCCTTACTACAACAACAAGTCGATTCAGACTGTGCGAGTGAACCTCACGGGTGCAAAATTTACCTTGGCGGTTCCGCGATACGTCTATGAGCAAGGCGTAAAAAGCTATGCTGACCTGGACACTTACAAGTCAAAGTTTGGCGGGAAAATCTATGGAGTAGAGCCAGGCGGAAACAAACCGATCCAGAACCTCATCGCGGATAACGCGTATAACCTGGGTAGCTGGAGCCTGGTTGAGTCCAGTGAGAAGGGCATGCTGACACAAGTCGGCAGGCAAATCAGAAAGAACGACTGGATTGTGTTTCTGGGCTGGGCACCTCACCCAATGAACAAGAATATTGAACTGGAATATTTGTCAGGTGGTGACAAGTACTACGGAGCAAATTTCGGCGCATCGTCGGTGCGGACCGACGTGCGTACGGGATATCTGGACGAATGCCCTAACGTGGGCCAGCTCCTGAAAAATCTGGAGTTTTCCATTGATGCCGAAAACACCATGATGGACTACGTGATCAATGGTGGCCTTGACCCACGCTCTGCGGTAAAAAAATGGCTGAGTGCCCATCCCGAATGGCTTGATAGAACGTTGCTTGATGTTCAAACAGTGGAAGGTCAACCTGGGCTCGCGGCGGTAAAGTCTTATATGGATACTGCGTCCAAATAGACGACACTTCTCAACAAATTGAATCTCTCCGGGCTCTATAGACCGGGAGCATCCTTATCAGCGCAGCGCCTAGGCCCCATGTGCTAGGCGCGAGCGGCGTATCGATCCGGCTACCGCCCAACCGCAATGTCCAATAATGAATTCCCCTTGGGGTTTCAAACACTTTTGACAGTCTGCTCTTGGCTGTGGATTCAACCGGTCGACGCAACAGATTGGCTCAATCGTTCAGCGGGTGTTTCGTAGTTCAGAGTTTTCCGAGGGCGGTGATTTATGCCACGGATAGCCCTTCGCGCTGAGTTGAAAGGCGTAATCGAATAAACGCTTCATGTACTCGCCATCGAATTTCCGATTGTGCGGAAAGTAAAAGTCGGAACCAATGTACGCAAGATTGAAATCCGCTCCATCCTGCTGCGCCATACGGTAAATTCGCTCCAGGTCGCTGATCCCCTGAGTTTGAATCAATGCACTGATGGCTCGACCGCCGATGCTCAATGTACGGCGTTTCGTCCCGGACCACTGCGGCTCCAGTGTCCCATTACGAATGACATAGAAATGCCGTTCGAGTCGCAAAGGTGCTCCGGTGGCTCTGTTCAGCGCCATCTTTGTGCCAGGTGGGTAAAGGAACACCTGAGTGATTACCCCACCGTCCACGTGCATTTCCTGAAACTGTTTGCCGTCAACGTCTACATCGATCATGACGGGTGAGACGGCGCCGGGAATACTCATCGACGCGATCATGATGTTGCGGAAGAGGTCGAGCGCTCCCGGTGCTTCGCTTGCGGCAATAGTGCCCATGTTCCAAGTGACTGGCCGCCCTGAATCAAGGTCGGTTGTGCCGATCAGCAGGATTCGCCCTTTGGCGTATTCCGACGCAATCGCCGCAAGAATTTCCGCGGTGATGTACTTTGTGATGAGCCGCGACAGTGGCTTGCTGTCCGCTATACCGTCGCTGGCAAGACGGGTCAGCACGTTTCGCGAATGAAAAACGTCTTTTGGACCGATGGCGTTGGCGATATACCGAATGACTTCGTCGTACCCGGATCCCAGGTAAGCGAACGGGGCGACCAGGGCGCCCGCGCTAATGCCCGTGACGACCTTGAACATGGGGCGAGTCCCATGCGTGGTCCACCCCGTAATGAGTCCTGCTGCGAATGTGCCTGCGTCACCGCCTCCCGAAACTGCCAGCATATTTGCCAGCGGCAGGATGTTGTTCGGTTTCCCTGCCTTGGCGAGAGCCTCGCTCTCGCGTTTGTTGCCCTCAGTTGCATCCTGAATGAACAGAGTCAGGTCGTGGTCCAACCAATAGCGAGCATTGGGAATGCCAGGGATGACCGCTTTTTCCGTTAACGTTTGCGGCACAGCATCACGGCGTGGCAAGCCCCCTTGCAGGAACATGTTCAGAGTCGAGGCGCCAGGTCTGAGCGCGAATGGTTTCAAAACGCCTCCTCCGGCCCCTGCAGTCGACAGCAAGCGCGCTCATCGTACTCGAGAAAGTCCTTACCCATGGTGCCCGAGATGTCTACACGCCAGCCGACTGCGACACATCATTCGAACGCCAGACAGCTCATTTTGCGCTCCTTGACATGATAAAAAAACTCATTGGCCGCGCGCTTCAGGTTCACTTGGCCTGCGAGGCTTGCTTCCAGGCTTTGATAGCCTCCAGTCCCTTGTAGATATGGCTCGAACTTTCATCACTTCACGCCATGCACTCACCATAGATGACCTCATGTCATCCATCCCTTGAAAATCCATCCTTTGTCAGGTCCCTGTGTTGCGCTCTCTAATGCCGAAAAGCTGAGTGACCAAGATCACTTATTTCAACAATAAAAGCTCTTTCAGGAGATTGTATGCACAGTGGTCCCACTCTATTGGTGGTGTTGTTTTCCGCCATCATTCTGATCGTTTTTCTAATCGTCAAAGTGCGTGTCCACGCATTCCTGGCCTTGACCGCAGCGAGCTTTGTGGTGGGCATCGGTTCAGGCATGCCACTGGCGCAAATGGCCTCTTCCTATGAAAAAGGTGTCGGTGGAACACTCGGATTCCTGGCAACGATCATTGGCCTTGGCGGCATACTCGGCAAGATGCTGGAAGAATCCGGTGGCGCGGAGCGCATTGCCCAGACGCTATTGAGCACCCTGGGTAAAGAGCGTGCCTCATGGGCCATGATGCTAGTAGGGTTTATCGCGGGCATCCCGGTGTTCTTCGAGGTTGGATTCGTTCTGCTGATTCCCCTGATCTATGTGGTCGCCAAAGAGACCCGGATCAACCTTTTGTACCTGGGCGTGCCCTTGGCCGTGTCGCTGATGGCGGTTCATTGCATGTTGCCCCCGCACCCTGCCGCGATGGCCATCACCGGGCTGCTGGGCGCCGATGTCGGCAAGGTCATTGTGTATGGCCTCATTATCGCGCTGCCTACCGCCATCATCGCCGGGCCGCTGTGGATCAAGCTGGTCTGCAAGAGTGAAGCGCCCGACACTCAAGAAGCTTTTCTGGACGAACATTGCGTTGACAGCGCGACCCGGGACTTGCCAGGCCTTGGCTTGACACTGCTGACCATCCTGCTGCCACTGCTGCTGATGGTCGGCAAAAGTTTTGCGGCCGGACTGCCCCATGACTCCGGGCTCTTCAGCATCGTTTCGTTCCTGGGCACGCCGCTGATAGCACTGTCCATCGCTGTGGTGTTCGCTTACTGGGCGCTGGGTTTGCGCCGCGGCTTATCAATGCCTGACTTGCTCGCGCACACTCAGAAGAGCTTTCCTCCGCTGGCCAGCATTCTGCTGATCATCGGTGCCGGTGGGGCATTCAACGGCATCCTGGTCGACAGCGGCGTGGGTAACGCGCTGTCCGGCTCGTTGACGCAATTGAATATGAATCCCATCGTCCTGGCGTGGTTGGTGGCAGGGCTGATGCACTTCGCCGTCGGCTCAGCGACGGTGGCAATGATCAGCGCCGCCGGCATGGTGATGCCGATGCTGAGCGCTCATCCCACCGTGAGTAAGGAAATTATCTGCATTGCCATCGGTGCCGGCGCCATTGGCTGGACCCATGTGACGGACTCGGCCTTCTGGGTGGTCAAGGAGTACCTGGGTGTCTCGCTAGCCGAAGCGTTGAAGAAATTCACCTCGGCCACCGTACTGGCTTCATTGATCGCGCTGGGCCTGACCCTGCTGCTGTCGCAATTCGTTTGATTCAACCCGTATTTTCCGCCTGATTGTTTAAAGGGACCACGCCATGATTTTGGGCAAGACACTTGAAAGCTGGTACGCCAGTTATCCTTTGATTCGCGAACTGGTCGCGCTGCAAGAAACCACTTGGTTCAACCCTGCCGTGGCCCCGGTCGCGGAATCGATTGGCGATGTGGGGTTGACGGCCGCAGACGTCGCCGATGCCAGCGCGCGACTGACGCGTTTTGCTTCTTACCTGCGGCGCGCGTTTCCGGAGACGGAGTGCAGTGGCGGCATTATCGAATCGGACATTCTGCCCGTACCACACCTGCAGCAATTGCTCGGCGAGCGCTACGGTCAGGCGTTGCAAGGGGCGCTGTGGCTCAAGCGGGACAGCCATCTGCCGATTTCGGGCTCCATCAAGGCGCGTGGCGGCATCTATGAAGTGCTCAAGCATGCCGAAGACCTGGCGTTGGCCGCGAATCTGCTAACGCTTGATGACGACTACGCGGTGCTGGACAGCGATAAGGCGCGTGCCTTTTTCGGCCAATACAAAATAGCCGTCGGCTCGACCGGCAACCTTGGCATGTCCATCGGCATCATGGGGGCGGCATTGGGTTTCCAGGTGACCGTGCATATGTCGGCGGATGCGCGGCAATGGAAGAAAGACAAGTTACGTTCACACGGCGTTACCGTTATTGAGTACTCCTCCGATTACAGCGTGGCCGTCTCGCAAGGCCGTCAACAAGCGGAGTCCGATCCAGCCTGCCATTTTGTGGACGATGAAAACTCGGTCAACCTGTTCCTGGGCTACTCGGTGGCTGCCGAGCGCCTGAAAAAGCAATTGGCAGCGGCTGACATCACCGTGGATGCGCAACATCCATTGTTTGTTTATCTGCCCTGTGGGGTGGGTGGCGCGCCTGGCGGCGTGGCCTTCGGCCTGAAGCTAGCCTTCGGCGACGCTGTCCATTGCATCTTCGCCGAGCCCACACACTCGCCATGCATGATGCTGGGCGTCTATACCGGCCTGCACGACGAAGTGAGCGTGCAAGACTTCGGCATCGACAACGTGACGGCTGCGGACGGCCTCGCCGTCGGGCGCGCTTCAGGTTTTGTCGGCAAGGCCATGCAGCGCTTGCTTGATGGTTTCTACACGGTCAGCGACGAGGAAATGTACAGTTTGCTGGCACTGATGGAGCGCAGCGAAGGTGTGCGCCTCGAGCCATCCGCGCTCGCCGGCGTGCCCGGCATTGCCAGAGTCCAGGCCGACCAGCAGGGCTACCTGGCGCGCGCGCGCCTGGACCGTCAGGCCATGGTGCAAGCCACCCATCTGGTTTGGGCAACGGGCGGCAATATGGTGCCTTGCGACGAGATGGAAGCTTATCTGGCCAAGGGCCGTGAATTGCTCGCCAAAGGTTAATCTGGCCTGAATGGACCCCAATTGCCTGGACTCGACAGAGTTCTCGCTGATTTAAGCCTGAACCGGATGTGGCAAGATCAACGTCTTGCCACATCCGTTACGTTTGCCCGCTGGAAATGCGTACAACGCAAGGCGGCTTTTGGGTTTGAGGGAAAACTGTCGTGCTCAACCTTCCTCCACGTATCAGCTCCAGGCTCAACAGCAGCCAGTTCGCGAACCTTCACACCTTTTTGGTTGCCGCTCGTCATCTGAGCTTCGCCCGTGCGGCAGAGGAGCTGTGTTTGACCGCAAGCGCCGTGAGCCACCGTATAAGTCGTCTGGAAACCGCCTTATCCATGAAGCTGTTCCAGCGCCTGACCCGGCAGGTCAGCCTGACCGACGAAGGCGAGCGTATCTTCGAAATACTCCAGAATGCGATGGGAGAATTGTCCGAGGCACTCGAGCAATCGTCACAGGCGGAAATTGCCGGCTCGATCGCGCTCTATGTCAGGCCTTCCATTGCCCAATGCTGGCTGGTTCCCAGGCTGGCGGATTTTATCGAGCGATATCCCTTGGTGTCATTGGACCTGCGGGTAGGCAATGACAATGTCGACTTTCGAACCCGTAAAATCGACTTGGCCCTGTACTACGCCAATGGCGAGTTTCCCGGGTTGACGAGCCATCGGTTGATGCGCGAGCGGCTGGCCCCGGTGTGTAGTCCCGAGTATGCGCGACGCCACCGCCTGGAGGAGAACCCGGACAACTTAAGGAACTGCACAATCTTGCATGACTCCCTGGCGTGGGATCATGCGGCCTATGATGCCGAGTGGACGCTTTGGGCAGAGCAACACAACATGCTCGCGGCACTTCCCAAACGTAGCTTGACCTTCGATCGCTCTGATTTATGTGTGACCGCAGCCATGAACCACGCCGGCATTGCGATTGGCCGTCAGCAGCTTGTGCAGAAGCGGGTTGATCGCGGCGAGCTCGTCCTGCCGCTCGCTGAATTCAGCCGCTCAGGCCGCTACGATTACTATCTGGTTCACCCGTCGCTCGGCACTATCCCTAAGCGATTGCTGGTTTTCATGAACTGGCTACGAGAATGCGCACATCAATCATCACCTCTGGATGAGAACGACGACCTGTCCTGATGAGGCAATCAAGCCGGCATCTGTTCGGTAAACAGCGTCACGGCGATGATGATCATGATCGCTCCGGAGAAACGACTGACCCACTGAGCGGCGGCTGGGCGTGCCTTTAGAACAACCTGTGAGCCAAAACCGACCAGGAGATAAATAACGCCACAACTGACGGTGTGGACGAGCCCGAGCGCAATCATCTGCGTCGGTACAGGCCAGGGGGCAGTGGCATCGGCAAACTGGGGCAAGAGCGCCAGGAACAGCAGGAACACTTTCGGATTCAAGCCGCTGACGCAAAGCCCCTTGAGCGCCCAGCGCAACCATGAGCCTGACGCCTGAACTTCATCGGTGTGGGGTGTGGAGGGACGGATGAGCATGTTGATGCCCAACCAAAGCAGGTAACCCGCCCCGGCCACCGTCAGCACTGACATGACCCCAGGATGGTTGGCGACCAGGGTGCCGACACCAGCGGCTACCACCAATGTGGCAATCAGGTGGCCGGACAGCAGTCCGCCCACAGCCGGTATGACGACGCGATGCTTCAGGCCAGCGGATATCGCGTAGGCCCAATCCGCTCCGGGCGTAACGACGAACAGAAACGACACCGCCCAGAAGGCAACAAAGACACTGAAGGTCATGGCGTCACCCACGCCCGTTTATCAATCATCGCGTTATTCATCATCCCGCCTCTCATAGGCCGCCCCTCTTGTTTCCTGAAGAGGAGTACGGCTGTTAATGGATGGGGGAAGATTAATGAAATGTTGTTAGAATTAACTTTCAAATGTGGTCGTATTTTCGTCGCAGTGAGGGAGATTATTCTACGTGGACAGAACTGACCGGAAGATTCTTGCCGAGCTGCAAAAGGATGGCCGTCTTTCGGTCACTGAACTTGCCGAACGCGTCGGCTTGAGCCTTTCACCCTGTCATCGGCGAGTGCGGGCACTGGAGGACTCCGGTGTATTGCTGGGCTACCGTGCGCAGCTTGATCCCGGTGCACTGGGCCTGAATTTTTCCGCAATGGTATTTGCCACGCTCCGCGAGGGTGACCGGCAAGCCGTCGAGGCGTTCGAGGCGGCGCTCATTGAAATACCTCAGGTGGTCGATGCCCAAAGGTTGTTTGGGGAGCCGGACTACCTGCTGCACGTCATTGCCCAGGACTTGCCCGCCTTTCAAAGGCTTTACGATGAGAGCCTCTCGACATTGCCTAATGTGCAACGGCTCACCTCGACCCTGGTCATGAAGCGGGTCATTCAAGACAGACCGCTACCTTTGTGATCGGCGCGGCACATCTTCTGTTTATTTCAGGATTTTGTGGGGGGAGGCTGCTTCTGACCGGTTCTGTTGAAAAAGTAGCTCCCCTGTCTGTCAGTGCTGTTTTGGAGGTGCTTCTCGGGCATGCGAAAAATGGGTATGACCGTTGAATCCACAGCAAGCAGACGTTTATCGCCGCATCACTCAGGCAAATGCAGCTTCTACAAATGCCTCTAGCGCCTTGTCTTCCAGGATTTCGATAGAGAAGTGCCCGAAGCGCTTGGGCAACCAGATAATGCGTGTCCCGGACGGGGATTGCAGGTTCGCGCGGGCCAATGGCTTTCCGTTTTCGTCTTCTGGCTGAACACCGGCGACCATCAGTTCGTCATAGGCCTTCTCGATGTCCGGCGTCGAATAGCAGTGGCGATAAATCATCCCTTCACCCGAGGAGTCCAATAGCTCCCTCAGGTTACCGGCCAACGGCTGTACTAACATGAAACGCTCTTGACCGATCAGCGCAATCGCGTAGCGCACGTGCAGACCACCTCGCTCCCAGACGAGCGTTTTGGAGATCTTGGCGTTCAGTATCTGTACGTAGTAAGCACAGGCTTCGTCGAGATTCTTGACCAGTACATCGATGTGACTGAACTTCAGTTCCATTGCATGCCTCCTGCCGACCCTGCGTCCTATTGACCATGGATGAGAAATGGGTACCGATCTTGAGAGTGCTCAATCACAGACCGAGGTCAGCATGCCATTAACCGCTCTCTTGCGTTGCAGTGATCTTGTCGACACCGGTAATTACTACCGTGAAACTCAGTGAGTCAGAAGCAAGGGTGGGCGGCAATGCAGGCAAGAAAAGTAGGGCCGAGTGATCTGGATCATCTGTGTAAGTCATTAAGCCAGGCAGGGCTGCCCTTCAGTGATGTCAGTGAACCAGATCGACAGTTTTACCGGTTCGAAGTGGATGGGGAGTGGGTGGCTTATGGAGGGCTCGAAGGTGCGGGTTCCGATCTGTTGCTTCGCTCAATAGTCGTTTGTGAGACGCATCGTGGAGAGGGGCTGGGTAAAGCGGTGTTGTCTGAACTGGAACGCTATGCGGTCTCTCAAGGCGCAGTCCGATTGCACCTGTTGACTCAAGGCGCTGCTGGTTTTTTCTCTGCCAATGGATACGAACTGCTTGGCAGGGACGAGGCGCCTGCGGCTATCACCCAGACAGTTCAATTCAAGCATTTGTGCCCTGCATCGGCGAACTATCTGCGCAAGTTGCTTAACGGTCCCCCTTGTACTGATTAGTCATTGATGTGCATCAGCACTCCGAGTGATTGAAGCTGGCCTGATGGACTGGCTGTCGTAAAACTGTAATGTTGCGGTCATAGAATTGAAATGACTACTTAGATTTTCTTCAGTTGGCCTTAGGCCACTTTCATGGATGAGCAAGCCCGATGCGTCGTGTCGTATTCAATCAGAAAGGTGGTGTTGGAAAATCCAGCATCGCCTGCAATCTTGCCGCTGTAAGTGCTGCCGAAGGTTACCGAACGCTGCTGGTTGACCTCGATCCCCAGGCAAACTCGACTCACTACCTCACGGGACTACTCAACGAGCGCATTCCCGCAGGCATAGCCGATTTCTTCAAACAGACACTGTCCAGCGGCTTCGAAGGCAGAAGGAATCGAGTGGCCATAACCGAGACCCATTACGACAACCTTCACCTGGTGGCTGCCAGCCCTGAACTCTCAGACATTCAGGCAAAACTTGAGAGCAAGTTCAAGATCAACAAGCTACGCAAGTTATTGGTTGAGCTGTCCGGGGACTATGAACGCATCTATATCGACACACCTGCGTCGCTGAATTTCTACACATTCAGTGCACTGGTGGCTGCCGATCGAATACTGATTCCATTCGATTGCGACAGCTTTTCTCGTCAGGCGCTGTATCGCGTTCTCGCGCAGGTAGAAGATCTACGTTGTGATCACAACGAATCACTGGAAGTGGAAGGGGTGGTGGTTAACCAGTTCACTGGGCGCACTGGCATGCACCAAAGTCTCATTGATGAGCTGTTGGCAGAGGGTTTACCTCTGCTACCGGTTTACCTGAGCAGCTCCGTCAAGATGCGTGAATCTCACGAAGTTTCAGTCCCTCTCGTCCATTTGGCTCCTCGCCACAGGCTTTCGCTGGAGTTTGTTGGCTTGCTGGATGCCCTGGAGCGGGCCGCTTAGCTTCATCACTGATGGATT
>RCUU01000998.1_pt1 | contig 14330 bp, 9 predicted proteins | sample 2166211 | NCBI WGS metagenome assembly RCUU01 (sample SAMN09932620, study PRJNA488358) | compost metagenome | feature: garden; material: soil; isolation source: compost soil in phenylacetic acid-enriched culture | place: Germany: Experimental Botanical Garden Goettingen | collected 2016-01-27
GAAATGTATACAGGTCACCGGATTATTAAAGCATTTGGTCGTGAACCACAGTCCCTTAAGGATTTCGATGAAATTAACGATAAGCTTTATGACTCTGGCTGGCGTGCTCAATTCATGTCCGGTATGATTATGCCGCTCATGATGTTTATCGGGAACTTGGGTTATGTGCTGATCTGTGTAGTCGGTGGTATTTTTGTTACTAAAAAAATGATTGATGTCGGTGATATTCAAGCCTTTATTCAGTATTCCCGTCAGTTCACCCAGCCGATTGCACAAACGGCTAACATCGCTAATATTATTCAATCCACGATTGCTTCTGCAGAACGGGTATTTGAACTTCTGGATGAAGAAGAGGAAGTTAAGGAAGTTAATACTACGCTTGCGAAGCTTGATGAAGGTACTCCGGAAGGTTCCGTTGAGTTCCGTCATGTGAAATTCGGATATAAAGAAGATGCGATTCTGATTGAGGATATGAACATCGAGGTTAGTCCAGGTCAGACGATAGCGATTGTGGGTCCTACTGGTGCTGGTAAAACCACTTTGATTAACCTGTTGATGCGCTTCTACGAGCTTAACGATGGGGAAATTATCATTGATGGCGTCAATATTACCAACATGAAACGGAGTGACCTGCGCAGCAAATTTGGTATGGTGCTTCAGGATACCTGGTTGTTCAATGGTACGATCCACGATAATATTGCTTACGGACGTGAAGGTGCCTCGGAAGCTGATGTGGTGCGTGCTGCCAAGGCTGCTCATGCCGATCACTTTATCCGTACACTTCCGCTTGGCTATAATACGGTGTTAAATGAAGAAGCTTCTAATATTTCACAAGGACAGAAGCAGCTGATTACGATTGCTCGTGCGATTCTGGCTGATCCATCGATCCTCATTCTTGATGAAGCAACGAGCAGTGTCGATACACGGACAGAATTGTTGATTCAAAAAGCAATGAAAGCATTGATGCAAAATAGAACCAGCTTCGTAATTGCCCATCGTCTTTCGACGATTCGAGATGCCGACCTTATCCTTGTTATGAATCAAGGTAGTGTAATCGAGAAGGGCAACCACGAGGAACTGCTGGCACAAGGCGGATTCTACGCTGATCTCTATAACAGTCAGTTCTCTGAAGGAGATTTGGACGCAGGCTAATTGATAGTGAAGTAAAAAGTAAAAGTATAGCAAACCATATCCCCCTCTTTTCACATGTTGCTGATTTTTTATGTGAAGAGAGGGGGATTTTATATGTGATCAGGTGTTTTAATTTTTACTGAAAAATAAAAAAAGTTTGATTAAAAATTAAAGCATATATATGATAGAATTAAAAATGACCCGCGGCTCATTTTTTTAAGGCTGCAAGGTAAAGGAGAGGATGAGGGGAATGTCGGGCTACGGAAAATGGGTGGCAGGAAGAAAGACGAAGTGGATTACTCTTCTTGTATGGATAGTGCTGGTAGGTGCACTTACCTTGTTATGGCCAGCAGTGAATTCTCAGGTTGCTAATAATGCGTCTAACCTCCCAGATGATGCACAATCGATACAGGCAACAGCTATTGCAGAGCAAGAATTCCCTGGTGGAAGTGGGGTGCCTGCACTGCTTGTCTGGCATAGAGAAGGCGGGCTTTCACAAGATGATTTAGTACATATTACTGCTGTGTACAAGAAGTTGGAGCAGCAACCATTGCCCCATCAGAATTTTGTTCCCCCATTAGGACAACTGCCGCCACAGGCACTGCAGGCCTCATTATCTGAGGATCTTAGTACGCTGGTAACCCCAGTGCTTTTTGATAAAACGGCAGATAGTGATCAGCTCGGCGAAGCTGTGACTGAAATGAAAGAGATGATAAGTACTGAGACTGGCGGAGATCCTTCCGCTGCTAAGGTAGATGGAAAAGACCTGAGTTTACGTGTTACGGGTCCGGTGGGTATCTCCATAGATGCTACAGGCCTGTTCCAGAACGCAGACATTTCCTTACTAATTGCTACCGTTATGCTTGTACTGGTGTTCTTATTGGTGATTTATCGATCACCTATCATGGCGTTTATTCCGCTTATTGCTGTTGGATTTGCTTATGGTGTAACGAGCCCGATTCTTGGGAAAATGGCACAAGAAGGCTGGATTACCGTGGATTCGCAGGCGGTCTCCATTATGACGGTTCTCTTGTTCGGTGCCGGTACGGATTATTGTCTGTTCCTGATTTCGCGATTCCGTCAGCTTTTGAAGATAGAGCAAAGCAAAAGCCGTGCCCTGCTTCGTTCCATTTCCGATTCTTCAGGGGCTATCGCTATGAGTGGCTTCACCGTTGTACTTGCGCTGTTCGCGCTATTGCTGGCTAAGTATGGCGCTTACCATCGTTTTGCAATTCCATTCAGTGTGTCGATTTTTATTATGGGAATTGCTAGCTTAACGCTGGTACCTGCACTGTTGGCAATCTTCGGACGGACCTCGTTCTTTCCGTTCATTCCGCGTACCCCGCAAATGGAGGTTGAACGGGCAAAGGCTAAGGGTAAACCAGTTCCAGAACCAAAAGTTTCCCGTAAGAAGGGGATTGGTAGAATTGTAGTTTCCCGGCCTTGGGCTATCGTAGGAGTCACCGTTATCGGGCTGGGGATTCTGGCTTCCTTCTCCAGTGGCATCAAATTTACGTATGATATTCTTTCGTCTTTTCCTAAAAATATGGAGTCCCGCGAAGGGTTCGACCTTATGGGTAAACAGTTTTCCCCGGGAGAACTAGCTCCCGCCAAGCTGATTATTGATACTAAGGGGAAAGCGAGTGGAGAGGATCTTAAAGTTATTCTCGGAGGGCTCACATATGTGGATACGGTTTCCGATCCGCAGCAGGGTGCGGTGACCAAGGATATCCTTGGCTTTGATATTGAATTTAAGAACAATCCTTATTCACTTGAGGCGATGGGACATATTCCAACTTTGCTAGCAACAGCAGAGCAGGCGCTGATAGATGTAGGTGTTGAGAACCCTGCAGATCATGTGTGGGTAAGCGGGCAGACAGCAACTCAGTATGATACCAAAAAGATCGGGGATCGTGACACCGATCTGATTATCCCTGTTGTCATCGGGTTGATCACTTTGCTGTTGTTGATATACCTGCGTTCTATAGTGGCAACCATTTATTTGGTTGGAACGGTCATTCTCTCTTACTTCTCTGCACTTGGCTTAGGCTGGATTATCATTCACTATGTGATGGGGGCAGATGCCATTCAGGGAGCGATCCCGCTCTATTCCTTTGTATTCCTGGTGGCGCTTGGAGAAGATTACAACATCTTTATGATCTCGAATATTTGGAAAAAGCGTAAGACCATGCCGCTTAAGCAAGCCATCGCGGAAGGCGTAAATGAGACCAGCTCGGTAATCACCTCTGCGGGCCTCATTCTGGCTGGTACTTTTGCTGTATTAGCTAGCTTACCTATTCAGGTGCTTGTGCAATTTGGTATCATCACCGCTTTAGGTATTCTACTGGATACCTTCGTAGTTCGTCCGTTCCTTGTGCCTGCTATTACGACACTTTTTGGTCGTTGGGCATTCTGGCCGGGGAAACATCAAGAGGTGGAGCAAGCTCTGCCTCATGGTAGTGAGCAATAAGCGATACATTGTAAAAAAACAACAGGGATGTCCCAAAGCCATAGTGGCTCAGGGCATCCCTGTTGTTATTATCGTGACCGAATTGGACCTCAGTGGTGCTAGTAGCGATTGTCCAGTCTCAACACTTAATGGCTGTTGCCAGGAGTCCGGCTGATCATAAGCTCGTATTTATCAATGGAAGCGCCAAGAATGGCTTCATTACCACCAGCGCCGCGGTGTGATTGACGGAAGGAGTCGCTGGAGGTCCAGCCTTTAAACGCTTCCTCATTCTCCCACACGGTGCAGATCTTTAATTCCTCAACACCTTCTTTGGCACTGCCGTGCCAAACCTCCATGCGGACAAATCCTGGCATATCCTGTACACCGTTATTTCCTCCGAAACGTTGGGCTATGGCTTCACCATGACCTTCTTTAACCTTAATGGTATTTGTGACTACCAGCATGTTAGGTAAACCTCCGATCAGCAATGTGATATCCATACAATAGCATCAGGTAGAACATAGAATTGCACTTTATACACTTAAAAGTTCTGGTTCGTTAGAAACGAAGTGTTAAGTGTATTCTCAGCAACTAAATTAGATGAATCAGACGAATGGTCGAGAATTACCTACTTTTAGTTGCAAAGAGTGCAATTAATGTTTGGGCGGAGCCTCTTATTACGCTGAATAGATGCACAAAGTGCAGCTATTGGTTATTCGAACGTCAAGTCGTATCCTGAGTTCGAGGTTACCCAGCGTTACAACAAGTATCTAACGTTCCAACAAATATCAAGCATACCTAGAAGCAACCAAAGCAACTATAGCAACCAAAGCAACCAAAGCAACCAAAGCAACCAAAGCAACCAAAGCAACCAAAGCAACTATACGTACCTGATGTAACTATAAGTAACTTATAGATGCTATAAGCACCTAATGTAAGTACCAGAACCTGTCGTAACTTTGAGTAACTCTTAAATACGTACCTACTGTAACTATAAGCATCTGGCGTAACTGTAAGCACCTAGCTTAACAACAAGCACTCAACATAGTTATTAGTACCAACGATTAAATAAGTACCTAAACTCCAGTAGCCTACTCTTGCACGGAAAATGGAGTTTGATTGCAAAGTGTGCAACAGAATAGCCAGAAACTAGTCCATACAAGCTATTCTGTTGCACTTTGTACAATTGAATCGTAAAAGTAGGGTTTTCCTCCAGTTTGATTGCACAAAGTGCAATCAAACCATGATTTTGCCGCTCCCGGAGATATTCTATTGCACAAAGTGCAATCAGAGCCTGATGTAGACCGAGCCAGCTCTATTCTATTGCACAAAGTGCAATCAGAGTCTGACGAAGAGACCGAGCCAGCTCTATTCTATTGCACAAAGTGCAATCAGAGCCTGACGAAGACCGAGCCAGCTCTATTCTATTGCACAAAGTGCAATCAGAGTCTGACGAAGACCGAGCCAGGCTCTCTTTTATTGCGGATTAGTGGTCCAGAGACCTGCTGTTTTTAGGAAGACACGATCCGGCAGCTTCAAGGCTGTTAACGCCAATTCAGCTACATCCTCAGGCTGCATCATGCGGTCTTCGTCACCGATCTTAAGTCCAGCGTTGGAAGCAAGTCCAGTGTTTACAGTGCTTGGAGTCAAGGCTACGACGCGGATGTTGTGCTTACGCACCTCTTGTGCGAGAGCTTCGGTCATACCCATCAGTGCGAACTTGGATGCGCAGTAAGCCGAGCCTGTCGCGAAACCGCGTTCTCCAGCGGTAGAAGAGATATTGATGATATTTCCACCATTTTTCTCAATCATAGCTGGCAGTGCAGCGCGAGTTACATAATAGGTCCCGTAAAGATTGACTTGGATATGACTTTCGGTCCCGTAAAGATTGACTTGGATATGACTTTCCCAATCGGCGGGGTCCATTTCTACTAAAGTGCCGAATTTTGCGATTCCGGCATTGTTAATTAATGCATCAAATGTTCCTAGCTCATTTTGCAGGTAAGAAACCGCACGTTCAGCTTCTTCGCGTACAGCGATATCTGCAACAGCAATGCTGACTTTAACGTCGTACACTTCCGTTAAGGCTGATTTTAACGCTTCGAGATCGCCTGAAGTTCTGGAGATCAGGCCCAAATTAGCACCTTCCTTAGCTAGTGCCATAGCCAAGGCTTTGCCGATCCCTTTGCCTGCACCAGTAATGACAACACTCTTTCCTCTCAAATCCATCTCTATCGTCACGCTCCCTTAAACATTTTTGAAGCACATGCTTCATTCATGTCCTATTATACCTGAATGCTATAGGGCATTTACAATCGCCCCTGCCGAAGGATCTCAACTTATTCGTAGAGCTTCGTCAGTGGCACCGATGCAGGCCCCTCTATTACTTCTCCATCATAGGAGAATCGGGAGCCGTGGCAAGGACAATCCCAAGAACGGTCGCCGTCGTTCCATTCGCATTCGCAGCCCATATGCGTACAGGTTCTGTCCACCAGATGAAGTTTACCTTCCGGATCTTTGTAGGCGCCAACTCGTTTGCCATCATGGAAGACAACGGCCCCTTCGTCTGCTTTCAAGTCACTTGTCTTTTTGTGGACGATCTCAACTTTGCCCGCTACTAGCTCTTTGGCCACATTGGCATTTTGAACGATGAAGCTCTTTATGCTGGCGCCCACTTTGAAGCGGGATGGATCGTACAATGCTGTATATGGATTATCTTTGCGCTGAATCTGATCCGAGATGATTCGAGCGGATAAGGTACCGCTTGTCATGCCCCATTTTCCGAATCCGGTAGCGATATAAATCTCTTCGTTCTCCGAAATCTTGCCGATGTAGGGGACCCTGTCCAGTGTAATTAAATCCTGTGCTGACCAGCGGTAAGGGATCGATTGGATGCCCAGCAAGTGCCCTGCGAACAGTTCCAGATTCTCATAATGACCTATTGTGCAGATGCCCTGGCCTGTCTTATGATTCTCGCCCCCGACGATCACCAGATTCCGGTCCTCCCACTCCACAGCGCGCAGAGAACGGGTGGGTTCGCTGGCGCTTAAATACATTCCGCCTTCAAAATCCGTTTCGGGCTGGATCGCCAGACAGTAGGAACGTTCAGCATGCAGTCGTGAGAAATATAAAGCACCCCCATCGTAGAAGGGGAAATGAGAAGCTGATACGGCGTAACGGCAGGTGATCCGATAGTCGTTCTTTTCCGTAAAAAGCGTAAGCTTATCGTTCTTCTCCACTTTGTCTGCCATCATCGTATGCTCATAGATCACGCCCCCCTTCTCCACAATAACCTTTAACAAAGCCTTCAAATAGTGCAGGGGGTGAAACCGGGCTTGCCCTGGTAATTTAATTGCACCACTTGCCATCAGAGGGATAGAGACGTTATCCAGCCATTCACCGGGCAGACCCAATTGTTCATAGGCTTTATATTCTTCCTCTAGCTCTTTAAGCGTTTTATGATCTTCAGCATCTGCGTACAAATAGGCCGCTTCACGTTTCATGCCGCAAGATACTTCGAGTTCTTCCGCCGTTTGTAAGATCCAATGCATTGTTTCATTGTTTGATTGATAATAGAGGCGGGCATTCTCTTTCCCGAAATGCTTCATCAAATGGTGATAGATTAAACCATGCTGAGAAGAGATTTTGGCGCTTGTAAAACCCGTAGTGCCGCTGAGAATTTCTCCTGCCTCCAAGAGAGTGACTTTGTATCCGGCTTTACTTAAGAGATAGGCTGTTGTAATGCCTGTAATCCCGCCGCCCACCACTGCGACATCTGTAGAAATATTTTCAGTTAACTTTGGAAAAGTCGGTAAATCTGTAGTGTCTCTCCATAGTGATTCTGGAAATTGCGGGAGACCTTGCGTTATTTTACGGTGTGGATCCATCTTATTATCCCTCCATCTGTACAATCCTCATCTCATTTATTACCACAGTCCCGATAAAAGAAACTCCCGTATTCACACGTGCAGTGCATGAATTCTGAAAAACAGTGCCAAAATAAGGTGGCATTCGGGAGGCACAGGATAAATAGGAGGGATGATCCATGTCAGTTCAACAGGATAAGGACAATGTTTCTCTGGAATGGATCAAGGGTCAGTTGGAAGGGTTCGCCGATTTAATTGATCGCAAGCTCGTTGCACCTTTTGGACAGATCAACTTGCTTTATATTAAAAGCGTTACAGATTCGCATACGCTAAGTCGCCATGTGATTACGCCGTTCTACGAGATGGGGGATACTAATGCTTACCGGGATTACATTACGACGTATCCGGGCTCTGAAGAGGATACTACGAAGGAAATAGCAATCGAGCTTCTGCTTAGCGGCTATGTTCTTCTTAGCATAAATGATGTGATTTGTTTTTTCGACGCGATGAGTACGGAAAGTAGCGGTGTTAGTGAAACGTCTGCAGAAAGCATTTCACAGGGGCCTTCAGATGCACTAACGGAAGATATTGCGGTTAATTTGAACATGATCCGTCGGCGTTATCAATCCACTAATCTCAAAATGGAAACCATGGTCATCGGCGATGTCTCCAAAACAAAGGTGGCAATTCTATACGACACCAGTCGTGTTGACCATAATGTATTAGAGGAATTAAGGGAGAAGATGAATACACTAAAGGTTGATGTACTGCAGGCTACGGGAGAACTTGAGAAATTTATAAGCAGTGACAGTCTGAGAATATTGCCCAAGTCTATTGTGACCGAAAGGCCAGATAGAGTCGTGTTTAATTTGGCTGAAGGAAAAGTAGCGATACTCCTGGATACAACGGGATATGCGATAGTGTTGCCTTCCATATTTAACGATTTCTTTACATCCATGGATGATAAAATACAATTTCCCATCGTGGGGCGTTTCTTAAAACTACTGCGGATTATCGGTGTATGCATGACCCTTTGGTTGCCTGCTGTTTATGTAACACTTACCTCTTATAACCCAGAGATTATTCGTGTGCAGGTTGCATTGCTCATTTCGGGTAGTCGTGCGACCGTGCCCTATCCATCTTTTGTGGAAGTGCTCTTAATGCTCATGATGATGGAATTTTTGACCGAGGCGAGTTTACGGCTTCCCAAGGCGATTGGTCCTACGGCCACGACGGTCGGAGGTCTAATCTTGGGTCAAGCAGCTACGGCGGCAGGACTTGTAGGTAATATAATGATTATATTGGTCTCAGCCGTTGCAATATCAAATTTTCTGATTCCGCTGAATATGATGAGCCTGTCGATACGCGTGCTGAAGTACATTTTTCTTATAGCTGCCGCTGTTCTAGGAATGGTTGGTGTAGTGGTCTGTGTGGTGGGGTTCGCGATGTATCTATGCAATCAACGGAGTTTCGGACAACCCTATTTCAGATTATTTTTTCTTGATAACTTTGGTAAGAAGAAGGGCGGGGAACATTGATGGCCAAAAGCCGTTATTTCTACTGTCTTTTTCTGATGAACAGCTTGATCAACATCATTAATTTTGTTCCTAGGGAACTAATAGACAGACGCTTTGACGGTGCTTTGTTCTCCATACTCATTGCAACGGTCCTTGGCACTTTGTTTATCTATATATTTACTGTATTGATTGCTAAATTTCCTGGAAAGGGGTTTCCGGAAATATTTAACCCTCTTCTTCCTAAGCTGCTAGTCAAACCCTTACTAGTGTTTTTTGCGGGTTTATGGTGTGTGGCTGGGGGGGTTACCTTGCTTTCTTTTGTAGATATTACGCTGCGATATATCAGTCCGGATTCAAGTCCATATACTGTCGTGATCAGCTTTCTGATATTGGTCTGCATTTGCTGTCGCTTTGATTCACTATCACTTTTGTACGGTCTTGAAATCATTCTTTTCGTTACATTACCGTTAATTGTCTATGGCATTGTAAAGGCGCTGACCAATCCGGATTTCAATTGGGATTCTGTTCTGCAGATCACTACATACATCTGGCATAAGCCGGATCTGATGAGTCTTTCGGCAGCTACCTTTTCTTTTAGTGGTTATATTAATCTAGCCATCTTTAATCGGGTATTTCATGGGTTAAAGCTAAAGCATGTCTGGATTTTAGGGGTGGAAGGACTTCTCGTACTTCTCGTAACCTTTTTGGTCCCTATCGGTTACTTCGGAACTGTTGCGATTGAGAGACATGTATATACGTGGTTCTCGACGGCAGACAGTATCCGGATAGAATCCTTTATTATTGAACGGATGCTGTTTATTTTTTATTTTGCCTACATGACTTTATCTCTGGTGAGTGTAATTGTTCATTGGCATGTAGGGTTAGGGTTATTCAAAGGTGCTATTTCTTCTACGAAAAAACAATCCCAGAAGACAGAGCGGTGGAAAGAGTGGCTTATCCTGTGCTTGTTTAGCGGAGTGGTCCTCTCCTTAATATGGATGGATCAATATCAGCTCAACTTGCTGGGCGCTTGGTTTCTACAAATCCGCTGGTTTGGTGAGATGTTCTTAATCGCATTGCTGTTTTATTGTTATCGTAAAGTGAGGAGGCGGGGCTTGTGAGGAAATTACTTAGTGTAATAGGACTTGCCTTACTCTTGCTTCTTTCTGGCTGTGATTTCAAGGAAATTGATTTGCGATTATTCGTACTGGCGATCGGTGTTGACCCTGGAGAAAAAGAAGGGAATTTTAAGGTCAGCTTGAGGCTTGCCATCCCTCAGGGTGATGTTACTAAGATTGATGAGAAGATGCAGATCATAACCGAAGAGTCCCCGAGTATCTCGGAAGCGCTCCGCAGAATGAAGTCAAGGGTAGCGAAGGAACTTGATTTTTCACATTGTAAATCGCTTGTTTTGGGAGAAGGGATTGCGCGTCGGGATATTCAGCATGTGATGGATTGGGCAGTGCGGCGCAGAGATATTCAGCTTATTCTCAATTTTGGAGTGGGGCGTCCGGATGCACTTAGAGTGCTGAAGGTAAGACCCGAATCGGAACATATCCCATCGAATTCTCTTATTCTGGCGATGAGTGGTCAGGGAACGGAGTCTCCCTTTATTACTAGTGTGTATTCTTATCAACTGATGAGAAATGTTTATGAGAAGGGTATTGATCCGATTTTGCCGATTATCGAGACCCAGGGGGAGAATGAGTTTATAATTAATAAAATCGCATTGCTGGATAGCCAAAAAATCAAGCTGGTGCTTACACCGAACGAAACTCGGCTATACAATCTGCTGTCGCGCTCAAACCTGCGGACCAATTTACCAGCTCATATTGAGGGGATCATGTATCAGTATTACACAGAGAGAGCCTCCTCGGACTACAAGATATTAGAATCGGAGAGCGGGAAAGCTACGATTCGATATCATATTAAGATTAAAGGGATCCTCGAAGAAAGTAGCAGTCCGGATTTGGTGACACATAGCTTGTTGGAAAAAATTCAGACGGCCGGAGAAAAAGAACTGGAAGAGGATTTCTCAGCGTTGCTGACAAAAATTCAAGCGAGTGGCCTGGATCCATTTGGGTGGGGGCTGCATTATGGAGCCAGGCATTTTAATAATGATACTGAAATGGAAGTGTGGGAGGGTCTTTATGCTGGGCTTGATTTTCAAGTCAAAGCTGACGTAAACATTAAATATTCTGGATTGATTAAGTAACTGAGAAAGTAATGCGTGGATAAAAGTGGGATTGACGTTCCTACATTCACGATTTATACTTGATCTAAAAATAAGTTAGAGGATGATAGCAATGAAAAGCCTAAATTTGACTTCCCAACGTCAAGCCGTTTACGATATCGTCCTTAATTCACATGACCATCCCACTGCTGCGGAAGTAATGAACCGGCTAGTAGAACAAGGTCATAGCTTAGCATACGGTACTGTATATAACTCCCTGCGTTATCTTTCAGATAAGCAAATGATTCGTGAGCTTAAGCTTGGTGAGGCTGCCAGCAGATATGATGCCCGCATGGATGATCATCAGCATATCATTTGTGAGGTTTGCGGTGCAGTGGATGAGGTAATGAACCAAGTTCCACGAGACTGGATGAACACAGTGGCCAAGGATACTGGTTATACGATTGGTCATGCTCATGTGGTATTCGGAGGCGTCTGCCCGAACTGCAAGAACAAGAGTATGAACTAGGTTGAAAGAACCGGAGTGATTGCTGCGGTAATGATTAAATACGCATCTTGAGTAGACCGTTTGCCTTTGAAGCGGTCTTTTTGTTGCGTTTATATGACAATTCTTAAGAATGATGAGAAAAATGAAGAAAGATAGGAGGAAAATCGGTTCCAAAGGAGGATATATAATTATATAGTAAGTCTGGTAAATAAGTCCTTCTTTAAGACTCGAAGAGAGAGAGTGTGATGACATCTATGAACAAAAAAGCGGGTATGACTATCCGGACCAAGTTAATTCTTACATACCTATTAGTTCTGCTGTTACCCAGTATCATTATAGGTTGGCGTACCTATCAAACTGCCAGCCATGAAGTGGAAGATCAGCTGGTAAGCAATGCTACCGAAAGTGTTGTGGCAGTCAATGAGATCATCAACTCAAATATTCAATCCAAAATAGATGCTATTTCTTATTTTGCCGCTGAATTCACCGCCGAGGGTACCAACAGGGAGGCGACGGGGAAGACGGCAGCTTCTATGGAAGCCAGATTGAAGGAATATGCTGTGCTGCATCCTGACGTACTGGACATTTATGTTAGTACAAGCAGGGGGCAGTCCATCCATGCTTCGGAAGCCAAGTTGCCTGAAGGCTACGATCCAAGGAAGGAAGATGCCTATATTAATTCTCTTAAGCACGGGAAGGGTGTTGTGATCTCTCCGGCCTTTCAAACCGTAAATAAGGAAACGGCGATTGCCATATCAACGGTCCTGAAGAGCGGAGGCGGGGTAGTTACCTTGAATCTCAACCTGTCCACTTTAGGAGCTTTGACCTCAGCTAAGGTTGGCAAGGAAGGATATATTATTATCCTTGATAACAGCAAGAAATATCTTGTTCATCCAACAGAGGTTGTTGGGCAAGAATCCTCCGCTGATTATGTAAAGAAAATGTTCGAGGGAGAACAAGGTTCCTTTGATTATGTCTACAAGGATACGCACAAAAAGATGACGTTTATGGTGAATGAGCTTACGGGCTGGAGAATTGGAGGTACGATAAGCATAGATGAAGTGACTTCGGCAACTAACGGGATCCGCGATACAGCATTGCTTGTTATCATAGTTTCCGTTGTACTTGCACTGATTATGATTTATTTTAATATTCAATCTATTTTGAAGCCGCTGACCCGTCTACGAAAAGCCACTGCAGTGATAGCCAAAGGGGATCTGTCCGAAGACATGGGGGCTTTCCGCAAAGATGAAATTGGTATGCTAGCAGAGAACTTTCAATTAATGGTGCTCAGCCTGCGCGAGATGATCGTTGGCGTGCAGGAGATGACGAGCAATGTCTCTTCTTCAGCCGAAGAGTTAACAGCCAGTGCGGATCAGACTGCCCAAACTATTGAGCAGGTGACGATATCGATTCAGGAGGTAGCAGCAGGGACAGAACGACAGGTGATCAGTGTACGAAAAGGAATGGAAAGTACAGTGGCCACGACAAACGAAGTGGATCATATTTCCGAATATATGGGGCAGGTATCTGTAATGATGGACAAGACATTGCTCTCTGCTTCAGAAGGGAATGATTCGGTCATCAGCGTGGTGGATAAGATCAATGGAATCCATGAAACGGTGGGAGAGCTTGGTAGTGTAATCGACAAGCTGAATGAAAGAACAAGCCAAATTGAGGGAATTGTCGGTGTCATCACAGGAATTGCTCGTCAGACCAACCTACTAGCGCTCAATGCTTCCATTGAGGCTGCAAGAGCTGGGGAGCAGGGTCGTGGATTTGCGGTTGTTGCTGCCGAAGTACGCAAATTGGCAGTGGAGTCAGAGAGATCAGCGCATCTGATTGCAGAGCAGATTACCGCCATTAATAGTGAAATGACGCTGGTGACCCGTACGATGGAAGATACAAAGCAGCGTGTATCCGATGGGATTGAGGCGGTTGATACTTCCGGACGTTCTTTCTCGCGTATCCGTAGAGCGGTTAAGAGTGCTGCGGAGAAGATTGAGGCAATGGGCGGGGCTGTGCAGACCTTATTGGTGGAGTCCGATCATATGGAGAAGGCGATTGGTGAGATTCGCGGAATCACCGACGAAGCGGCTGTTAGTACAGAGACTATCGCAACTGCAGCACAAGAGCAACTGGCTTCCGTAGAAGAGATGGCGTCTTCGTCTACCGACCTTAGCCGTCTTGCAGAGGAGCTGCAGAAGCTTGTGAGTAGCTTTAAAATACACGCTTCATAGTTATAGGATATATTTCAGATAGGAGAACGGTGCTTTTATCTTCCCTTTTACAGTCCTTTGCAAGTATACTGATAAACAATAATGTTTGGTTAGTCAACGGAGAGAGGAGAGATAATAGTACATGGCAGAGCAATTGAAAGGGTTCACAGTCGCCTTGGCGGGTCCGCGCAAATCGGAAGAAATGGCCAAGCTGGTCCAAAATATGGGGGGAACGGCATTATGCCGACCTGCCCAAGGTACTGTATTTCTTGATGATGAGGCATTGGAGGAAGGATTGAATTCATGGATTAGCCATCCCCCTTACTTGGTGATTCTGACTACAGGCATGGGACTGGATGCTCTCTTCGAAACGGCTGAACACCTGGACATCGCCGATCGTTTCTTAGAAGTGCTTTCTGGTTCTATTATTGCCGCACGGGGTTATAAGACAGTGAATGCTTTGAAAA
>RCUU01000999.1_pt1 | contig 14327 bp, 14 predicted proteins | sample 2166211 | NCBI WGS metagenome assembly RCUU01 (sample SAMN09932620, study PRJNA488358) | compost metagenome | feature: garden; material: soil; isolation source: compost soil in phenylacetic acid-enriched culture | place: Germany: Experimental Botanical Garden Goettingen | collected 2016-01-27
AAGCAGGCTTTTTCACAAAATAAGGGCTTCTCTGTCCGCTTCACTCCGCAGATGGACCCTCACCCTTTTGTGGAGATGACGGCTTCTCATTTTTGGTTCAATCCTTAACTTTTGTGATTTTCTTGGGAGTCACTTGTGCTGGAAATGAATCATCACTCGCTTCATATGAGATTTCGGCTTCATCACCTTTTTTATACTTAGAAGTTGCAACTTCGTCAACCCATATGGCATGAGAGTACACACCAGAATCGAGTATTTCTTTGTAATCCTTGCTCAAGTCTTCTTCCTTCAATTGAGAGATTACCAAAATCCTCTTATTTTCTTCATCTACTGTGTGTACGGTCCCTTTAAATATTTCAACTTCCTTACTACAAGCAGTGAGCAATAACAAACACACAAGAAATAAAATTGGAGCCCTCTTCATAATGGCACTAGTTTTTTGAATCATGGACTCTCTCCTTTAATTTTTATTGACTCCATTAATACAGTACTATAATACGTTGGTGCTTCACTGTCCCCGCTCTATGTTACCTGATATGTTGAGATAAATTCAAAAACTGCTATACTTCAATTGAGAACGATTATCAAATATGAAAGTAGTGACAGTAATATGCATAACCTGCGTTCCGGCAGCTTCATTACTCATCCCCACAGCTTTCACTTCCCCTTGCGGATAGCAAATCTTACTGGATTATCGCTCAGCGGAGAGCTTGATATCCGGCAGCCCTCCTCCATATTGCTGATTGTTACCGGGGGACACGGCACCCTTGAGCTTGAGGGGCAGCAGCAGCACCTGGCTAGCGGAACCTTGCTGTGCTGCAGCAGCACGTTAAGCATCTCCTTAAACCCACAATCCCAGCTCCACGGCGTTTGGGTTGAATATACCACTCTGCCCCCGCAGCGTACCGGTCCCAATCCATTGAACAATGGCTCACCTTTACGAGCAGGAACCGCAAAAGCATGCACGCTTGCTTCAGAGCTGCTGAAAGCCTGGGAAGAGCCGGCACAGGATCAACCATTTGCTGTGCAGCTGCTTTTCTCGGAGCTTCTCGCAGAACTGTACATTATAAAGGCGGAACGTGTCCAAGCACCAGCCCATTGGCTTGACCTGGTGCTGCAGCATATCGAAACGCATTATAACGAGGATCTGACAAGAGTGCAGATGGCCGGACTCGCCGGAGTCAGCCCGGAGCATTTCTCCCGCTCTTTCCGCAAAGCTACCGGTCAAACCTTCAATGAATATATTTCCCTGCTGCGGATTCGCAGGGCACAACAGCGAATTCTTACCGGCGCGCCGAAGTTGACTGCACTGGCGCTGGAGGTTGGTTATGGGGAAGGCACCTATTTAAGCCGGAAATTCAAGCAGGTGGTCGGCGTATCTCCGGCAGCCTACCAACGCAAGAACAAAAGAATTGTTGCCTTGACCTTCAATCATACGGCCAGCCTAAGAGCGCTGGAGGTCATGCCTGAACTCGGCGTATATTCAAGCTGGATGGAGCGTCTTGAGCTCGCCCCTTCCCATCATAAATTAAGGTCTGAAGGAACACAAAGCGATTCGTTCTACAAATCCATTGCCGAGGCACGGCCTGACGTTATTATCAGCTATAATCTTTCCGGTGAGGGAAAACTGCTGCTGCCGGTAGCACCAGTGGTTGAGTTGCCTTATATGCGGATGGGCTGGCGGGAGCAGTTCCAGCAGATCGCCGCCATCGCAAACCGTGAGCAGCAGGCTGAAGCCTGGTTGAACCGCTATGACAAGCTGTGCCATGCCGCCAATCTGGAGCTGGACCTTCTGCTCGGAGCACGGGGGACCGCCATCATCTGGGAGATTAACGAAGAAGCAGCCTACTGCTACAGCAGCAGCTTTGGACATGGAAGCCAGATTTTATACGGTGAACTGGGATTTCGGCCACCTTCTGCCTTGCTGGAGCAAGGCCTGCTCCACAACGGTTATTTGGAAGCGCCCATTGATCATATCCCTGCTTATCCCGCAGACCATATTTTCATTACCAGCATCCCTTCAACGCGTGAAGGCCGGGCGCGGTTCACAGCACTCCTTCAATCCCCAAGCTGGCAGAAGCTTGATGCAGTACAAGATGGCCGCGTCTATCAACTGAACCAGCCGGAAAAATTCTATGGCTTCGATCCCTTATCCTCACTGGCGCAATTGAAAACGTTCATGCAGGCGATCACATCACAAATTTACATGAGGCAAGATCACATCAGGCCATAGTGTTCACAGAGGGAAATCTGTATAGTGTAATTGAGAATGATAATCATTTTACATAAGGAGGCACTTAAGTTGATTAACCTGCACCACCCCAGCACTAAGCGGAAACATTGGCTCATCTTCCCCCTGCTGCTGACCATGATCTTGTTCGTTTCTGCCTGTGGAAACAACACTTCCAAAGGGAGCAGCGCAAATACAGGAAACGCCGCCGCAGCCCCTGCAGCATCGCAGCAGCCGAAGCAGACAGTGGAACCCGCTGCCTTCAAAACCGTTACTACCATAAACGGGGAAATTAAAATCCCGGCACAGCCCAAACGCATCGTCGCCGAGGAATATCTGGGCAGCCTGATCGCCCTGGATACGATTCCTGTCGGTGCTCCCGGCCTGACCCTGGAGAATTTGTATTTCAAAGAAGCACTTGCCGGCATAGCCGATACCGGGACCTATGGGAAAATGTCGCCCGAAAATATCATAGCTCTTGATCCTGATCTCATTATTTCCGGCAATGCGGACAGCTACGAAACCTTAAGCAAAATTGCCCCTACCATTATCGTGCCTTATGGGGATTTAAAAGATGCCCACGAAGAGTTGACCTATTTCGGGGAACTGCTGGGCAAAGAACAGGAAGCCAAGGATTGGCTGGCTCAATATGACCAACGTATTGCCGAAGCCAAAGCAAAGGTCGAAGCCGTCATCCCTGCGGATGCTACCTTCAGCATTCTGGAGCATTCCGACAAATCCATTTGGGCGTATGGAGACAACTTTGGACGCGGCGGACAGCCTGTCTATCAGGCGCTGGGACGCAAGCCTCCCGCTGAGGTTGCGGAGGAAATCATGGAGAAGCAGTGGGCAGAAATTTCTACCGAGGTGCTTCACAAATATGCCGGAGATTACCTCATCGTAACCGACAACGACCGAACTGTGCAGGACTACAAGGATGATCCGATCTGGGGCAGCCTGCCCGCAGTCAAAAACAATCACATTTATGTCTGGAAAGAGGAAAGATCCTGGTATTATGATCCCATTGCTGTTCTTTCCCAAACGGAAGAGCTTGCGGCTTGGCTGACCAAGTAACCGATAATTTTCCTGTGAATCAGACGGAAATTCCAAGCGACCCACCAGCGAGAAGGAATAGCACATAAAAATAAGGCTTCCGTGACCAATCACGGAAGCCTTATTCATTCTCCAATGTACTTTACCGCTTACGTGCGGCGCATATAAGCGCGAACCGTGATTGGAGCAAAGACCGCCACGATCACAGCGGCGCCGACGAGAGAAAAGACCAGATCTGAGCCCATAGTTCCCAAGTTGACCAGATCGCGGACGGCTGTGACCAGATGCGAGATCGGGTTCATTTTGACGAACCATTGCAGCCAGTCCGGCATCGTATCCACCGGTACAAAAGCATTTGACAGAAAGGTGAGCGGGAACAGTACGATCATGGATATCCCTTGTACACTGGAAGCTGTACGCGCAATAACGCCGAAGAAAGCAAAGATCCAGCTGATGGCCCAGGAGCAAACGATGACAAGCACACCGGCCATAGCGACATGCCCGAATCCGCCTTCAGGACGTAAGCCCATCACATACCCCATTGCAAAAGTAAGCACAGTCGCAATCGTATACCGGATGGTGTCCGCCAGCAAGGCTCCCGCAAGCGGGGCTATCCGCGAGATCGGCAGTGACTTGAAGCGGTCAAAAACCCCTTTTTCCATATCCTCACGCAATTGGACACCTGTCACAATCGAAGTCGTGATGACGGTTTGTACAAGAATTCCGGGGATGATCACCGGCAAATAATTCTGGACATCTCCAGAGATCGCACCTCCAAAAATGTACGTAAACATCAGGGTGAATATGATCGGCTGAAACGTGACGTCGAACAGCTGCTCGGGTGTGCGTTTGATTTTGAGCAGTCCCCGATAGGCCATTGTAAGTGAATTGCGTACCGACTGTCGGAAGCTGGTGTGGTTTTTCAATTGGCGCTGGGCGCCTGGTTTAATCATTGTACTCATACGGTTTGTCCCTCCACTTGCATTGATTTAGCCGACGCCGGAGCTGATTTGTCTTCTACCCCGTGGCCCGTAATGCTCAGAAACACCTCGTCGAGTGTTGGCTTCTGCACACTCAGCTCCGCCAAAGAAATCCCCGCCTCACGGAGAGCAATCAGCAGATCCGTAACCCGGTCAGCATTTCCCAGAGGTGCCGTAATCTTCGCAGCTTCCGCTGATATACTGGACTGTACTCTCAGCACCCGCTCAACCGTCTGGCGGGCAATGCCGATGTCCCGCGGATTCTCCACTCTTAGTTGCAGAGATGAAGTCCCCACCGATGATTTCAGCTCATCTACCGTTCCTTCAGCAACCACATGGCCATGATCGATAACCGCGATCCGGTCAGCCAATTGATCCGCTTCTTCCAGATATTGTGTGGTTAATAAAACCGTTGAACCGGACTGAATCAACCGCCGGATCGTATCCCACATCTGGTTGCGGGTACGCGGGTCGAGACCGGTCGTCGGTTCATCCAGGAAAATGAGCGGCGGCTGCGCAATCAGACTTGCGGCCAGATCCAGCCGCCGGCGCATCCCGCCGGAGAAATTTTTGAGCGGACGTCTGGCAGCTTCAGTCAATCCAAATTCCTCCAGCAGCTCCTCTGCCTTGCGGCGCGCTTCGGCACGTCCCAGACCCAGCAGCCGGGAGAAAATCACCAGATTCTCGGTCGCACTAAGCGACTCATCCACTGACGCATATTGTCCGGTCACCCCAATCAGCTGGCGCACAATCTGCGGCTCCTTCACCACATCATGCCCGAAGACCTTCGCAGAGCCGGCATCCGGTCTTAATAATGTCGCCAGCATCCGGATCGCTGTAGTTTTTCCCGCGCCATTCGGACCCAGGACGCCGTAAATCGAACCCGTAGCCACTTGCAGATCTACACCATCCACTGCCCGGTTGTCCCCAAAAATTTTGACCAGCCCGTGCGCCTCAATGGCCCAATCTTTTTGCTTCGGCGCTGCTTTCGAGTGTTGACTCATTTGTTACTCCTCCTTGACAACTAATATAGATGGATCATAAACCGCTTTTTTAAACGGAATATAAACTTGGTATGTACTCCTTCAGTGCTGCTTCATTATAATCCCAACGCAATAGCCGTTGAACGGTCTCCAAACGCATTTTTGCCTCGGTCCCTGGATGTAGATAACAACAGTCGTCACAACAGTCGTCACCAAAAAAGGCTCGGAATTAAGGCATTTGCCTTTACCCCAAGCCTTTGAATATGGATTTCCTCTGGACTTACTCGACAGGAACGTTTGCTATCGTCACTGCCTCAGTGTATTTTGCTGTACCGCTTAGTCTTAAGCGCATATTCGCTGCACCAGTAATGCTTGGATTGATCATTACGGTCAATATCTGCGTGGCAACTCCACTGGAATTGGCTGTCAGGGGAAAGGCTGAGCTATAGCCATACGCTGATGGCCAGGAACCATCACTGTTCTTCACCTTCGCTACTTGCGTTCCAGAGCTGGTGTAGATTCCAAGGCTATAACCGGAGGTCGTCGAGCCGGGTGTCAGGCCTGAGACCGTTACTTTCACCGCAAACTCGTAATGGTTCGGAAGTGTCGCCTGATGTTCGAAGGCATACAAGGGTACAGGGGTGGAAGTTGAGACGGAACCATAAGAGCCTGTTTTGAAGGTGGAGGAATCATACCATTTGTAGCCTGCCGCCGGCGCTGCCCACGGTTCTGCCTCCGGCTCCGTCGAGCTGGCAGGTGCTTCCCAGCTGTATAAGGAAGTTGGCGTATCCAGTGTAAGGCCTGGTACCGAGGAGAGTGTTGTATAGCTTTCCGGCGTGGCGAGCCAGTTCACCATGTTGATCAACAGAGTGGAATCATCCGCCTCTTCATAGCCGTCATAGGTTGTTTTGGCGCTCCCCGTCTCTTCCCTCTTGTATTTAGGCGTTGCGTCTTCGACCGGAGAGGAATCGCCTATAAAGCCCGCTTTACCCGCATTCACTTTGGCTACAGCAACAAACGGCCCTTCTGCTACCCCGCCGCCGTTATACACACCGGCATCTACTGCACTGGACCAGGCGGAGGCTGTTGTGGGAACATAGACGATTCCCTTTGCCTTTGAGGGGTCAGTAATGGCAAGGGTTGAGCCGGCGTGAACAGCTACGCTCGATACTCCATTAGTAATATTGAACGCTTGCGAAGGAGCCACGATAGTGCTCGCCGACATATCGCCGAGCGCGTTGTAACGGAATCTCACACCGAAGTTCGCAGACAGCCAGTCTGAGCTGGCAACTCCGGACATCGCAGATGAAGCGGCTTCCTCTGAAGACATGCCAAGTGCAGGACTTCCCCAGGCTCCCCGCCGATAGCCGTTGAAGACCTCGGAAGCATCCCAACGGTTTTTGTTCCGGTCCGCATTGTAATGATCGCTGATGAAGAAAATGCTTCCCCCGCTTTGTACATAGTCAAGCAGCGCAGACTGCTCCGATGTTTTGTACGGGATGTTCGCTTCCGGAATGATGAATACATCGTAGCCGGTCAGATCCGCTAAGGTGATCGCCGTGCTCTTGCGAAGCTCCTTCACGTAGTAGCCTTGGGCTGCCAAACCGCCCGCGAAATCCGAGAAGCCGCCATCAATGACCCAATCCGCTGCACCGGCAGTTTGGGCATGCGTATTGTCGAACAACACCTTCTTGCCGTTTGCGGTGGTTGGGGTAATGCTGGGTGCGGGATCGGATGCCCCTTCAGCATTGACCAGCGGAGCAGGGATGCTTACAGCAGACACCAGCATAGCGGCAATTGCCAGGCTTGTCCAGATTTTGCGCAGACGCAGGAAGCTTGGAAACATTTCTTCATTCCTCCATTCTCTTCTTTGGATTGTAGCCATGGATGGCCGCTAATAGAATAACATAGAATTTTTTGGCATAAAATAACTATTTTCTAATTTTACAATTTTAAAACAATTTTGATGCATGGATAACAAATATATGACTCCAGTCATGTGCAAAGCAGGGGAATAAAGATGATTGACAAAAGGTAACCTATTACGCATAATATAAGCGTAACGTGTTACCTTTTTAATGTGAGGAGATGAATGGTATGGACGAAAAGGAGCAGCAAGCTTACATTCTTGGCGCAGTTCTCACACTAGCCAACCGACTTCAGGTACTAGGTGATCAATTGGACGACCAAATGACCATGAAGCAATGGCTGCTGATCGCGGTGATTCTAAAGAGCAATTCACCCGCCCCCACCTTGAGCGACGTGGCTGGGATGATCGGAAGCTCCCGGCAGAATGTGAAGAAGATGGCTCTTCTGCTCGAGAAGCAGGGGTTTGTTTCACTCACAAAAGACAGCCGGGATGCACGCGTTCTTCGGGTGCAGCTTACCGATAAATGCGGGGTATATTTTGCGGGGAGAAGCGAGCGGGAAGACCATTTTATGAAGGCACTGTTCCAGTCATTCGACGCGGAGCTAACCCGTGGCCTATTCAACGGATTGACCCGGCTTACAGAGAACATCGCCCGAATGGAAATTAACGCATCCGATCCAGAAAAGGAGTAGATACTATATGGTCCTTCTACTGATTATCCTGGCTGGCATCGCTATGGGTGTGACCGTATTTTTCTGCATACCCTATTCCAAAACCAAAGCAGAATTCAAGCGGATCGCAGACAACCACCTCGCTAACGCTGTCACTTCGAACGTTGTGTTCACTACCGAAGACTGGGAGCCTCTGCCTCACCCTGTCCGGAAATATTTCGAAACCAGCGGATTTACCGGCAAGCCAAAAATGTCCACAATGAAAGCCGTATTCACCAAGGTTGACTTCATTCTGTCCCCCAAGCAAACAGCTATTACCATCGATTACACACAGTATAACTTCAGTCAGCAACCAGCCCGAATTGCCTTGATTGAGACTTCTATGTATGGCATTCCTTTTCAAGGCCTTGATACCTATGTCGAGGGAAAAGGCAGCATGAAGGGCGTTCTGGCGAAGACATTCACGCTCTTCAACCAGCAAGGCGGAGAGATGGATCAGGCGAGTCTGGTCACCTTTTTATCGGAAGCTCTCCTGCTGCCGAGCGCTGCTATCCAGAGCTACATTACTTGGGAATCCATTGACGATACTCATGCCCGCGCGGCCATCACTTGTTATGGCATTTCGGCAGGCGGAATCTTCAGCTTCAACGACAACGGAGAATGCCTGTCCTTCACAACGGACGACCGCACCGCCATCGGAATGGACGGCTCCAAGCAGCATGTAAGATGGTCGGCGCTGATGAAGGATTACAAGCATATTAGCGGCATTAGACAACCCACCCACCTGCAGGCAGTGTGGCATTATGACAGTGGGGATCTGGTCTATTTTGACAGCAGGAATCTTCGGGTGGAGTATTGTTGAGAACGTGTGACTCCTTGTTATGAGCATCAATCTAGGAATTCGAACTTTCGTAAAACACCTCGGTCATCATTAAAACTCCCGTTCGATATCCGTTAACAAATGCAGCCGCTGTGTGCATCGAGTTCAACTCACCTACCAAATCAAGCAGCTTCTCAAGATGCTCAAATTCCGCTTCCGACAGATTCTTCTGGTAATTTAACATGATGTCACTGACTTCCCGATTCATTTGCCTGGCCTTTGGATCATTTGAATGGATAGATTCATCCGGCTGCAATTTTCCATAGTAAAAATCCTCCAAGATACTTTTCATATACCCTCCCGATTTATAACTGCTTTATTCCAATTATAGTTCAAGGGAGACTTCAGACTGTTTTGTTATGCGATATTCGCATAAAACAGTTCTCCGCGCAGACTGAAGTGCAAATTTGAAGGGGCTGACCCAAAAGCCATGAAATGGCTACTTGGGTCAGCCCCCCTTGCTCTGCCTTGCTATTTAGCAGCAAAATGCTCAAACCCGCTAGTGTCCGCGATGTTTTGCTTTTGCCTTTTGCTTTTTCAAGCCTCTAATTCTTTCTTTCTTTTCTTCCTGTTCCTGTTTAGAACGAATACGCTTCTCCAACTTTCGCTTCTCATACTCCAGTTGTAGAGCTGACTGTGCGTAGGAAGAAATCCCTTTACTTTTCACTTCAAGACCTACTTGCCTTGCCAGACGCTTCGGGTTAACTCTTTTTGCTTCTGGAAGCTTGGTAGGTACCTCTTGGGTGAGCCCGCTTACGCAACCCCGCAATTCCTTGCTAATAAACGCTAGGATTTCTTCATCCTTCGGCTCTGCCCCAAAAATATACTTAGCTGCCTTTAACTTACCTTGTTCCTGTTCTTCAACAACTCCAATCCAGTACTGACCATCGTGAAATACTGTTAGTTTCATTCCATAAACTCCCCCTCAAAATAAATCGAAACGACGGACATCCCGAGGGGGGAAGGTTACTTGCATGGATTCTTACAAGAACTCATGCGCCTGGACTACCAACCAGACAGTGTTTTTTCGTTCCACCAAAATTATAATAACCAGGCAAATAAATGACAAGGAAATTTGTATGTATTAATCTTTTGAAGGAGTAGACATAAGCAAGTAAAGAGGAATATCCACTACCGGACGAACCTTAATGTGGTGCAGCAAAAAGCCCCCAACACCACTAAAGCAGTGGGATTGGAGGCATCCTTGGCACAACTCCATATTCAATTACAAAATAGACTGAATAATTCCGCCTTCGACACGCTGAGCGTTGCCATTGATGGCCGCTGCATTTACCGAGCTTAGGAAGACGATAGTATCGGCCACTTCTTCTACGGTGGCGAAACGCTGGATCAGGGAAGTAGGCGTGCTATCCTGGAAATACTCCCGGATGAAGGAGTCAAGCTCTTGACCTTTCTCCACGGCCAAGTCCGTAATAAATTTGGCGAATCCTTCTGTCCATGTTGGACCTGGAAGAACGGAGTTCACAGTGACACCTGTACCTCTTGCCAATTCGGCCAGTCCCCGGGAGAATGTGATCAGAGAAGTTTTGGATACTCCGTAGGGAACCAGCTCCGGATAGGGTTTAATGCCTGCCTCGCTGGCAAGATTGATTATGCGGCCCCAATTCCGCTCCATCATGCCGGGTAGAAATGCACGGGAAAGTCTTACTGCACTGAGTACATTGGTTTGATAATAATCCAGCCATTCCTCATCAGTAACCTCTACAAAAGGTTTGACTTCGAAAACGCCTGTATTGTTAACCAGAACATCCAATGTGCCGATTTCGTTAACTTTTTCTACAAGAACCTGGCAATCTTCGGATTTGGATACATCAGCTGCAATCCCGTATACAGTGCCGAACGCCGACAATTCCTCGACGGTGGCTTGCACACTTTTTTCTGTTCTGCCGTTGATAATGACGCGGGCACCTTCCTGTAGAAAACTCTTTGCAGTTCCCTTCCCAATGCCGCCGGTAGAGCCTGTAACAAGAACCAGTTTATTTTCTAAGCCTAATTTCATAATGTATTACCTCCAGTAGTTTTTGTTGTGATCCTTCGTCTCGTGATCATTGTAGAGGGTCGGGCGGAAATAAAAAAGTACGCACTATTTAGTGTCATTAACACTTTGTGGTACTATAGTTACTAAAAAGTACTAGGATGTGTTTCTTATGAAAAAGTACAACATTCCCGTTGAGGCGGCGTTAGAAGTCATAGGGGGCAAATGGAAAGTGGTTATTTTATGCCATCTGATCCTGGGTACAAGCCGGCCGAATGCGTTAAAAAGACAGATGCCGAACATCACGCAAAAAATGCTCACACAGCAGCTGCGTGAACTTGAACATGATGGCGTGGTGGAGCGCAAAGTGTACAACCAAGTCCCTCCAATGGTGGAATATTCATTAACGGAGTATGGCTGGTCGCTGAAGTTTATTCTGGATTCGTTGTGCAAGTGGGGCGAGCAGCATATTGAGAAGGTGTATGGCAACAAATATGATGTCCTGGAAGAAAGTATACTGAACAAGTAATACAAAGAACGATATAACGGCTCCTGAGTCCGAATCAGCTCAAAAAGGTGTGTTTTTCGCAAAATAACGTCTTCTCAGACCGCTTCAGCAGAAATAGAAGGACAGCCCTGGCAGGCTGCCCCTCTTTTCCCTATTTCCGCTCTGGTCACAACGACTCTCTGATCACCCGTTTGTAATACAGCACCGACAGAAAGCCAAAAATAGAATACAGCGCCGTGTACAGCAGCATGACCAGGATCGTCGGGGTGAGCATTTCCGTGCCGAAGAAGAACCAGCCGGACTTGACGGCAAAATAGCTGTGGCTCAGGCCAACGACCAGCGGGATGCCAAAATTGAACAATTGCTTAAACTGGATACCGTGCAAAAGATCGCCCTGGGTAAAACCCAGCTTCCGCAGAATGGTATACCCCGCCTTTTCTTCCTCTCCTTCATCCATCTGCTTGAAGTACAGAATACAGCCGGACGTAATCAGGAAAGTCAAACCAAGGAAGCCGACGATAAACATAATGAGTCCCATATTGTTCCGCTGGTTCATTTCGAATTCATATTGCGAGAAGCTCGGGAATTCCGGTTTCTGATCCATATAAATTTGATATGCCTTGTCTACCTGCGAACGGTTGGCAAGTTCAATACCATAGTAGTCTGACGTTTCCTTGGTTTTCTGCAGCTTGGGATTCTGGATCTGCTCCAGTTCTTGGTGGCTCTGCGCCAGTTCCTGGTAGACCGTCTCATCGACTACAAACACTCCGCTGCCTCCGCCATAATAATAGGGCAATAGAGGTTCCTTAGATATACCTGCAAGCTGCTGCTTTAGCGGACCCTTTAAGGTCTTGAAGCTAATCTCGCCGGTTTCCTTCAGTGACATGAGGCTATCCAAAGCGCTGCTGTATCCCAGAATCTTGGCTTCGCCGGGCTTTACATCGACCCCCTCCACATTACTGTCGCTGATTACGGAAGTAGAAATGACGGTATCTTTCGAACTTTTATCCATAATTTGCGAGGCATCGACCTCCATGATGAAGGTTTTCATATGGATTTCTTTGTATTTTATCTGTGCTGCATTAAGGGCTTGAACAAATTTCTCTTTGGCCTCTACCCGGGCAAACCCAAAATCGTCAGGCGAACTTTCCTTGGCTGACGCTCCCGCCGAATAATAGGAGATATAGCTGAGCGACAGCAGACCGATCGCCAGCGCGGATACTGTTGTAATGATCGTCAGCAGCAGCGCATTCGATTTCATCCGGAACATAATGGACGAGAGCGAGAGTACCTCATTGATCGAAAGGTAGCCATTTTTACTCTTGCGGATGGCGTTGAACACGAAGCTGACCGAACCTTTATAGAACAAATACGTGCCGACAATGACCAGAGCAAGAGTTAGAATCATCGAGGTCATGAGTTCGGTCATGCTGCCTATTTTTCCGCTGAAGAGCCGGGTCGATAAGTAATACCCCGATGCGATAAAGCCGATGCCGAGCAAGCCAAAAACAATCTCCCACAACGGCATTTTCCGAATACGCTCCTGTGCGGTGGAAGTGACCCTGAACAGCGAAAGAATGCTCTGTGCTTTAATGAATGTGTAGTTCATCAGCATGATTAGCAGATAAATCGCAGCAAAAACGATCACGGTCTGCTGCAGCGCCTCGACTGAAAAGCGGAGCGTGGCTACAGATTCAATCGCCAGGATTTTAAATAAAATCATCAGAATCAGCCGCGACATCGCAAATCCGGCACCAATCCCAATGATCATCGACCCGAAATACAGGATCAGGTTCTCCGCGCTTAACAGCTTGAAGATTTTCCCCTTCGTCAGTCCAATCAGCTGAAACAGCCCAATCTCGCGGCTGCGCCGCTTAATGAAGATCGTATTTGCATACAGCAGGAAAATCGCAACGATGGCCACCAGCAGCACCGAAGATGCGCCGATGGCTGCCCCTCCTTTTATCGTACCGGCGACTTCATCCATGGACGGGTCATACTGAAGCGTAACAAAAGAGAAATACAGCGCCACACCGAAGATCAGCGCGAAGACGTAAAGATAATAGTTTTTGATGTTTTTCCGCAGATTGCGCAGGATGATATAGTTCAGGCTCATTGCTGGACACCGCCCAATACACTCTGGGTCTTGATAATATCGTTGAAAAAGGACTGCCGCGCTTCCTCGCCTTTATTCAGCTGCGTGTAAATCTGCCCGTCACGGATAAATACCACCCGGCTGCAATAGCTGGCGGCCACAGCATCATGGGTGACCATCACAATCGTAGCCTGTCGCTTCGTGTTCATGTCGGCAAGCTTGTTCAGCAGGTCTGAGGCCGATTTGGAATCAAGCGCACCTGTTGGCTCATCGGCAAAAATAATGCTCGGATCGTGTATAAACGCCCTTGCTGCGGATGTCCGCTGCTTCTGTCCGCCGGAGATTTCCGCCGGGTATTTGTCTTTCAAATCGTAGATCCCCAGCTCTCCGGCCACTTGTTCAAACTTCTGATGGGCTTCTTTCTTGGAAATGCCGGTGATCGAGAGCGGCAGCAGCACATTTTCTTTGACCGTCAGGGTGTCCAGCAGGTTATATTCCTGAAAAATAAACCCCAGATGCTGTTTGCGGAATTCCGCCAGCTGCTTCTCCTTCATGCCTGTAAATTCCTTGCCTTCAATTTCAATCGTCCCCTGACTTACCCGGTCAATGGAAGAGAGCACATTCAGCAGCGTTGTTTTGCCTGAACCGGATGCGCCCATAATGCCGACGAACTCGCCTTTGTTCACTTGAAGGTCAATGCCCTTCAGCACTTCCTGCTTGTTGAACTTGTTTCCGTAGGTCTTGTAAATTTTATTCGCTTCCAGAATCAGCATGGTTTGTCCACTCCTAAAATAGTTTCGATAGTTTCGATCCCTCCCAAACCCTCCCTTAGCCAAGGGAGGGCCCCAAGGGCTCTGCCCTCTGGACACCCGACTAAGTGCAATTGGCGTGGGCGTTCAGACTGGCGGGACTTGGGAATATGGGAGTAGGAACGCTTGCCGTCCCTGCGGGACACGCTTAACTGCGACGGTACCTGGAGACGGGGTGAAGACTAAGATCAAAAGATTAAGATCAAAAGATTAAGATCAAAAGATTAAGATCAAAAGATTAAGATCAAAAGA
>RCUU01001000.1_pt1 | contig 14313 bp, 12 predicted proteins | sample 2166211 | NCBI WGS metagenome assembly RCUU01 (sample SAMN09932620, study PRJNA488358) | compost metagenome | feature: garden; material: soil; isolation source: compost soil in phenylacetic acid-enriched culture | place: Germany: Experimental Botanical Garden Goettingen | collected 2016-01-27
CTCATGCTGAATTTCTCGATGCCCTCCTCTCCAAGAAGCTCCCACGAGGCTTCCAAAATCCGTTCCTCCGAAATCTGAGGCTGCTGCTTTTTCATCGTTATCCGCCCTTTTATCTAACAGTGTAAGTTTGTGCTTTACAGGTTCTTAGGTTCATGATATCATCTAACACTGTAAGGTTCAATCTAACACTGTTAGACTAGAAAAAACAAAGAAAGTAGTGATCCAACATGGATGCAGAAAACCTCTATTACTTTGAAAAAGCACCTGTAGCAAAAGCCGTAGCTCACTTCGCTGTACCGATGATGTTAGGCACATCAATGAATGTCATATATTCCATTTTGAATGCCTATTTCCTGGGCACACTCCACAATACGGCCATGTTAACCGCACTCGCACTAACCTTGCCGTTATTCGCAATCATTATGGCGCTGGGCAACTTGATTGGCATGGGCAGCGGCACCTTCATCTCCCGTTTGCTGGGAGAGAAGAGATATGATGACGTAAAGCATGTGTCTTCATTCGCTTTTTACAGCAGTTTAGTTCTCGGTCTTATCGTAATTGCCGTAGGCCTCCCGTTGATCGATTCAATCGTCCATGGCCTGGGGGCAACGCCTGACTCCTTCGGATTCACGAAGGACTATGCCACGGTTATGCTTATCGGTTCACCGTTCGTCGTATTATTCTTCACGCTGGAGAATATCGTGCGCTCGGAGGGTGCAGCCATCACGTCAATGATCGGTATGATTCTCAGTGTTGTTGTAAATATCATTCTCGATGCGCTCGTCATCTTCGTGTTCCACTGGGACGTGATCGGCGTTGCGTCGGCTACGGTCATTTCTAACTTAGTTGCGAGTGTATACTACGCCTTCCATATGGGGTATAAGAGCCAATTCTTAACGGTCTCTGTAAAATGGTTCAAGGCTACCAAGGACATTCTGGGCAATGTATTCAAAATCGGAGTTCCCGTCTTTATTATGAGCATCTTTTTGGGAGCCATGTCGCTCATCTTTAACCATTTCCTTGTCGAATATGGGGATCCGGCCGTAGCGGCTTACGGAATTTCATCACGTTTATTGCAGTTTCCTGAGTTTATTCTGATGGGGTTATGCGAGGGAGTTGTGCCGCTCATCGCCTTCTCTTTTACAGCGGATAAATTGCGCATGAAGCATACCATTGGATTTACGATTAAAGCGATCGTGGTGTTAGCAGCCGTATTCGGCGTCGTCGTCTATTTCATTTCCGGCCACTTAATTGGTCTTTTTACAAATGACCCGCAATTAATTGAAATGGGCAGTTACATTCTGCATGTGACGTTCTTATCCTTGTTCATTACAGGAATGACCACACTGTTTACCGGGATCTTCCAAGCCACAGCGCAAGGAACGGCCGCGTTTATGATGTCAGTTATTCAAGGAATTACGCTGATTCCTGTGCTTTATATCGCCAATCACATGAACGGCTTCCACGGGGTGGTCTGGTCGCTTGTCATTGCGGATGCCGTCGCCTTCCTTGTCGGTGCCGTCATGCTGTATGCGCTGCGGAATAAATTGCAGCCGGAATTAGAAAGTTTAGTACAGTAGAAAAATCATATAACATGCAAGCAGGCAGGATAAGGGCACTCCCCGATCCTGCCTTTTTAGGTACATGGGGGAAGATTTGTCAGGATCTCGATCTGAATCCATTAAAAGCTACATACCCAAACTTTTCTAATATCATATATCCCTCCTAATTTCCCCTTCAAACTTAAAAAATGATCCGTGTAAACTCCATTCTTGGAGGTAAATCACATCCAGCCTTTCACCAATGTTGTATAATAATTTTTTTGCATCCGCTGTAGAGTCTAATATGGGCTTTGAAAGTTGAAAAGGACTCATAATGGTTAGGGATGATACTTTTAGCACAAAATTTTGTTACTACCAGGGAGGAAGTATCAGCATGGCTGATTTAAACAAACAAAGAATTGTTGAGAGCGTTCCACAACGGGGATTTTTTGGACATCCCAAAGGGTTATTTACTCTATTCTTCACAGAGTTTTGGGAGCGCTTTTCCTACTATGGAATGAAAGCCATCCTGGTCTATTATATGTATTACGAACTGAGTCAAGGCGGACTCGGCATGGATGAGAGCACCGCTCTCGCCATTATGTCTATTTATGGTTCACTTGTCTATATGTCTGGGATTATTGGTGGTTGGTTAGCAGATCGGATATTCGGAGCGTCGAAGGCTGTATTCTACGGCGGTATATTAATTATGCTGGGGCATATCACCTTGGCCATCCCGGGAAGTATTTCATTATTTTTTGTTTCCATGGTTCTGATCGTGCTGGGTACGGGCTTGCTGAAGCCTAATGTATCCAGTATTGTAGGTGAACTTTACAGCGAACATGATGGGCGCCGGGATGCAGGATTCAGTATATTCTACATGGGCATCAACCTGGGGGCATTCATCGCTCCGCTAATTGTAGGAACCATCGGTATGGATTACAATTTCCATCTAGGCTTCAGCATTGCAGCCATCGGTATGTTCATAGGATTAATCATCTTTATCTATACCAAGAAAAAAAATCTGGGCCTTGCAGGTGCTTTTGTAGCAAGTCCGTTATCACGGGCGGAACGAAAAAAGGTGTTCCTTTTATTCGGTATCGGTGCAATGCTTCTCGCTGTTATTATTACGGTTACGATTCCGTTAGGTCTGTTAACGTTTAAATCCTTTATAGTGATCGTCGGTATTCTGGGAATTCTGATTCCAACCCTGTATTTTATTGTCATGTTCCGTAGTCCACGAACAACAAGTGTTGAGCGCTCCAGACTCATTGCTTATATTCCGCTATTTATTGCAGCCATTATGTTCTGGGCTATTCAAGAACAAGGATCAACCATCCTTGCCAGCTATGCAGATAAACGTACACAACTCAATTTTGCCGGACTTCATATTTCGCCAGCCTGGTTTCAGTCTTTAAATCCTTTGTTTGTTATCACTTTAGCCCCCCTATTTGCCTGGCTATGGGTGAAGCTTGGAAACCGGCAGCCCACGATACCGAAGAAATTCGCCTTGGGTCTATTGTTTGGCGGATTATCCTTCCTTGTTATCCTCTTGCCGGCTTACTTTGGCGGTGAGCGTTCCTTGGTTAATCCTTTATGGCTCGTTCTTAGCTATCTCATTGTTGTGCTGGGGGAATTATGCTTGTCTCCTGTAGGACTATCAGCTACGACAAAATTAGCACCCTCCGCCTTCTCAGCCCAGACGATGAGCTTATGGTTCTTATCCAATGCGGCTGCCCAAGCGATTAATGCGCAGATTGTCAGATTTTATTCACCTGACACCGAGATGGTATACTTTGGTGTCATTGGAGGAGCGGCAATCCTCCTCAGTATTCTGCTCTACTCGTTCTCCTCGAAAATTCAGGGGTATATGAAAGGGATACAGTAAAGAACTTGTCCAGATTAGTGAGGAGCACCCGTTTACTGTGGTGCTCCTCTTCTGTTGGTTGGGCTAGTCCATCATTCTTTTCAGCGATTTTGGGCTATTCAGTTCCTGACGCAAACTTGCCGTTACTTAATTTGAGGTTCCTGCTGCCCACAATGCTTAATTGCATTCATATGATGTTCTGTATGTCCGGCTATAATATAGAGCAGTGTTCGTGCTGTCACTTGTTTATTGACAACAATACCTGATCTTCGCCAAGCCGCCTGCGAGATCGTGCCCAGTAGCGAGACGGTCGCCCGTCTAGCGGCCTGAAAATCTGCTATCAGTTCCGCGACTGCGCATTCGTTGAAATCACAGCTGCTGACATAGCGATCTTGATCGTAGCCCAGAAGCTCTACGTGATCTCCACGCGCAACACTGAGCATCCAGTAACTCATTACACGTTCGGAATCGTTAATGTGCCCAAGCACTTCCTTTAAACTCCACTTGCCAGGTGCATAGCTCATCTCCGCTTGTTGCTCGGTCAACGTGCTAAAAAAGTGAACGAGGCGTTGTTGCTGATCCCGAAGGAACTGCAAAATATCCTGATCGCCTACATAGTTAACGTAATTCGTAAAATACGGATCGAATTCATTCCAATGGGGCCGTTGCAGCATATTCGTCATCAACTCCCTTTTCTTGTTGGCAGCTTAATAGGCTGCTTGATAAGGTTTTGGAATAGGCAGTTGCTCTTGTCCAAGCGTAATCGCCGCGTGCGCAGCCCAGTAAGGATCACGCAGTAAAGCCCGTCCGATCGCTACAAAATCTGCCTCCCCGCTCTGTATAATGGATTCTGCACGCGTTGGATCTTCGAGCATGCCTACAGCAATGACGGGCACGTTCACAGCCTCGCGTATTTGACGCGCGAAAGTCACTTGATAACCAGGGTAATTCCCCGGTCGTCTGGTCCCGGCAGGACCTTCACCGCCTGTACTGACATGGAACACATCTACACCTGCCGCCTTATAAGCCATGGATAGTTGGATGGCATGACCGATATCATACCCGCCGTCGGCATACTCAACTGCCGATATACGGAAGATGAGCGGCATATCTGCCGGTAACTCTCTTTTGACGGCTTGAATAACTTCCACGCCGAAGCGGCTCAGATCTTGTCCATATTGATCCTCTCTCTTGTTCGTAAGAGGCGACTGGAATTGATGGATCAAATACCCGTGAGCGCCATGCAGCTCTATTGTATCGGCTCCAGCTTTTACGGAACGACGTACTGTATTAGCAAATTGCTGTATAATGCCTTGAATCTCGTTCGTCGTAAGCGCACGCGGCATTCGGTAAGGTGATCCCGGATATTTTATCGCAGACGGAGCGACAGGGTTTGTGACGAACTCCGTCTTGCGTCCAGCATGTGCGATTTGAATGCCGACTTTAGCGTTATGAGCATGGATGCCTTCGATGATGCGGGCAAATGCCGGAATCTGATCGTCGGACCACAAGCCCAGGTCAAATTCCGAAATACGGCCGTCAGGATCTATATCCGTCATTTCCATAATGATAAGTCCAGTGCCCCCGATGGCCCGACTGAGATAATGTACATAGTGCCACTCATTCGGTTTTCCATCTTTTGCTGCAACCGCATACTGACACATAGGGGCCATGACAACGCGGTTTTTTAAGTGCATTCCCTTCATAGCATGGGAAGAAAACAATTGTAGAGTCATCTTAATAACCTCCAAACCAAATAGACTTTGCATAAGTATAGCCCTCGTGTTAACATGAATCAAATTAATAATATTCATAATTAGGATGAGTGATAGATCATGAGTTTAACGAGATTTGAAGTGTTTTCCAACGTTATCGAGTTAGGCAGCTTCACGAAAGCAGCGGAGAAGCTGAACATGACGCAATCTGCCGTAAGTCACGCAGTCGCCGGGTTGGAATCAGAATGGGGAATCACGCTATTGCTTCGGGATCGCAAAAAAGGCTTCGCCCTTACGGAAGCAGGCCAGCGAATCTTGATTCATATGAGGGAAATTCTAAATCAAATGGAAAATATCAAGCAGGTCGTGGCCTTTACGTCCAATTTAGAAGCAGGTACGATCCGAATTGGAAGCTTCTCAAGCGCAACGGCATGCGTACTGCCTAAGATTATCTCTAAATTTCAGAAGAAGCACCCAAACATCGCGTTTACGTTTTTCGAGGGGACTTACGATGAAATCCTAGAATGGTTTGAGACTGGGGTTATTGATTTAGGCGTCGTTGTTCAACAACCAAGTAAGCACCTGAACGTTCTACCGTTAATTCAAGATCGAATGGTTGTTGCCTTTCCCGAAGGCCATCGGTTTCAATACGAAGAGAAAATCGACGTGGCGGATCTCCAAGGAGAACCGTTTATCATGCCCAAAGGCGTATACCAAGTTCATGTCGATAAGATTTTCTCTCAAGCGAACATACAACCCAATGTCCGTTTTGAGGTACAGGACTGTAACACTATTACAAGTATGGTACAAGAGGGACTGGGTATTACAATCGGTCCTGAATTGTTCCTCAAACACCAGATCAATATCAAAATAGGATCTCTAACGATATCGAACTGGAGGAGCATAGCGCTTGCTTATCCGATGAAGGAATACGTTTCTCCGGCAGTTCAAGCTTTTCTTTCGGTAGCACGGGATGCGTTCTCAGAAAAATAAAACAAGGCCACGAATCCAAGCGTTATCGGGATTGAGTGATACCGAACCACATTTCGCCCTACTTATGATACGGTTCACCGCTAGTTGAAACGGCAAGTTTTTGAGAGACCACTTTTCAAAATGAGCGACAAGTTGGGCTTTACCAATAATCCGAAAGGCACTCTGCGATTGTCGAACCGGAACTCCATGAAGTTGTGTTCGTGTTCAGGATCAAAAAATAAGGAATCTTCGATATCAATCAGCCATGGACGCAACTGATTGTTCACCAGAACATGGTTCGGTCCCAGCATTGTTCACGGGGATCTTCCAAGCCACAGCGCAAGGAACGGCCGCGTTTATGATGTCAATTATTCAAGGAATTACGCTGATTCCTGTGCTTTACATCGCCAATCAAATGAACGGCTTCCACGGGGTGGTCTGGTCGCTTGTCATTGCGGATGCCGTCGCCTTCCTTGTCGGTGCCGTCATGCTGTATGCGCTGCGGAATAAATTGCAGCCGGATTTGGAAAGTTTAGTACAGTGGAATCGATACACTGCCGCCTCTTAAAGCAAGAAGGTACGGAAAAGCCGGTTCATTACCGGGTTTCCCGTACCTTCGCTTTCTGGTCTAAATCAACGCGTTGAAATGGCCCTCTGAGTTCACCGTCGCCGTCCGGGGATCGGTTAGACCGATGCCCTTATGGCCTCCCTTCCCTTCAGTCCGCCAGAGCGGGAGATGGTCTTGAAGTGGAGAAGCCGGTACAAAATTGACCGGGGTGCTGCTCCCGCTTTTCTGCACCAGCCTAGCCTCCAGCAGCCGGATTTGCCGCTGCAGCTGCTCCCGGCGATAAGGAGTCTGCATCTCGCTGCCCTGCGCCGCATTCGCCTTGTCCAGCTCCATCATCAGCTGGTTTCGCTGCTTCTCCAGGGAACTGACATCGCTTTGTGTTCCGCCGTAAGCTGCAATGGGTTGTACTGGGCTGATGCCTGATACTATCTGTGCCTCCATGATTTGTTCCTCCGTTTCCTTGGCTCCCACGTTGAATCAAGCCAATTCGAAAGTTCTAATCCTCTCTATTACCCGGCCGTCCCCGCCATGACAACATTCCAGGACGCATATCCGCAATAATCGTCGTATAGTCTCAGCCAGAAGCCTTTTTGGCCATACCAAAAGACCCACCGAAGACCTTCCCCGAACCCGCTATCCCACACATTAATACAACTTGTAAGAGTACGTGATTCATATCACTACCACGAATACCTGGACGTTTATACTTTTATAGAGTAAAGATATCATAGGAGGTTCTATCATGGGGCGATATGAACAGCAAAGAAGTTTCTTGAAGTCTAACTTTCTTGAATTTAAACATGTGAAAACAGATAAGATAAAGGGTCTGCCGCAACCAATGGCCATTAAACCTCATTCCTCTTCATCCGTCATTATTGACCTCCCGGAATGTAACGAGGACGTTGTTAAAAAACAAAGTATTTATGACTGTATAAAGGAAAGAAGAAGTACCCGATTTTATTCTGAGGAAAGTTTACATCTTGAGGAGTTATCCTATCTATTATGGGCTACTCAAGGAATAACAGGTACAACGAAGACCGGACTTACCCTTCGAACGGTGCCGTGCAGTGGCGCAACACATACCTTTGAAACCTACCTTTTCATTATGCGGGTGGAGGGAATTCGCCAGGGAATCTACAGATATTTACCGGTGGAACACAAGCTGTTATTTATGTCTGAATTGGATGAAATTGATCAAAAAATTGATGCCATCACATTAGACCAGCCGTTTGTCCCGAATTTCTCGAAAAAGGCTGCCGTAATGTTCGCATGGAGTACCATTCCGTACCGTTCCGAATGGAAATATGATATCTCAGCACATAAAAAAATCCTGATTGATATTGGACATGTTTCTCAGAACCTTTATCTGGCAAGCGAATCGATTGATGCAGGAGCTTGTGCGATCGGTATTTATGACCAAAACCTAATTGATGAGGTATTAGGTTTAGACGGTGATGAAGAATTTATCCTTTTCCTAGGCGCTGTTGGGAAAAAGCGAAAATAGTCAGAAGACTCAAACACCCCGAATGGTCCCCGCCAGCTTAGACTTCTACCTGGCAAGCAGCTTATATCAGAAGTTTCGCCCTACTTATAATATGGTTCACCGTAACATGTGTAGGGCGAAATTTTAGGGTGCTCAATTGGGTGTCCTTGATAAATACGTATGTTCTCGCAAGAGTATATTGTTGAAATAAACAACCTATACATCCTGTTTTTTTAGTACCCATAAAATACTGACCACGGAAACAACGCCAATAGCCGCCATACTAGAATATGAAACATTCATGGGAAATGCGTATTCAATCTTAATGGACGTAACTTGAATAACCCTCAGAATAGTAACGATGGGTAAGATAGAGGATAGCACAGATGACCAGACTCCCACAAAGGATAACACTGCGTACATAATCGTTGCACAAATAGCGATAAGATAACCTTTACGGCAAATTACCGCGACCGATAGGACTGGTAAAAGGCTAAAGAACATAAGTAAGCCAGACTTCAAATAGGTTATCAACCCATCCCAAAACGAAGCCGTTTCAAAAGGGATTCCAATAAACAAGCCAAGAAAGTTGAGCATATAGGATAGAGCGGCCATCGCTAAAATAATTAGAAGTAGTGTAGCTAATTTTGCTATGGCTAATCGTACTCGGCCAACAGGGATGATAAACAGGTTCCGGTATGTATTCTCAATGGATTCCCTTGTGAAGATATAAGTGCCAATAAGTCCAAATACACATGGCCACAACAGTAATATTGCCAACCATAAGTTTTGAGCGGAGTAGGAGGCCCATGTGATTTGAGCAGATACCTCTAGATTTACAACAAAACCGATTAACGGGAGAATACAACAAGCAGCAAGGCAAACCCAGACTATGCTGGATCCTTTGAGTTTCATAAATTCAGCTCGAATGAATCTAAGCAATATCGTTCACCCCCCTGTCATTTTCATAAAGTATTCTTCCAAATTCCCTTTGTTCATGCTAATTTCACTAACACCAATATGGGCATCATGAAAATACCTGTTTACGTCCTCCATGTTTCTTTCTATTTCATAAATTTTTAGAATATAGTCGCTTTCAACATCGAAATCGGTAATCCCTAACTTCTTCTCTAAAATGGGTACAGCTAAGGCTGTATTGGATACTACCATTTTTATATAATGGCGATTTCGCCGTCTTATTTCATTCATGGGGACTTCTTCAACTAGGCCGCCTTGATGAATAATTCCTACGGTATCGGCAAGCTGTTCCACCTCACTTAGAATATGACTAGAAATGAGTATGGTCGTTCCTGCTTCTTTATTTAGCCTGAGAATAAGTGAACGCATTTGCTGAATACCTGCTGGGTCAAGGCTATTCGTTGGTTCGTCCAAAATAATAAATTCAGGATCATGCATTAAGGCTAATGCAATTCCAAGGCGTTGCTTCATGCCCAAAGAGAATTTTCCTGATTTCTTGTTTGTATCGTTCCCCAATCCTACTAACTCCAATGTGTTGTTCACTGCATTTTTGTTATGGATACCCCGCAAAGAAGCAATTAAGTTCAAATTCTCTATAGCAGTTAAGTTTTCATAAAAGGCCGGGGCTTCAATAAGTGCCCCGATCCTTCGATATCCTCCTGTATTGGACGTTGTCAGCTTTTCACCGAAAACGGTAATCTCCCCATGGGTTTGTTTTACCAAACCCATCACCATCTTTAAAGTTGTCGTCTTTCCGGCACCGTTACGACCAAGTAAAGCATAAATCTCCCCTTGCCGCACATGTATATTGAGATTATTTACTACAAGCTGGTTATTATATTTTTTGGCCAATCCATTGGTTTTTAACACCATCATAAAGTAGTAATCAATCCTCTCCCGAAGGGTCTTAGCGTTTTCTGCGATTCAATTACGCCATCTTTTAAATAAATAACAGAGTCGCCATATCGCGTAGATGCTTCTGAATGGGTAACTTGAATAATCGTTTTTCCGAATTCCCTATTTATACTCTGAAACAGTTCCATAATAGTAGCACCATTGTGGGAATCCAGATTACCTATAGGTTCATCGGCCAGAATAATCTCCGGTTGAAACAGCAAGGCTCTTGCGACGGCAATTCTTTGTTGCTGCCCGCCTGATAATTCTCTGGGCGTTGCTGTTCTCTTATGAGACAGTTTTATCAAATCGAGAATTCGCTTCAATTCCATACGATAATCTCTTACACTTCTGCCATCTAATATAATGGGGAGGAGGATATTATCCTCAACCGACAGATTAGGCACCAAATTATGAAATTGAAATACAAAGCCTACGTCCCTGCGTTTCATTCTTGCTTTTTCGTCTTCCTTTAATGTACCTATGTCTTTTCCATTGATTATAATCTGTCCAGAAGTCGGGTCATCCAGGCCGCCAAGCAAATATAGCAATGTAGATTTCCCACAGCCTGACGGTCCCATGATAGAGAGAAAACTACCCTTTTCTACCGAAAAGCTCAGATCATTTAATACTTGTACCTCTTCTTTGCCTATATAGAATGATTTATTTAAATTTATGATTTCGATACTGTTCTTCATTACACTCACCTATTCCTTCTATTCGTATTTCATTTCATTCATTATTGAAAATCGCTTGCCATTTAATAGGACTGGAATTGTGGAAAGGACAATTAAAACTAGTAAGAATCCTAACACCAACGGTATATATATTAGATTTAGCCTGACATCATATAGCATTCCGATGAGGCTCAGTAAGTCTTTTGTCAGAAATATCATCGCATAGGAACAAGGGATAAGCAGGAGCGCCACCCAAAGCACCACAAAAACAGACTGGAACAGCAATAACCTATTCTTCTGTTGTCTGCTTAACCCGATTGCGTGCAACAGAGAGATGTTCTTCTTTGAGTTTAAATAACTGATTTTGGTGTTGTTTAATACACCGAACGACGCAATGACCAAGGCCATCAATGAGAACAGGCCAAATGCCGCAATAGTCTTTTCATTTTCAGCAATATTGGCTCTTTCTAGTTCCTCATATGTCACTACCTTTACGTTATAATTCCTCAGTTGTTTCCGCAGGCTATCTCTTATTTTTACATCGTTTCCCGTTGCTTTAGCATTAATCATATTTGTACCAACATAATTAAATTGTTCCTGTAACACTTCATTATCTACTAATACGACATAGCCTCCGTACAGCACCTTCATATCAACAAGCCCTGTAACATATAATTCCTTTTCAGTTTGATTAACCGTCAGTGGCAGCTTATCTCCAGCTTGTATACCGAGAGCTTTTGCCATACTTTCGGAGACAATGACCGAAGGTACCTTGGCATTCTTGAATTCCTCATATATCTTTAGGTTCTTGGGCTTTGTCCAGTCAATATACCCGTCATAGCTTAAATACTTATCTTTATCTATTCCCACAATCTGAAAAGCTGTTCCGTTACGCTCGCCTCCAAATACTTTTAGCTTCTGAAGCGTATCCTGTTCTATATCACTGCGGTTCAGCTCATTTTTCATTAAAGTTTCTGTAATATTGCCAGCCTCTGACGGAACCGTAATCTGTATCTGAAAGTTATTTCTGTTAAACCCATCTGTCATAGCTCTTTGAACACTATCACCAACGGATGTGATCGTAATTACGGATAATGCTGCGATCAGCATTAAGGTAATGTTGCCTAACAGTTCTTTCGAAGTCCGGATATTATTAAGGGCTAGAGCGGATACAGGTACTTTGTCCTTGAGTATCCCGTATAGCCTAGCTGTTACCACATGAATCAGATTTGGCAGAACTAATAAAATCCCCGCAATGAGCAAAATACACTGAATACTTACGATCCCGTCCATTTGTACTAGAAACAATAAGAGAGAAATGACAAGAAAGCCACTGCCTAATAGCATTCTTGTATTATTGCCTGCTCTGTTCTCTGCAGCTCCTCCCAATATGACATCCTTGATGGATAGTTTATTGATTTGCAGAATGGGGAGGATCGATGAAATCACAGACAACAAGATTCCAAACAGAACTGCCAATACAAAGTAATAGACGGGGATCGTGGGCAATTTGAATATCCCATACTCTCTATGCGGGGACAGAAAGAACGCTGCACCATAGGTGATTCCACTACCGGCAAAAAATGATAGAACACCGCCAATTGCGCCAAAAAGGATGCTTTCCAATAGTAGAACGTTAATAATATTAGGTTTCGTAGCCCCTTGACTAAAAAAAGTGCCAATCACAGGCATTCTTTCTACAATAATGAGTTTGAAAGAACTGGAGATAATCACCGCACTTAGCAACATTACGATAGCTAACAGGGCAAAACAGATGATTCTTCCTTCTTTAATTGCACCCAGCATTCCTTGTTGATCCGTAAAACTTGTTCTTGCAATGTAGTTTTCATTGGCACTGTTAAACTTATCAATTGACGCTTGAGTAGATGGTCCTGTTCCTGTAGCGATAATGTTGTTGTATATTCCCGGCATATTCGATTGTCCAGCTAGAAAATCGTACGGTACAATCATTTGGAACGATTCGTTGGTATCTCCAAAAAAGATCCCCTCATTCAGGAACAGTCCCGCTACTTGAACGGTTAGGTCCTGATGATTCACATTAAGCTGTAAGGTATCATTCACTTTCAAATGAAGATCTTGGCCCACTTTCTGTGAAATAATGCATGTTGCACCTTGAAAATGGTCCAGTGCTCTTTTTTCATTAGCGTCTTTGGTGATGATATCTTGTGTGTTCCTGCCGAGGACTGTTACTGTACTGTTATCCAAGTCATGGCGGTAAATCCCCTTCAACTCTAATTGGGGAACGATATCTTGTACCCCTTTCAAATTCACCTCATCTAATTTAATTCCAACGGTTGGGTCTTTGCTTTTAATTGAAATTTCTTTATTCTCCATCACCTGAGTATAGGACTCGATGTAGTTATTCATCATAACGTCCGTGACTCCCAAGCTGGCAATGAACAAAGTTGTACTCATCAGGATAGCAAATAGAAGCATGATAAACTTCCCCTTCTTCTCTATCGCTGCTGTTATAACAAATTTCAGAAATAATCCCACAGCATTTCACCCCTAACCTTTGTTCTTCATGATTTCATTGTAAGGAGTAAATTCTATACGCCACTGATATAATTCTGATTTTTTTCTGATAGCATACAAAGAGGAGGGAATGCTCTTGGCACTCCCTCCTTTTATCTTGCTAATGGCAATTGCAACTTAAACACCGTTTGTGAAGATGGCAGGCTATTTACATTAATATTACCGCCCATTTTCTTCATAAGTTCGTAAGCAATTGCAAGACCAAGCCCACCATGTTCTGTTCTAGCTGAGTCACCTTGATACAATCGATCAAAAATGAACTCCATATCTTGTGCAGCTATACCGTTTCCGTGATCGACGACATCTACACAAACATACTCATTCTCTGCATAGACGTGGATTCCTAAATAACAACCTGATTTCCCATGAATAAGTACATTACGAATTAAGTTTTGTATCACACGAATAAAAGCGGATGGATCCACCTTAACAAGGTATTCTTCATGAGGAATTTGCGTTTCCACATCGAAATGGCCTTTTTCAAGCAGGGGGACGAATTCGATGACAACACCGCGAACCAGTTCACAAATATCTAGTTTCTTCTCCTTCAGTTGAATTTCATTGGCATCAAGCCGCACAAGCTCAAACAACTGGTCAATGCGGCGTTTTAGGTCGTATGATTTTTGCAGCGCTGTTTGAAGATAGAGCTCCCGCTCATTACCATGAACCAGTTCCCCAATAACAGCTTCCAAATAACCAATAACAGAAGCCAAAGGAGTGCGAACATCATGTGAAAGATTTGCCAGCAATTGTTTTCTCGCTTGTTGTTCCCGGTTCACTAGAATACGTTCCTTTTGATAGGATTCCATGAGTTGATTAATTTGCAGGGATAAGTTCGCTGTTTCTGTTCCGGGCATGGTGAATAAATATAATTTATTATTGCCATCCAATACTTTTTCTAAAATAGATTCCATTTCTTTAATACGTTTACGAGTTTGCCACTGGCGAACTATTAATCCCACTGAAATAACCAATAAAATAATGACAAAGATAAGTATTAATTTATTCGTCATAAGCTGTCTCGTAATGGAAGCGGTATCCGACGCCCCAAACGGTTTGAAT
>RCUU01001003.1_pt1 | contig 14295 bp, 13 predicted proteins | sample 2166211 | NCBI WGS metagenome assembly RCUU01 (sample SAMN09932620, study PRJNA488358) | compost metagenome | feature: garden; material: soil; isolation source: compost soil in phenylacetic acid-enriched culture | place: Germany: Experimental Botanical Garden Goettingen | collected 2016-01-27
TCGGGGTGATTTTCAGCGTGCACTACGCGCGCCTGTTTTACACCTGGGAAGGCAAGGAGCCGGCGTTGCGTTTTGCTGAAGGCCTGACAACGCCCAATTATTGGGACTTCCTGTATTTCTCGTTCACCGTCGGCGTGGCGGTGCAGACCTCGGATGTCGGCGTGGCCACTCGTGACTTGCGCAAGATCGTGCTGGCGCAGTCGTTGATAGGTTTCCTGTTCAACACGGCCATTCTCGGGTTCTCGATCAACATCGCCGCCGGGCTGTTCAACTGAAAGCTGCACAAACGTTCTAGTCACCACCCTCGGCGCGGCGTTAAATGGGTCGGTAAATCTGCCGTGCAGGTGCAGCATGACTTCTCACAACTGGCTCGATCTGGCCCAGGACGCCGATACCGGCATCGAGACCCTGCGTGCGCATTTCGAGGGCCATGCCTACGACCCGCACTGGCATGACAGCTATCTGGTGGGTGTCACCGAGCAAGGGGTGCAGCAATTCAATTGTCGGCGAGCCAGACACCAAAGCACGCCGGGGAAGGTGTTTTTGCTGGAACCGGGCGACATCCACGACGGTGAGGCGCCGACCGCTGATGGTTTTACCTATCGCATGCTGTACCTCGACCCACAGTGGTTGCAGCGTGAGTTAGGCGCGGTGTTTGACAACGCGCCGGACAACAGCGAGTTGAGTTTCGCCAACACCCTGGCCAGCGATTCGCGCCTGACCCACGCCACCAGCCTTGCGTTTGAAACGCTGCACGGTGGTGAAATGAAGATCGTTCGCCAGACCGCGCTCGATGGCTTGCTCGAACGCCTCACCAGCCATCTGCACTGGCGCACTCGCTATGGCGAAGATCCGCGCCTGCCCCTGGTTGCGCAAAAGGCCCGGGACTATCTGCACGCCAACGCACAATACGACATTGGCCTCGACCAACTGGCCGCCGTCACCGGTGTCGACCGCTTTCGCCTGACCCGTGCGTTCAAGGCCGCCTACGGCATCGCACCTCACGCGTATCTGGTGCAGTTGCGCCTGGTCACCGCGCGTCGATTGCTGGCCCGTGGTGAGCAACCTGCAACCGTGGCCATGACATTGGGCTTTGCCGATCAGAGTCACCTGGGTCGCTGGTTCGTGCGCGCCTACGGTCTGACACCAGCGCTGTACCGCAAGCGTTGCTCAAATCTTCCAGACAGATAAGCGCCCGGCTTGTGAAGATCGACTTCAATGATCTTCACCGGAGTTTGCCTGCGATGCTGTCCTCTTTTCCGACGTTTCTGCCCTTTCTGCTGTTCGCCTTTGTGGCCTCGATCACCCCCGGCCCGACCAACATTCTGGTGCTGAGCAACAGTGCCCGATTCGGCTTGATGGCTGCCGTTCCGATCATTCTTGGCGCCTGTGCCAGTGCTGCGATATTGGTGTTGTTGGTGGGCACCGGTGCCGGGACTTCGCTGACCGAATGGCCTGCGCTGCAAACGCTCATGCAGTGGGCCGGCGTGGCATGGCTGAGTTATTTGGCCTGGCAAATCTTCCGCGCCCCGGCTGCCGCCATTGCCGCCGACAATGCCGAGAAGCGCCTCGGCTTGCTGGGCGCGGCGAGCCTGCAATGGATCAACCCGAAAACCTGGATGATGGCGCTGGCGGTGGTCAGCGTGTTTGCCGGGGTGGGTGAAGACCGGTTTGTGCATGTGATGTATTTGTCGTTGGCGTTTTTCCTGATCTCGCTGCCGTGTCTTGGAGCTTGGGCAGTGCTCGGCGCCGGCTCCAGTCGCTGGCTGCGTTCACCTCGTGCGATGCAGCGCTTCAACCGCTGCATGGGCCTGTTGTTGCTGGGTTCGGCGTGGTTGAGCGTGCTCGCCTGAGCTCCATTGGTCGTTTTTTGTCGGCCTGTGATTCATCGAACACTTGACGACGGATTCATTTCTGGTGTCTTCTGAAACCGGTTTCAGCGCAATGCGCTCTGCCTTATAAATCCAATAAGAAGGTTTCAGACCGTGAACGATTTCTCCGCCGCCCAGCGCAGCCGCGTGACCATGCTCGACGTGGCCGAACACGCCAAGGTCTCCAAGGCCAGCGTTTCGCGGTTCATCGGCGAAGACCGCGCCCTGCTCTCCGATGCCATTGCCCAGCGCATCGAACAGTCCATTGCCGAACTGGGTTATCGCCCGAACCAGATGGCCCGTGGCCTGAAACGCGGGCGCACCCGCCTGATCGGCATGCTGGTGGCCGATATCCGCAACCCATATTCGATTGCCGTGATGCACGGGGTGGAAACCGCCTGCCGTCAACACGGCTACAGCCTGGTGGTGTGCAACACCGATCGCGACGACGAGCAGGAACGCCAGCACCTGGCCCTGCTGCGCTCGTACAACATCGAAGGCCTGATCGTGAACACCCTCGGCCATCACCGTGACGAGTTGCATGAACTGCACCGGGAAATGCCTCTGGTGCTGGTGGACCGCAAAGTCGAACACCTTGAGAGCGACATGGTCGGCCTGGATAACCCGGCGGCTGTCGAGATGGCCCTTGCCCACCTTGAAGAACGCGGCTATCGCGACGTGCTGTTGGTGACAGAGCCGTTTGACGGCACCAGTTCGCGGATCGAGCGGGTCAGCAGTTTCAAGGCACAGATCGCACAGCGCCCGGCCCTGCGCGGCACGATGATTGAGACCGGCAGCGAACTGACTGCGCACCTGAAAAACTTCCTCGACACGCCAGGCCCCGGTCCGAAAGCGCTGTTTTGCGCGAACGGGATCGCGGCGCTGGCCAGCACCCATGCCTTGCGTGAGCTCAAGTGCAATCTGTTTGAAGACGTGGGGCTGATAGCCCTCGACGATCTGGATTGGTACCCGTTGGTGGGCAGTGGCATCACCGCTTTGGCCCAGCCGACCACCGAGATTGGCGCGAGTGCGTTCGAGTGTTTGCTCAAGCGGTTGCGGGGGGATGACGGGGCGGTGCGGACGCTGGATTTTTCGCCGCAGCTGGTTGTGCGGGGGTCGACCCTTGGCGTTTTCAGATGACTGGGCTGGCCCCATCGCGAGCAGGCTCGCTCCCACAGGAATCTCTGGGGTACACAACATTTATGTACGACACAAAACACTGTGGGAGCGGGCTTGCCCGCGATGAGGCCCGAAAGAACAACACATCACTCACTGATATTTTTTTGAACAAAAATGAAACCGGTTTCAGAGGTAGAAAAACAATGAATAAACCAGCCGTTTCCATCAGCCTGTCCAGCTACGGCGCCGATCTGGTGCGCCAGCGCGGCCAGGGCAGTTTCATCGCAGTACTGGCCGCCGCCGGGGCCACGCGCATCGAATGGCGCGAAGAGCTGCTGACCTTTGAGAACCCCGAGCACCTGGCCGACGCGACTCAGGCCGAGGGCCTGGAAAGCGTCTACTCATCACCGATGGAACTGTGGCTGGCCGGTCAATCCAGACCCAATCCCGAATTGCTGACAGCACTGCAACGCGCCCAAATGTTCGGCGCCAAATGGCTGAAAGTATCGCTGGGTTACTTCACCGACAACAGCGACCTGCAACGCCTCGCCCGCATGCTCGGCGAAAGTGCGGTGCAATTGCTGGTGGAGAACGACCAGACCCTGCACGGTGGCCGCATCGAACCGTTCCAGCGTTTCTTCAATGAAGTCGAGCAACACAACCTGCCGATCAAAATGACCTTCGATATCGGCAACTGGCAGTGGCAGGATCAGTCCGCCGCCAGCGCCGCGCGGTTGCTCGGTCGGCACGTCGGTTATGTGCACTGTAAAGCGGTGACGCGCCGTGCCGACGGCAAACTGGTTGCCATCCCACCCGCCGCCAGCGACTTGCAACAGTGGGAACACCTGCTGCGGCACATGGACCAAGGCGTTATGCGAGCCGCGGAATACCCGCTGCAAGGCGAAGACCTGGTGCAGCTGACAACCGAGCATGTCGCCGCCCTCGCCCACCTCGGCCAATCGTCGCTGGAGAACGCTCATGTCTGAGATCGATATCCTCTCGTTCGGCGAAACCATGGCGATGTTCGTTGCCGAGCAGACCGGCGACCTGGCCAGCGTCAACGCGTTCCACAAACGCATTGCCGGCGCCGACAGCAACGTCGCCATCGGCCTGTCGCGCCTGGGTTTCAACGTGGCATGGCTGAGCCGCGTCGGCGCCGATTCCCTGGGCCGATTCGTGATCGACACGCTGGAAAAGGAAGGCCTGGATTGCCGCCACGTCGACATCGACCCCGCGCACCCCACCGGTTTCCAACTCAAGTCGCGCACCGACGATGGCAGCGATCCTGTCGTCGAGTACTTTCGCCGTGGCTCGGCGGCCAGTCACTTGTCGTCGCATTCGATCGTGCCCGACTTGCTCAAGGCCCGGCATCTGCACGCCACCGGCATTCCTGCGGCGTTGTCGGAAACGGCACGGCAGATGTCCTTCGAATTGATGACCCGCATGCGCGATGCCGGGCGCAGCGTGTCGTTCGACCCCAACCTGCGCCCGAGCCTGTGGGCCAGCGAGCGACTGATGATCACCGAGATCAATCGCCTCGCCGCCCTCGCTCATTGGGTGTTGCCAGGGCTGAGCGAAGGTCGCCTGCTCACCGGCTTCGAAGACCCGGCCGACATCGCCGCGTTCTACCTCGACCAGGGCGCCGAAGCCGTGGCGATCAAGCTTGGGCCGCACGGTGCTTACTACCGTACTCATCTTGATCAAGGTTTCGTCGCCGGTGTACCGGTGCAAACGGTGGTCGACACCGTGGGTGCCGGCGATGGATTTGCCGTCGGCATGATCAGCGCACTTCTGGAAAACCACAGCTTTGCCGACGCCGTGCGGCGGGCCAACTGGATTGGCAGCCGTGCGGTGCAGAGTCGGGGGGATATGGAGGGGTTGCCCGGCAGATCCGAAATGTCCATTGAATTCGAGGGCGTCTTCGCGAGCAAGCCCGCTCCCACACTGGATCCAGGTCCGACACAAATCCCCTGTGGGAGCGGGCTTGCTCGCGAATAGGCCGGCACAGTCACTGAAGATCTAAACCGTTACCTGCTGCGACAAAAACAACAAGCTCAGGAGCATCACCCATGAAAACCGCAACGCTCGCCACCCGCCGCTGGTGGTACATCATGCCCATCGTGTTCATCACCTACAGCCTGGCGTACCTGGACCGCGCCAACTACGGCTTCGCCGCCGCGTCCGGCATGGCCGCCGACCTGATGATCACCCCGGGCCTGTCGTCGATGCTCGGCGCGCTGTTCTTCCTCGGCTACTTTTTCTTCCAGGTACCCGGCGCGATCTACGCGCAGAAACACAGTGTGAAGAAACTGATTTTCGTCAGCCTGATCCTCTGGGGCAGCCTGGCGACGTTGACCGGGATTGTCTCCAACGCCTACTGGCTGATCGTCATCCGCTTCATGCTCGGCGTGGTCGAAGCCGCGGTGATGCCGGCGATGCTGATCTACCTGTGCCACTGGTTCACCCGTGCCGAACGCTCGCGGGCCAACACCTTCCTGATCCTCGGCAACCCGGTGACCATGCTGTGGATGTCGGTGGTCTCGGGCTATCTGGTGCAGCATTACAGCTGGCGCTGGATGTTCATTGTCGAAGGTTTGCCGGCAGTGCTCTGGGCCTTCATCTGGTGGCGTCTGGCCGATGATCGTCCGTCCCAGGCCAAGTGGCTCAACGATCAGGAAAAACAGGATCTGGAAAGCGCACTGGCGGCCGAACAGGTCGGCATCAAAGCGGTGAAAAACTACGCCGAAGCGTTTCGCTCACCCAAAGTGATCATCCTCGCGCTGCAGTTTTTCTGCTGGAGCATCGGTGTCTACGGTTTCGTGTTGTGGCTGCCGTCGATCCTCAAGGCCGGCGCGCAGATGGACATGGTCGAGGCCGGCTGGCTGTCGGCGCTGCCTTATCTGGCGGCGGTGATCGGCATGCTGCTGGTGTCCTGGGGTTCGGACAAACTGCAAAAGCGCAAACGCTTCGTCTGGCCGCCGCTGCTGATTGCCTCGATTGCTTTCTACGGCTCCTACGCGCTGGGCGCCGAACACTTCTGGTGGTCGTACACCCTGCTGGTGATTGCCGGTGCGTGCATGTATGCGCCGTACGGTCCGTTCTTCGCGATCATCCCGGAAATCCTACCGGCCAACGTCGCGGGCGGTGCCATGGCGCTGATCAACAGCATGGGCGCGCTCGGTTCGTTTGGCGGCTCTTATCTGGTCGGTTACCTGAACAGCTCCACCGGTTCGCCCGGCGCATCCTATCTGTTGATGAGCGGTGCGCTGATGCTTTCGGTGGTGCTCACGGTGTTCCTCAAGCCCGGCGCCAGCGACCGGGAGCGGCCCACGGTAGCGCGCCCCCTCACGGCTCATTCCTGAATTGAAGTTGAGATCACGAAGATGAAAAAGCAGGTCGTCCTGTACAAGAAACTCTCGCCGCTGCTCATGGCTCGCCTGCATGAGCACACCGATGTGACGCTGATCGACAACCTCGATGCCGAAGGTCTCGGCAAACTGCGCGACGCCCTGCCCCATGCCCACGGTCTGCTCGGTGCCAGCCTGAAACTCGATGCCGAACTGCTGGATCTGGCGCCCAACCTTGAAGCCATCGCCAGCGTTTCGGTGGGCGTCGACAACTACGACATCGATTACCTTACCGAGCGGCGCATCCTGCTCAGCAACACGCCGGACGTGCTCACCGAAACCACCGCCGACACCGGTTTCGCACTGATCCTGGCCACTGCGCGGCGCGTGGTGGAATTGGCGAACATGGTTCGCGACGGCCAGTGGACCCGCAACATCGGCCCCGCACATTTCGGCAGTGACGTACACGGCAAGACCCTGGGCATCATCGGCATGGGCCGCATCGGCGAAGCGTTGGCCCAGCGCGGGCATTTCGGCTTCGGCATGCCGGTGATCTATCACAGCCACTCGCCGAAACCGGCGGTCGAAAAACGCTTCAATGCCCAATACCGCAGCCTGCCCGAACTGTTGCAGCAAGCGGATTTCATTTGCCTGACCTTGCCGCTGACGGCCGAAACCGAAGGGTTGATCGGTGTCGAGGAATTTGCGCTGATGCGCCCGGAAACCATCTTCATCAATATTTCCCGAGGAAAAGTCGTGCATGAAGCGGCGTTGGTCCAGGCGTTGCGCAGTGGACAGATTCGCGCGGCGGGGCTGGATGTGTTTGAGCGCGAACCGTTGAACCTTGATTCGCCGTTATTGCAATTGAACAACGTGGTGGCGACGCCGCACATGGGCTCGGCGACTCATGAAACACGGGAAGCCATGGCCCGCTGTGCGGTGGACAACCTGCTGGCGGCGCTGGCGGGTGAGCGGCCGGAGAATCTGGTGAACATACAGGTGTGGAAAGCCTGAGAGATTTGTTGCCTGTAAGTAACCATCGCGAGCAGGTTCGCTCCCACAGGAGATCTGTGAGCGCCACAGATCAAATGTGGGAACGAGACTGCACGCGATGAGGCCAGAAAAGGCAATGCAAATCCGCCAGGCCCACCGGGCCATCAGCTATTCCGCGAGTTCCCGCTAATCCACCACCAAGCCGAACGAAATGCGCCATCGCGCTCGCCCCGAACGCCTCACCGGCCAGTACCGACAAGCAACAACCTACCAGCAGCCGCTCCGCGAAGTGCTGGGCAGACAACCCGATCTGAAGCACATCGGCCATCACGAACATACCACCAACCGGCTGAATCGCCCGGATACCCGGATAATGGTTCAAGCTCGCACACACCAGATCACGGCGCTGGCGATACTCTTCGCGCATCAACGCCACTTCCGGCAGATTTTCATCCAGGTCCATCTACGCAGCGTTCTGAATGAAATCCGGAATGCCGAACAGCATGAAAACGACAAATTCACCAGATGCTCGGATATAAGTTTCGGTCCGATCACCCATCCCACTCGCCAACCGCTCATGGTGTGGGATTTCGAAAGGTCATTGATCGTCGCCATACGCTCGGCCATTCCCGGCAAACTCGCCGGGCTGCTGGACCTCATATAGCAAGTCGCTGTAGACCTCGTCGCTGATTAGCCACAGGTCATAACAAATTCACAGCGACGCCAGTCCAGTCCCAGCCAGACCTTCAGCGGAAAATTGCCGCCGAAAGCATTGTTCGGACTTTTGAGCAAAATGGCACTGGTCTGGGGGGGGGGTAATCAGTGCCACCACGTCCACCGAGGCGACCTGAAAGCTGTTCTCCAGACGTTCCGCCACCGGCACCACTTTCGCTCCGCAAGTGCCGATCACTTCATCACCCAGATCGAGCAAGGCTTGCACCAGCATTTACAGCGCGCACTGCACCCTCGGGAAGGCAAGGCAACCCGACTGTCGTCCACGGAAAACACCAAACTACGAAACGCCCACTGAATGATTTACCCACCTGTTACATCGACCAGGCAGACTCTCAAAGTGCAAATACACCCTGGCATCTACGCTGCGGCAATCAACCTGAGGCCATTTGCCTAAGGAAGGTAGGCTCGTTCAATGGGCGTTTTTTTTCAGTCGATGTTGAGATTCTTCAGTCGAGCCAATCCCTGTTTTATATGGCCCGCGTTATCACCAATTGCCTCCAATGCTCCTCGAACATTCCCTCCGATCTCAGCTGAGCCCCGCTGCTCCACCCAGACTGTCAGCTCCATCAAAGCCGCCTCTAAGGCCAACTGGTTGTGGTAAATCCTTTCAAGAACTTCCAATAATGAATAGTCTTTCGCCATAATTTCGACTCCTTCGAAAAATTCAAACATAGCAGCGGCGCTTGCTTGAGTAGCCAACAGAATGGGGACGCCCCAGTGGCCGTGTTTTACAAGAGCGGCTATTCAGTACCTTTTCTTTTCATTGCGCGTGGTTTGCTAGTAAACCGAACGGTCTGATGCTTTCGGGAGGTATAGGCCTCCATAGCTCGCAGGTGTTGTGCTTCGCCAAGTGCCAGACACAGGAAAAAAAAATAGCCGCCGAAGTCCGGCCGTTCAATGAAAACTCAATCTCGCATCGCCGGCTGGTTACTGTCACTCAGATATTGGCCAGCCGGTGGATTAGTTTTTTGCACGCCACACTACCGGCGTATGGTCACCATTTATAGCGCGCTCCCATATTGGCTCCCCACGATTGTTCGATCTTGTCGCCACTGCTGTAATCAAGGTCCAAATGCATGGAAACCTTGTCAGTCACCGCCATGGCCACGCCCGCGCCCAACTCGCCACGAGAGCCCGACAGGTCGGTACTGAAACGGTTGTCATTGACCTCGACATCGCTATTCTTGGCAAACTCGTGTACGTACGCGGCACGCAGGTACGGCTGGACCGTTTTACCTTGCGCCCAGGTAAAGTTGCGACCCACCGTGGTACCGACTTTACCCAGCAAGGAATGCACACGATCACCTTTGGCGGCCAGGCCGTTGTCCAGGTCGTAATCGGCGCCATCGATCATCACACCGGACAGTTGAACGTAGGGCTCGACAAAGTAGTCATCCGCCAGCTTGATGTTTCGCCCAAACTCCAGCGACGCACCGATGCCGTCAGTGTCGTAATTGCCCTTGGTTTTCTTGCCGTCGCTGAGTCGAACGTCGGATTCGTTCTGGAACCGGTTGTATTTGACGACACCGTCGAAGTAATAGCCGCTCTGCGCGTCCAGCCAGGTGGTATAGGCGCCCAGGTAGTAGCTGTCGACTTCACCGCTCGTGCCACGGCTCATGTCCAGGTCGGACTGGCTGTAACCGCCCAGCACACCGACCAGCCATTGCCCGTCGCCCATGGGCAGCGGCGCATCGGCACCGAACGAAATGCCTTGCTGGGTTTGCTTGTAGGCCACGCCGGCGCTGTCACTCACGTTGTATTTATTGCCATAGGCACGGATCCAGCCACCGGCCTTGCCCTGATCCATGCGCACCTCGCCCATGCGGGTGCGCAACGTGCTGAGTTCACCGTACCAGACCGTCGGGGCCGCGTTGAACAACGCCATGACCGATTGTGTACCAGGGCTGATAGCCCGTGTGGCCGTGTCCAGGACCCAGTCGTTGTCGCCTTGTTTGATCAGGTCGTAGGAAAACGCCCCGAGGTCCACGGCACCACCGGCCAAGGCAAAGGTGGCGTCACCCGAGCCGATACTCACCACGGCCTTGGAGCCTGCCCCTACCGGTTCAGTGCCCTGGCTGTCGAGGGCGACAAGATGGTTGCCACTGGCATTGCCAGACACGGTCAGGGTATCCACCTGCCCAGTGGTGAAGTCGTTGTGCATATAGAACGTTCCCCCCGTACCCGACAGGGTTTCCACGGAGAGATTGAAATACTGCCCAGGGTTGCCGAACTGGACGCCACCGCCGTCGAGCGAAAGGTTTTTGACACTGCCATCATCGACCATCACCCAACGCGCAGCGTTGTTGACCGCCAGGTTCTGAACGTTTTCCAGGCGCCCGGTCAGTGTTGCAGACTGGTCGAGCAACACGTCGGCACTGCTGCCGTCGGCCACGACGATATCGCCGACCAGATGGCTGTTGTTGACGTTGAAATTAGCTGCAGAACCGTTGGTGACTTCCAGCAGCGTGCCGTTTCCCCCTTTCAACGTAGAACCGTTTGTGACCGTGATATTGGCCCGCTCGGTGTTGGTTTGGGTTTGGCCGTTGACAATAATGGCCGAGCCACTCAGGCCCTCGACATGGGTCTTGTCAAGAATCAGGGCGTTGTTCGCTGGCAGGTCGCCCGCGGTGAACAGGCTGACACCATTGCGCCCGCCGACGATCGTGCTGTCAGTCGCCTGTACGTTGCCGCCGAAGCTTTGAATACCAATGCCCTCAGCGTTGCGGGCGGTGACTGTGGTGCCGGACTCCAGCGTCAGCTCCGATTGCGCACTGAGGCTTGCACCAAACTGGCCGCCGGTGATCTCGCTAGCGCTGACCCGTGCAGTGGAGCCACCGTTGACAGTGGCGATCAGACGCAATCCAGTGCTATCACTGATGACCCGACTATTGGTAATGGTCGCCTCACTGGTGGACAGCTCAATGCCGTTCCTTGTACCCAAGGCCGTCGCCGTCATGCCGTTGAGTGAAAGCTTCGACCCCTTCTCGGCACGAATCTGGTTAGTGGCGGCACCGTTGGCCGTCAGACTGGAACCGCCTCGCACCAACCAACTGTCCTGCGCCGTGGTTTCGTTGATGGTTCTGGAGCCGCCATTTTCAATCGTTGAAAGTGCCAGCGCGCACGGGCTGATCAACAGCATCGGCGCAAAGGTGGCAAGCTTGAGCTTGCGTGCGAGCGGCGAAAATGAAAAGGAATGTCTGACGTACATAAGGTCGCTCCTGAGTCTGTCGGCTATCGGCAAAAACTCCACCTGCCGGTGCTTTTTCAGATCGTGTATCTGATGGGGCGGCAATCCTAAGAAACTTCCTACGTCAGATATGTAGGAGTAATCCGAAACAACACTGGAATACTCCCTGCCACCTACGTAGCCGATATTCACAAGTGTTGAGCCAGAGTCCACGCGGGCGGCAAACATCCGAATCGGCGCTTCTTCGCGCAGCAGGCCGAACTGACCTTGGGCGGATTAAACGCTCATGAAAAAAAAAGCGATACTGTCAAAGTTGACAGGTGGGTGCCGATTCCCTGCGCAGGAAGGATGGGGGGCGCAGGGTTCAAAACGGTGAAGAAGAGCTCAAGGCCGCGACGAAAAAATCAGGCCCGCCGCCCTTCAAGCATATTCGTCACACACATCACGATACGTCGGCAGGCGTCCGCCAGCTTCGGCCGGTCCACCACCAGACCGATGCGAATATGCCCCGCGGCACTGGGCCCGAAGGCTTCGCCGGCCAGCACCGACACGCCATAACCGTCCAGCAGCCGCTCGGCAAAATGCTGGGCGGACAACCCGGTCTGGCGCACGTCGACCATCACGAACATGCCGCCATCGGGGCGAATTGCCTGGATGCCAGGGCACAGATTCAAACTGGCGCACACCAGGTCGCGACGCTGGCGATATTCCTCGCGCATCTGCGCCACGTGCGGCAGGTTTTCATCCAGCGCCAATTGCGCGGCGTTCTGGATGAAATCCGGAATGCCGAACAGCATGCACAACGACAGATTCACCAAATGTTCACACAGGGAGTGCGGCCCGATCACCCAACCCACCCGCCAGCCACTCATGGCGTGGGATTTCGACAGGCTATTGATCGTCGCCGTGCGTTCGGCCATGCCCGGCAAACTCGCGGGGCTGATGTGCTCGCCCTCGAACAGCAACTCGCTGTACACCTCGTCGCTGATCAACCACAGGTCATGGCGAATGCACAATGCGGCCAGCGCTTTCCAGGCCGTCAGCGGCAGGCTGGCGCCGGAGGGGTTGTTCGGGCTGTTGAGCAACATCGCGCGGGTGTTCGGCGTGATCAGTGCCGCGACATCGGCCGGATCGACCCGAAAGCCGTTCTGCGAGCGCACCGGCACCGGCACCACTTTCGCCCCGCAGGCACCGAACACACCTTCGTAGGTCACGTACATCGGCTCGGCGACGAGCACTTCGTCCCCCGGGTCGAGCAGGCATTGCGCAACCGAATACACCGCGCACTGCGCCCCGGGGAATACGATCACGTGCTGCGCATCCACGGCCTGGCCGCTGCGCCGGCGATGATGGCGGGCGATGCTGTCGCGCAAGCCTTGGCTGCCGCGCACCGCCGGGTAGTGCGTGTCGCCGGCCAGCAAACTGCCAATCGCGGCCTGGACGATGGGTTGTGGGGTGTCGAAATCCGGGTCGCCGATCGATAGCAGCAAGACATCGACACCCTGCTCGCGCAGCGCCAGCGCTCGATCGTGAATCTGCCAGGCCGCCGCTCCGTCACCGGCGATTCGTTGGGTCAAGGCTGAGTAGCGCATGGCGTTCTCCTGTCGCGCGTATTCCTGGCCACAACCCTATCTCAAATCGCGCAACACGGCACCTCGCGAGCGCGTGTTTAATGGTGTTTAAGGTTACTTCATGAAAGCCACAGGACCTTGCGCCGTTGCCTACGCTTGCGCCAGAATCCGCCGGCTTGTGCGCCTGGGGGGCCATCGGTAACTTGATTCGTGTCACTGCTCATCAGTGATCGGGTTTAGTCGCCCGGTGGTTTTCTAGTGAAGTGCACAAGCTCTGTCAGTCAGGCATTCCCATGCTTGCACTTGATGGTAGCTGTGCGCAGGGCGCCTTCGGACGCGCCGGTTTGCTAGATCCCCGGTCGACTAACCTGCCTACAGCTGCCTCCCCTTTCGCTCAGTCGCAAGAGGGGTGGCACTCCACAATAGGATCTAGCTTATGTTCAAAGTCACACCCAACCCGCCGGACACCGATTCGGTTTCCCCGTACGAACCCGATTCAAAAAAACTCAACGAAGCCGCCGAACGCGCCCTCGCCTTTCACTTCCCCTCGATCGCCGATATCAAAGCCACGCCGCGTACTCCCGGCACACTGTTCACCGTGAACCCAGAAGCCACGACCGAAACCCTGATGGTTTACCTGGTGGAAACGCTGGCCTCAGTCGACGTGATGGTTCACCAGTTGGTGGATCATCTGGACGGCGGATCGCGTAATGCGCTGCTGGGGATTTCCAACAGCGTGATGCTGGCGGAGATCGCGGCGAACCGGGTGCTGGATCAGATTGATCCGCCTGAATAGTCCGCCAACACTCAAAAAACCTGTGGGAGCGAGCTTGCTCGCGATAGCGGTATGTCAGTCAGCATTGATGTCGCTGACACACCGTCATCGCGAGCAAGCTCGCTCCCACAGGGATTGGGGTGTTCGAAAGGTCAGCGACTGGCCAGCCGCCAAACCCGCGCCACATCGGTCACCCGCTCACGCAACAAGCGCGGTGCTTCGGCACAAGCCTGCTCCAGGGTCATCGGCCCGCTTGCCAGGGCAAACGCGGCGTCGATACCGTGCTCGTACAGTGCCTGATAGCCCTCGCCCAACGTGCCAGCGATGACAATGACCGGCACGCCGTGTTCCCGGGCGACCCGCGCCACGCCAAACGGCGTCTTGCCGCGCAGGGTTTGCGCATCGAAACGCCCTTCACCGGTGATCACCAGATCGGCGCCTGCAACGGCGTCGGCCAGCCCCACCAGTTCGGCAACCACCTCGACCCCGGCCGTAAATTGCGCACCGAGGAACGCCTTGGCGGCAAACCCCAGGCCGCCCGCCGCGCCACTGCCCGGCTCGTCGCGCACGTCGTTGTTCAAGGCTCGCGCGCAGTGGTCGGCAAAGTGCCCCAGGGCGCGGTCCAGTTGCTCGACCTGCACGGGCGAGGCGCCTTTTTGCGGGCCGAAAATCGCCGAGGCACCGTGGGGGCCGCACA
>RCUU01001004.1_pt1 | contig 14293 bp, 14 predicted proteins | sample 2166211 | NCBI WGS metagenome assembly RCUU01 (sample SAMN09932620, study PRJNA488358) | compost metagenome | feature: garden; material: soil; isolation source: compost soil in phenylacetic acid-enriched culture | place: Germany: Experimental Botanical Garden Goettingen | collected 2016-01-27
ATAAGGAAGGATTGTACGAGTTCATTATCAAGCTTGCTGATGGAACGGAGTGCCGTGCGTTTTATAATCGGTTTCCGGAATGGAAAATGACGAACATCAGCCGCTTGCTTAAAACGCCATGTCCAATTTGCCGCAAAGATTTCATCTGTAAATGCATGGAGGCATTCACTGCTGAATTCGAAGGGCAAATGATCGGAGATCAATGGATTGATAAGGCAATTGCTGAATAATTAATGAACGGTACATGTTGGCGCGGGATGAATATCCCGCGTTTTTGTTTACCCAAAATATGCGATACACTTATCTTGATCAGGGAGGGGGAGTCATGGAGGAGGAGCTGAACATTATGCAAAATAAATCCATTGTGTTGATTGATGGGGTGTGTCATCTTTGCCAGGGGCTGATTCGTTTCATTATCCCGCGTGATCCCAAGGCTAAATTTCTATTTGCGCCTTTACAAAGTGACATTGCCGCTAAGTTAATGAGTGAGGCTGGACTTCAACCTGGATCATTGAATACAGTTGTATTGCTGGAAAATGGTGTGTATTATACAGAGTCGGCTGCTGTACTGCGAATCGCACGTAGATTGAGATTCCCTTGGCCTGCTGCGTATATTTTCATTTTAGTGCCACGCCCATTACGTAATGCCCTTTACCGGTATGTAGCAAGGAATCGTTACCGTTGGTTCGGGCGTGATGAGCAATGCCTGCTCCCAACACTGGAGATTAAAAAAAGATTTTTGTAATACGGAATTTAGCTAGATGTTATAATTTAACCATAAATTGGTATAGTTAAAAGCATTGTAGCGAGGGGTGAAGGGATGGCGCGAAAGACAGGGCTTGTTCTATTCATAGTTATGCTAGTTTCTTTAGGTACGATGGGGACGGTATCGGCAGATGCTAAGCTCAAGGTAATGGTGAATAATTCGAGTCTGAACTACGGCGTACAAATCGTCTCTGGACAGACGATGGTTCCGCTGAAGGCTTTTGAGAGCTTCAAGAATACTTCTATTCAGTGGGCAGCCCGTACAAAGCAAGTGACGATCGTTAGAGACTCCATGAAGATTAAGCTTACTGTAGATTCTCGAACGGCGTGGAAGAACTCGGAAGCTGTACAACTAGACGCACCTGCTAGAATCATGGATGGAAGAGTTACGGTACCGCTGAGATTTATTGCAGAAGCTCTTGGAGCAAGAGTAACGGTAGATGCTGCTACGAATATTGTCTGGGTACAGGAACGTGCAAATGCAAAGCTTGTGCAGAATTATAATCGTAACGACTTGGTAGTTTCCCGCATTGCTGCTTTACAATTCCCGGCTGATGAAAGAGAACCGTCTCAATTAACAGGTGATAATGAAGCGTTGTCTATGTCGTATTATTTTCCTGAAGGCAGATCTGATGGATATTTTATTATCTATGGGCACTTTGTATCGTATTTTGAGATTAAAGACAACATTAGAAAAGTGGTATGGGAAGCCGATTTGGATAATTCGAAAGAGGCTAATAAAACGGATTTTACCGCGATATTCGGACACCCCATTGCGAAGGAATATGGTAAAGCTCCTGTTTTAGCACCATCCTATGCCTATTATTATACGAGTGTATGGGGAAGTCAGATTATTTGCGGAATCGTTAATATGGATGGAACGACTAAAGTTTCAGGGAAGTCGCTGAACTGGGAGAATAACAAGCCCTTTATCGTGGCTATTCCCGAAGAGACCAAGCTTTAAGCGCTCACAAGTCATATAAAATATGGAGATGAATGATGAATAAAGGGAAGCCCAAGGGATTTATGCGTTTTGATTGGCCTTATCATTTTGTAACGATGCCGCTTGCGTTAATTTTGTTTGTTTGGTCGGCGATTTATGCTGTTCAAGAGATACGTGATGATGGAGCTTTGACGGTGCCATTGCTGTTATTCGGCTTGTCCTTATGCCTATTATTTGCGATTACAAGAATTCGTATATATGCGACAAAAAATCAGGACCGCGTGGTAAGAGTGGAAGAGCAGTTCCGATATTTCCGTCTGACGGGTGAAACTTTGAGCCCGGAGCTTGAATTAGCCCAAATTATAGCGCTACGTTATGCGGGCGACGACGAGTTCCCGGCACTGTGCCAGCAGGCGGTGAAGGAGAAGCTCAGTCCTGCCGATATTCGGTCTGCCATTAAGAACTGGCGCGAAGATAAGATGAGAGTATAGTATCCAGCTAATGTGCGAAAAAACTTGTTGCTGCCTTCTTATATATATGCTACTATAGCTGTAAATTAAAGGAATAGTAACGGAAGCACCGTTCAATTACCGTATCCACGGTTGTTGTCGGTGCTTTTTTGCTGTCTTTTTTAAGGAAATAATGGATTTTCTTATCGAAAGGAGCGTGGTTTCATGGCGGCAAGGATTGTGCTCGCAGTGCGGGAAAGTCAATATATCGAACCATTGCTGCACTATCTGCATCACAGCGAGTACGGAGAAATGCTGCGTATTACGGCTTTTAGCCGAATGGATGCTTTTATCGAATTTATGAGGGGAGAGGATATCCCGGATGCTGTTGTAGGGGATTCTTCTTTCATCGAGACTTGGCTAGTTGAGGGTAGAAGCACGGTTCCATGGGCAGTTCTGAGTGAGGATGGGGGTTATCTCGGTAAGAGTACTAAAGGTTTGGCAGGAGGAGTGATGATTGCAAAGTATCAGGCGCTGCCTTCCCTTCTGGGGGCTTTCCTTCAGTTATGTGAAGTCCAAAGAGATAGAGGCGCTTCTGTGCTAGATGAAACACTGTTGCTGGGAGTTGTCTCTTCTAGTGGCAGCATCGGCAAAACCACGATAGCGCTGAATATGGCTAAACAGCTTGGTGAAATGGGTCTATCAGTGTTTTATCTGAATCTTGAAAGTGTAGACAGCAGTGGGTTGTTTCTCCGAATCCCTACAGGTAATACGCCTGGACTAGAGCGACTGCTATATGAAATAAAGGCCTCTCGAGAGAAGGATGAAGCGGATACGATCGAATTAGGACAATATTTCATCAGATATGATCACCTCCGAACGGCTGCTTTCAAGCCAGTTATTAATGTGAAGGAAATGCTGCAGATGACAATGCAAGATACGCTGGATTTGTTAGAGCGGCTGGTTGCAGAGAGAAGCTTTGACGTTGTTATCGTGGATACCGGCAGCATCGAGGAAGAACGTGCGAAAGCTGTGCTACAGAGAAGCGGAATGCTACTGTGGGTCCTGAAAAATGATGATGTAAGTATGTATAAGACAATGAGATGGCTATCGCATTGCATCACTCCTAACTCTGGTATGTCACCCCATGTGATGGACAAGAGCAGATTTGTAGTGAATTTTGCGGGAGATCGTATGGAAGAGTGGGTGCCCCCAGAGGGAATTACCATTGAAGGCATATGCCCCTTTATCTCATCATGGACATTGCAACACCATGAGGAGCTCTTTTTGAACTCTCCGCAATTTCAGCGAGAAATCTTGCAGTTATGCAAACGGATTGTAGAGCCAGCGCTCCCGCTGGTATTTACCGGGAAGAAATTGCATGAATGAAGAGATGTTCAGGGCGCTGCGTAGTGAGATTCGTGCAGGACTTGATGTAACATCCGCAGTAGGGAACCGTGAACTTACCGGTTATATCGAACGAACGATTCTAGAAAGTGAAAGTCTTCGTTATTTAACAGCGCAGGAGAAGCATGAGCTAGTGAAGAGACTATTTGACTCCTTCCGAGGATTGGATGTGCTTCAGCCATTAGTGGACAACCCGGCGATCACGGAGATTATGATCAACAGTCATACTGAGATATTTATAGAAGATGAGGGTCAGATTCGTCGTCTTCCTTTGGAATTTGAGTCCAGTAGCAGGCTGGAGGACATTATCCAAACCATAGTATCCGGAGTTAACAGGGTCGTTAATGACTCCTCTCCAATCGTTGATGCTCGGCTGAAGGATGGGTCTCGTGTAAATATTGTACTTCCACCAGTCTCGCTGAAGGGACCGGCGATGACTATCCGTAAATTTCCAGAGACACCGATGACAATGAATGAATTGGTGGGGCGTGAAGCTTTGAGCCTGGAAGCCGCAGAGCTTTTGCAAATCTTAGTAGCTGCTAAATACAACATTTTTATTAGCGGGGGAACTGGCTCGGGGAAGACCACCTTTCTAAACGCGTTATCTCAGTTTATCCCTTCACAGGAGAGGGTCATTACGATAGAGGATTCTGCGGAACTGCAGATTGTCACCGTACCTAATCTTGTATCCTTGGAGACTAGGAATGCCAACACGGAAGGTAGAGGGGAGATTTCCATTCGAGATCTAATCCGTTCTTCATTACGGATGAGACCTAATCGAATAGTTGTGGGTGAGGTACGGGGAGCGGAATGCCTTGATATGCTACAGGCGATGAATACTGGACACGATGGTTCGTTGTCAACTGGGCATTCAAATAACGCACGTGATATGGTCAGTCGATTAGAGACGATGGTACTAAGTGCTGCGGATCTGCCTGTAGTCGTTGTTCGTCAGCAAATTTCATCAGCAATTGATATCTTCGTACATTTGTCCAGGCTCCGAGATCGTTCTAGGCGAGTGATGGAAATCAGTGAGGTTGCAGGTCTAAAAGATGGAGAAGTGATCTTGAACCCTCTATATGAATTTCAAGAGTCTGGTGAGCGAGAGGGTCGAGTGCAAGGGGGGCTAGTGTCTTGTGGAAATCCGCTTATGCATACAGCAAAGCTTAGAATGGCTGGTATAACCTCCTACCCATTATCCAGCATGGATAATGAATTCCAATAGAGGGGGAGTGGTAATGTTTAGGATTAAGATAACGGGTGGAACAGCTGCAAAGTCTGTGAAAGCAGATTCCGGAGGTCGTTCATTATTGCCGGATTACACGGTATATGAGTTGACCTTGGTTCAGAAAATTTGGGCTATCGGATTAGGAAGTCTGTTGCTTTTTGGAGTGGGATATCTTTTTTATCATCATTGGATATTGTCGTTACTACTTATGCCGGGTGGGGTGTATGCACCTCGTATGCTGCGTAATTACTTGCTAAAAAGACGGCGAAGTATGCTTAATTTACAGTTTAAACAGACGTTATTTTCATTGTCCTCCTCGCTATCAGCAGGGCGTTCGGTCGAGAATGCTTTCCGGGAAGCAGTTCAGGATCTACGTATGCTCGACCCGGAGGGGGGTGGCGATATGATCTCGGAGCTAACTATTATCTGTGCGCGCATGGAATACGGTCAGCCAGTAGAAGAAGCGCTTCGCGATTTCAGTGAAAGAGCAGGAATGGAGGATATCGAGAGGTTCGCTGATGTGTTCTCCGTCTGTAAACGTACGGGTGGTGATCTTGTAGAAGTAGTGCGCCGTACATCCACGATTATCGGGGAGAAGCTAGATATTCAGCAGGATATTGCTGTCAGTATTGCTCAGAAGAAATTTGAGGCAAAGGCGCTGCTTATCTCCCCGCTGATCATGGTGATCTTTATGAGTTTGACTGCTGGAGACTATATGCAGCCTATGTATACAGGGGCGGGGATAGCCATATCGACGCTAGCACTTGTAGCTTTGTTCTTATGTTATCTCTGGACTACTAAAATAATGGACATTCCGCTGTGAGGGGGATGAAATCATGCGAGGGTTATGTGCGGTAGCCACTATTATTTTATGGGGTGTCTGGGTTGTATTACGAATTCAATGTGGAAAAAGATATGCCGGATTAAGAGGACTTTCTATGGAAGGATTACGCCTGCGGAAGCTGGGTGAACCGCTGTTGTTGCTCATTGAGAAAAGCAGCATCGCCAGCCGTTTTCCATCGTTGATGTTCAGGATTCAGCGTTCCCTGCAGCAAAGCTATGGTATGCGTTACAGCGCAGAACGGACTTTACTGTTTACGGGTGAGATGCTTATCTACAGCTGGCTGCTGCTTATGGGTGGTTGCTTAATCACATGGTTCAGCGGTGATCAGACGGGTGTAATCTTAGGTTTTTTCTTGGCGGTAGCTCTACCGGCTGCTATGGTCAGCGATTTATATAAAAAAGTGAAGGTACGAGAGCAGATTATTATGCTCGAGCTACCAGAGCTTCTGAACAGTATTGTACTGCTGGTAGGAGCAGGAGAGACTGTGCAGCGGGCGATCATTCGCTGTGTAGAAAGCCACCGGGGTGATGTCAATCATCCGCTGTATAAGGAGCTTAGGATCATGACTAGTGAATGGGAAGGGGGGTATTCATTTCAGCAGGCATTTGAGAATTTCAGCAAGAGATGTGCTGTACAGGAGGTATCGCTGTTCACGACAACGGTTCTGCTGAATTACCGCAGAGGTGGAGTGGATTTTGTGCTATCACTGCGCGACCTATCGAGGATACTGTGGGATAAACGGAAGGCGATCAGCCGGACGCGTGGGGAGCAGGCCTCCTCAAAATTAGTCTTTCCGATGGTCGTTATCTTTTTAATAGTAATTGTACTGGTGGGAACACCGGCATTTATGATGTTAAAAATGTAGGGGGATGAAACGAATGATGACGACAATGTTAGGTAGTGCAAAGAGCTTTTGGAAGGATGAGGAAGGTCTGGGAACACTGGAAATGATTCTGATTATTGCTGTGTTGATTGCGGTCGTTCTGGTATTCCGTGAGGAGATTGTTAAAGTGGTTAAAGCTCTGATTAGCACTGCGGGTGAGAAGAGCCAGGAAGTATTCGAGTGAACAAGCTTAAAGACGATCAAGGTAGCTTTACTATTGAAGCTTCACTTCTGCTGCCGATGATCATGTGTATTACAATGCTTCTTCTGTTCTTCTGTTTGTATAGCTACCAGAAGTCCATGCTGCTGCAAGTGGCCTCAGGGGCCACTGAGCGTGCGGCTTACAACTGGGATAACAGTCATAAGGAGATCTCTGGCGCCTATGCTACTGGTGAGTATGATTCCCTGTACTGGAGAATTGGAGATGATGCTTTGCTATCTTCACTATTCGGTGGAGAAGCTGGAAATGGTGGCGTGACCATTAAGCTGCCTGGTGAAGTGTCAGATAAAAGTGATTTGCCTGTGCTTAAACTCAGGCGTTCGTCCGCTATGGTTCCGGATAATATGCGGGGAAATATGAACTATGCATACAGCCTGACGGGACGGAAAGTAAGCACTGAGTTAAACCGTATACTGAACTTACCTGTACTTGATGAGATCCTGTCAGATGAGGCTAAGCCAACTGTAAACGCTCAATCTATCATCGCTGAACCTGTTGAGTTTATTCGTACGGTCGACTTGATGCGTTACTTCGGTGCTAAGTTCAAAGGAGGATCAGCGGGTAGTAATGGGTCTACAGTCCACATGGAGAAGGAGGACGCATCCGTAATGATGACCAAGCTTCAGGATAAGTGAGCATTTCTTATTAGTGGATCTTGTATCCATTGAAAGAAGGGATAAGAAGGGAGGTATTGATGAGGAGCATTTTTACCAGTCGCCTTGTTAGCGGTAAGGGTCGCAAGAGACAGAAGCAGGGGCAGGGTCTGAGTAAGAGAGAAACGGAAGGTTCGGTCTCGATTTTTCTAATCATGGTATTGGCTTTCGTCTTTCTATTTACCGCTGTGCTGATTGATTATGCGCGGATTGCTGCATTCAATGTTCAGGAGGAACGTCTAGCAAGAGCTAGCGTCCGCTCTGTGATGTCATCCTACAATGTTGAGCTGCGAGAGAAGTATGGCTTGTTCGCGTTTGGAGAAAGTGACGGGGATAGGCTACTGTCCAAGGTGCTCAATGATAATATGCATAAAAGTGGTCGGAGTGATGCGTTCAATCTTATCCCCTTCGCGCTGGAATCCTCATCTTTGGAATGGAGCCGGCCGCTGGGTAGCTATGATGTTGTCCGCCGACAAATACTGGAAGAGATGAAGTATAAGGCACCGGTCGATTTCGCTTTGGAGCTGGCAGGTAAATTCAAGCCGTTGTCGGGGGGAATGGCAGAGGCCTCGCGCGCTACTGAACTACTTAGTAAGCTGCAGCCATTATATGATCAGCGAGAAGAGGCTTTGGATCTTATGTTAGAGCAGCGAAGCCGGGCTGCGGAGAGTGGCAAGAAGTTGCTTCTATGGATCATGAATCCGCCGGGAGAGTCTATATCAGCGAGTTCACTCGGGAGTATCCAATCGGCAGCGGATATATCCGCACAGTACAGTGACTATCTTTGGAAATACTATGATGATCTTTATCGAGATAGCGAAAAGCCTGCAAAGTACACTTACCAATTATCACTCTATCGGAGCCGAACTAATGAGATGTTATCGCGGTATCCTGCCTTATTAACAGCTTTTCGCGAAGATCATAGACGATTAATAGAGGAAGCGAAAGAAGCTTTAAAGAAGGCACAGCAATTGAATGACGAGATGAGAGATGTATTGGAACAGTCTCGAATGGAGGGGGCAGGTCTATCTGGTAATCCTGCTAATGACTGGGATGTTCCAGGCAGCTCAGGAGAGATAAGTACAGAGCCGCTTAAAAAGCTACGTGATCAGGAAGATGCGCTAATTCTCTCCCCCACTGATCTAAGTCGAATGGAGAATAGTATCCCAATGCAGCAAAGAGCTTACGAGGCCATTGAACCGATCGTAGGAGGAATATCAGATGTGTTGTATGAGGCTTTGAGCGACTATGGTGACTCCCGCCGAATGATCTCTACTGTTCTTGAAGCTTCACGTGTGGTGAATAACTATCTGCAAAATTACGGTAAGAAAGGAAGTATTATCGCTAGTGATTTGGCTTTTATCGAACAGCACCGTAGCTCGGATAAAGAGCGTAAGCAAATGGAGAGAGAGGCAAAATCTAAACTGGGTGAGGCCAGAGCATTACTCGATAAGATTCGAATGATGGGTGACGGGGTGACAGATTCTTTGGAAAGTTATCAAACACTTCGTCAATATTACGAGGATAATATTGCTTTTAATGAAGGATTAGTGTCAGAGCCACCTGTTCAATCTGAAGTTGGTTCAAACCCGTATACTGCTGGGCGTTCGGCGATGGAGGATACGGATGGAATTTATGCAGCGATGGGGGGCATTATGGCAGGGGCTAGAGATAAACTTTTCCAAACAGAGTATTCTGCTCTCTATTTTCAGCATTTTGATGCTTCGAAGTTAGCTACTTTAGCAACGAGTTCTACAGAGGGCACTACCGAACTTACAGATCAGCTTAATCCTCATGCGCAGGAGCTGGAATACATTCTTTATGGATTTCATAATCCAGCAGGAAATGTAGCTGCAGCTTATGCTGAAATATTCGCGATGCGGCTGTCCATTCGAACGATGGAAGGTTTTATTGAGAAGGCAAGCTTGGGAAATCCATTGGCTGTTCTTGCGGCGGCATTGTTGTATGGTATCCAGCAAGCCATTCAGGACATGCTGCTACTCTGTGAGAAAGGTTCAATTCCTTTGTCTAAATACTTGCCAGCCCAGCTGACTTATCGCGATCATTTGCGTCTGTTCATGATCATGCATGGAGGTGGTGATGTTCAGTTATCTCGGATGCTGGCTCTAATCCGTCTGAACACAGGAATAAATCCAGAGGATAAAGACACTTATGTCTCAGCGAATATTAAGCTCGGAATGCGGCTGTGGTTTCTGCCAGGTGTAGTGAAGCTGTTGGATTATAGCGCTGGGTATTCTGGAGAAGTTCAAGGAAGCACATATATGAGGGGGGTGCAGACTGATTTTTCCTATTAACAGGGGGTTGGTAAGGAAATGGGGGACGGGTACTGGATTAGGGGAAAGATGAAGGAAGAAGGCAGTATGGTAGTAGAAGCAGCGATGGTTCTTCCGATCTTCCTACTATTTGTTCTATTCCTAATTTCTATCGTACAAATGACCTTGTATTCGACAGCCTTACAAAGCACAGCATCCGATACTGTGAAATCTATTTCAACGCATATGTACCCGGCAGCTTTGGCAGTGCAGAAATGGGGATCAACAAGCGAAGCAAGTGATAAGTCAGTGAAGAGCGGCACGGATCTGACCGCTGGCAATCACACGGGCTCGAATTGGACTATTCCCCGCTTGTCACTTACGGATTGGGGCAGTAACTATGCCATGTCATTACCTAAACCGCTGAATGAGTGGGTTATGTCGGCTTTAGAGAAGGGGGAGGGACCTCTGCAGAAGCTACAGGCTGAAACTTCTGAGAGTGTACTGGATCTAGCGGTTAAACCTCTATTAAAGCCCTATCTGTCATCAGATTTACTGGATTATGAGCGAATTCATATATCCAACATTATCGTTCCTGAATTAAAGAAGGGTACTCGACCTTACCTTGGATTGATAGTTAGCTATGAGCTGCCGATGAAGGTACCCTTTCTAAACCAAAGTATCGTACTCGAGGCAAGTGCTGTTGAACGTCTTTGGATCGGGGATACGGGAGAAGGTATAAATAAGGGCGAAGACGGCACTGGTAAACCAGAGGATTTCATTGTAGTTTTGGAAAAACCAAATCCAGCAGTAGCGAATAAGCAAGGCAAAGTTCGTGCCAAAATTCCGCCGAATGCTTCCGCTAGCTTATCCGTCTTTTATAAAAGCGGGGGTAGCACTGCTAAATATTTAGGCTGGAAACAAGCGGATGCGGACGGATATATCGAGTGGGAGTGGAAAATTGGTGTGAATACTACACCGGGCTCGTGGCCCTTTGTAATTCAGCTCGATGACGGTAGATCTATTAAGGTTATGTTCACAGTAGTGAAATGAGCTAAGGGGAAAGGAGTGTAATCCATGGCGGAGTGGGCATTCTGGGGGTGTCTGCCGTTTCTGGCAGCAGCGTTTATTACAGATATTAAGTCGATGAGAATACCAAACTGGATCACTGTGTCAGGCTTACTTGCCGGGTTGCTTGCTCAAACGCTGATGAATGGCTGGGATGGACTGCTGAAGGCTGGTGTGGGTGCTGCTGCAGGATTTACAGTACTTCTGATCATGCATTTGATAGGGGCGGTTGGCGCGGGGGATGTTAAGCTTTTTGCCGGGATCGGGGCGTGGACAGGAATGCTGTTTACATTACAGGTCGTGATGTACTCTGTACTATTCGGAGCTTTAATAGGCTGGCTAATGGTCCTAAAGAGACGGCAGACAGGCAGACGTTTACGTAAGATCATTAGTACAATTTCTGGATTTATATTATTGAAAAGCCCATTCCTATTAAAAAATAGGGATAGTGAGCTGTTGAGATTTCCGTTCATGCTGGCTGTAATCCCTGGTACCATATGTGCTTATCTTTATTTTTAAAACAGGAGGTGGTCATGCTTGTTGTTCGGATTAACCCGTGACTTTATGCAGCAGGACGGTATATATATGATGCTTGGCGAGCCAGAAGGGATGCCTGCAAGTAGACTTAATATGGTCCAAGCTCGTATGCTGATGAACACTGACATTCCTCATCATTTAAGACTGCTACTTAGGGAAATCGATTTAAAGGTTACCATGGAATATGCTGTTCTACGCAAAAAAATGCTCAGTCATTTGCTCAAAAGTGAGAAGCTGAGCATGACCTCATTTTTTGGTTTACTTTTGCAAATAGCGCAAGGGATGGAAGATGGCAGGTTATATATGTTGCGGGCGGATCGGTATGCTCTGCATGAAGATTACATTTTTATTGAAGGCTCGTTGCAGAGTGGTAAGGTATATCTCACCTATGTCCCTATTCAGGGGAATGAGTCAGGTTCTAGGCTGGGAGAGTCTCTGAGGGCGCTAATTATGGTAATGATGGCTTCTATTACAGAGCTTGCAGGCAGTAGGATTCAGAGATTATTGCAATACTGTGGTGAAGAAGAATTTGCACCGGCGGGTTTAAAGGTTCTTCTCTCAGAGCTGTTGACTGAGGGCGATTCTAGTAGAAGACAATGGATTAGTAACGAAGAAATAGCACCCGTCTCACCTAAGATAACAGAAGCAAGTCCGATAGAGCCAGAAAGAAGAGTGCAAGAGAAAGCAAGGGAACTGTTTGTGAATGAGGTAGCTGCTCCCCAGAATAAAATAAATGAGCGGAACGAGGAAAAAATTCTGAAAGCACAACAGAACTCAGCGCCTTGGTTAAGCAGCTATTCCAGTCCAAGACTTGAGATGAAAGAAGAGGAGGGGGCGCTTCGGCCTACTGTCGATGATAAGTTACCAAATGCACAATCCTCAAGAACCTATTTAATTCTAGGGTGCTTATTGGGAGATGCTTTATTATGGAAATTCCTATATCTGAATAGTCCCAAGCCGTTATGGTTAGCCGTTTGTGGGATCGCAACGATTGCATTGGCTACCTTAAGCTGGATGGTATGGAGTGGAAGGATAAGGCTTGGAAGTAATGCAGAAAAGGATCATACGAGTGAGGATTCTGAAGAAACCAACTGGAGTCCGAGTCGAAGAGAGTTAGCATGGAATTTCGGTAGGAATCCTGTGACCCCTGCGCATCCCGCAGCAACGATACCAAAGATGAATCAGCATCAATCCGATCCTTTATCTGACGCTTCATCTGCACGATCTGAATCAAGAACAGAGGCACGTAGTGCTGTAATACCACCAGAGCCAATAGCCCCAACCGCTTTATTATCACGTGAGGATACACCTGAGCAAGGCAAACAAAATGACAAGGTAGCTCTAAATTTTCCTTATCTTAAAAGAATCGATGAGGAAGAGGCAGAAACGGAAACCATTGCGTTAAATCGAGCTAACTTCATTATCGGCCGCTCAGCAGAAGTAGCTCAATATGTGGAAAGATCGGAAGGAGCTTCAAGAGTGCATGCTGAGATATCTAAGAGTCCAAGTGGATACGTACTGAAGGATCTCGACTCCAGAAATGGAACGCTTTTTCAAGGAGAAACTATGATTCCTTATAAGGAGTACCTGCTGTCAGAGGGGGCTGTATTTAAGATTGTAAAAGGAAGCTATACATTCCACATGAGATGAAGAGTGCATGCCAAAGAATATGGCTGCTGCTATTTTTGCTTATTCAAATCTTCTAAAGCGGCTTGAAGTGTGGGGAATGTAAAGCTAAATCCCTGTTCTAATGACGCCAATGGAAGGACACGTTGGCCTTTGAGCAAGATCTCGGACAATTCACCTACTGCTGTTTTTAACAGGAAAGCAGGTAGTGGGAACCAATGAGGCCGTTTATACACTTTGCCGATCGTTCTTCCGAACTCTTCGTTCGTAACCGGGTGCGGAGCAGTCGCATTAACGGGTCCAGAGATGCCGGGATTCTGAATACAAAAATCGATCAGACGAATGATATCCGTCAGGTGAATCCAGGAAACCCACTGGTTTCCTGTGCCGATGTTACCGCCAAAGCCCAGTATGTAAGGCAGCTTCATTTTGGGGAAAGCACCACTCTCATTGCCAAGTACAACACCGGTACGCAACTTGATCAGACGAATATCATGGTATGCTTGATCTGAAACCTCTTCCCATGTCTGAACCACTTCAGAAGGGAAGTCCATGACATGGGCTGCCGATGATTCATTAAAGCTATCCTGTAAAGAAGTACCGTAAATAGCCACAGCGGACGCCTGAATGACTACAGAAGGTTTGTGTTTCAAACGGTCAAGTAGCTTAGCTGCAGCGGAAACGGTTACAATACGGGATTGCATAATTGCTTTTTTGCCGCTTGGACTCCAACGCTGGCTAAGAGAAGCTCCAGCAAGATTGACTAAGGCATCCGCATTTTCTATAGGTGTTAAATCAGTATTGAGATTATCCCATGTGTGGTAACTCAGCGTAGGATGATCTGGCGCAGTTTTAGGTAGATTACGACCGATGATTGCAACTTCATTTCCTGTATGAAGCCAGTATTTTGTTAGTGCACTCCCAATAAAACCGGTGCCGCCACATATCACATATTTCATAAGGTTGGCCTCCGTTCTGAATGCGGCATTCGATTCACAATCACTTAAACAAATGCTGGTAAGCAGAGCAGTCGATTTTATTCTTTTCGAGAAAATTGACGAGGAAACGATTGTCACGCCGCGGTGTGGCGACTATGTAACCTTTAATGCAGTGATCACGAGTAACCTCTTTCGCATTGCTTTCCACAGCGATCTTCCCGATCTCGGCAGCAATAGAATGTTTGGCGATATCGCGAAAAGGACTAGGTACAGGCTGAACAAGCTGGTCCAAAAAAGCTTTGGATTCATCATTCCAAAGTGAACGGCTACGTTCTACCCAGTAATTTTGCCAGTCCAGCTTAGATTTTCCATCGGCCTTAGGCAATACCTTAAGGAATTTTCGAAACATAAAAAAACCGCCGATACACATGGAACCCAGCAGCATAAATGTCCAGAAAG
>RCUU01001006.1_pt1 | contig 14260 bp, 15 predicted proteins | sample 2166211 | NCBI WGS metagenome assembly RCUU01 (sample SAMN09932620, study PRJNA488358) | compost metagenome | feature: garden; material: soil; isolation source: compost soil in phenylacetic acid-enriched culture | place: Germany: Experimental Botanical Garden Goettingen | collected 2016-01-27
CACTTTGGGTCAGCCAAACGATCATCTGAGCCGCAGTAAGCGCATCTTCCCTCGGGCTGACAAAGTCCTTTTTATTTATTTTATGTTCAAACTTGCGAAGACACAAATAATGCCCTCTGCCCTTAAAAATTGCAGCTTTAAACGGAAAAGGGACGACCTGTGTTAATAAAGGAATATCCCGCTCACGCAATTGATCCTGCAAATTAATGGTATGCGTGCTGACCATAACTTTTTCATTAGTGCGTACGCTTTGGTATATGGCAGGCAACAAATAACCAAGTGATTTGCCGGTTCCTGTACCCGCTTCAATCAATAGATGTTTGTCTTCGGCAAGTGCCGTCATCACCTCATTGATCATAATATCCTGAGCTTCTCGGCTTTCATACTGTGGCAAAGTGTCTTTCAGCCGTTTAGTGACTTCATCCATATAATCTGTAAAAGATAAGTGCTCTAACGGATTTCCGGCATGCTCGTCTCTAGGTGGAGCTAATTCATTCCAGTCTCCTACAGCCAGTGCTAATTGACGGTAGAAGGTCAGATCACCTTCAGGCTGAAGCGTCTCCGCTTCCCGTTCACGCAGCAGACCATCAAAATACCAACCTAAATCACTATCCTCTTCGGTAAACAGCTCACAAAGTCTCTGGATCGTGAGTAACGGTAAACTATAAAGCTCTTCCAGACACTTTAACAGCACAAGCGCTGTCGCCAGTGCATCGCTATCTGCCTGATGCGGGCGATCATGCGTCACACCAAAATGTGCACTAACTGATCCTAGTTGATAGGATGTGAGGGAAGGAAAGCAGATTTTCAGAAAATCAATCGTATCTAAAATCCGCCCTTGAAATGGTAAATACCCACATCGGTCTAAAGCATTTTGCAAAAAATGGAAGTCGAATGCGACATTATGCCCTACAAGCACAACATCATCCAAGAGTGGAACAAGCTCCATCATCATCTCATCCAGCTCAGGTGCATCCTTTACATCATCGTCGGTAATCCCGGTCAGACCAGTTATAAAAGGAGGTATCGGCGTTCCGGGCTTGACGTAGGAACCATATACCCGGGAGATGGACCGGTCTTCTTCTATAATTGCAAGGCCAACCTGGATAATTTCACCCACGGATTGGGTTCCCGTTGTTTCAAAATCAAGCACGGCAAATTTCATTATAATTCTATTCCCTTTCAATTGAGACTCTTAATCAGCATAACAGAAGTTGCGAAAAAAGGCGATGCACACCACTGTTTCAGGGGATGCATCGCTTGAATGAAAATGCGGAATAATAAACCGTAAACGTAATAATTTACAATAATGAAACAAGCTGATTTCCGAAATGAAGTTTACCTCCACGACGGCGGCATACCTCCAAATTCACAGTCGGCTCAGGAAGTGCCGGGTCAAGTTGCAAAGAAAGGCCAAACAGCTCCTGCGCTTCATTGAAACGTTCCTGCGAGGCCCGGATACAACCTAAAGCGTTGTAAACCATTGCTTTCAGCTTGGTTTCCCTTATCAAACCGAGCATATGGTTCAAATGACTCCAAGCAGCTTCCCCTTCCCCTTCCTGAAGGTAAGAGATGGCTAAATATAATCGTGCAGCCAAACTATCCGGATATTGCACAATAACTTCCTTAAACTGCTCAATACATTTTCCATACATCAAGAGCTTATAATACCCCTGACCTCTAACAAAAGTATCCATGCACAGCTCGGGTGCTTCCTGCTCTGGCACTTCCTCTTCGACCACAGTCGTAAAATCTACACTTTCACGAAAGTGACTTAGCTTCTCAGCAAAGGCCAACCATTCATCCATGACTTTATCGCTAAGTCGATGCAGCATATTATAATTGCATAAAAGCTCATTCCGGCGGGCACCCTCCGCTGTAGGGTAATCTGTAACGATTTCCTGAAGCACCTTGTTCATTTCAGCAAACAAATGTTGAAACATGGGCTATCCCCCCTTACTGAAGATGAAATCAGTTCAGCTTGCCTGACTTCATTTTCTGCGAGATCGGGGTCTTTCATCCCTGCCATTCATTACATGGCGTAAGTCCAGCATTTAAGCGATTGTAGCATGCAATTCATGATCGGCCAGCTTCACAGGTCTGTTGTTCTCATCCACGAATACCACCGTTGGTTTATGCGACTCCAGTTCTTCCGAAGACAACATCGCATACGAAATGATAATTACTGTATCTCCCGGCTGAACAAGACGAGCAGCTGCACCATTCAGACAGATCACACCACTGCCCCGAGGTCCCGGAATAACATAAGTTTCTAACCGTGAACCATTATTGTTATCAACGATCTGCACTTTTTCATTCTCAAGAATATCTGCCGCTTCCATTAGATTCTCATCAATGGTAATGCTACCCACATAATTCAAATTAGCTTCTGTCACCGTTGCACGGTGAATTTTGGATTTCATCATATGTCTAAACAAGAGCGGCAACCTCCTTTGGAATAAATACATTATTGTCAATTAAGCGTGTTCTGCCAAACTTCACGGCAAGCGCTATAATCATTTCCCCATCCAGATCCGTTAATACAGTTTCGTTCTCCAAGCCTTCCAGATTAGGGAAGGTCAGGATTTCCGCATAATCAATGACCGCCAAAGGCGAGCTAGAAATAACCGAGGTCAACAATTCCCGCACTTCAGCAACTGTTCTTACTTTTCCTTCTTCAATGGACTGACGTGCTTCATGCAGGGAACGAGATAACACCAGGGCTTGACTGCGTTCCTCCGGAGATAGGAAGACGTTACGCGAGCTAAGTGCAAGTCCATCCCCTTCACGAACGATAGGACAAGGAACAATTTCAACATTCATATTCAAATCAGATACCATTCGGCGGAGCACAGCTACTTGTTGAGCATCCTTTAGTCCGAAGAAGGCATAATCAGGCTGCACAATGTTGAATAGCTTATTAACGACTGTCGTTACTCCATTAAAATGTCCCGGGCGCGATGCCCCACAAAGTCGAGTGGTAAGTTCAGATACCGAGACTGTAGTCCGGGTAGGCTGAGGATACATTTCTTCCACACTGGGGATAAATACAATATCGACGCCTTCGCGTTCCGCGAGCGCCAAATCACGTGCTTCATCGCGTGGATAGGAATCATAATCCTCATTCGGTCCGAACTGCAGCGGGTTTACAAATATGCTCATAACTACCGTGTTGCTCATTTCGCCTGCCCGCCGAAGCAGACTGGCATGTCCTTCATGCAGGTATCCCATAGTTGGAACAAACCCAATCGGGGTATGCCCACCATGTCTCATATATTCCAAAGCTTCGCGCAACTGCTCAATGCTTCTGACAACTCTCATCTTATTCCCCTTCCTTTCCGGCACCGCCGCCGTATAAAGATTCCAGAACGGTTTCATCTGCCTTAAAAACATGGTCTTCATCCGGGAACGAGCGATCCTTCACTTCCTGGACATATTGGCTAATCCCCTCACGAATTACATTACCCACATCCGCATAAGTTTTGACAAACCGCTTCTCACGGTATGGTGAGGCATAACGCAGCAAATCATGGAAAACCAATACCTGGCCATCACAATAACGACCTGCACCAATCCCGATGGTCGGAATGCTCAGCGCTTCCGAAATCGCTTGTGCTACTTCTTCTGTCACCAGCTCCAGTACCACTGCAAAAGCACCCGCGGCTTCAAGAGCTTTAGCCTCGTCCATCAGACGTTTTGCATCTTGGGCATCTTTACCTTGAATACGGTAGCCACCAATCATATTGACCGATTGTGGTGTAAGCCCAATATGTCCGAGCACAGGAACGCCCGCAGCTACAACCGCAGCGACTGTCTCGCAAATTTCAAGACCGCCTTCCATTTTGACGGCTTGAGCCCGCCCTTCCTGCATCAGTCTGCGTACACCTCGCAGAGTTTCATCTATACTTCCGTGATAGGTCATAAATGGCATATCTGCCACAATAAATGTATTCTGCGCACCCCGGGTTACTGAACGTGTGTGATAGACCATATCGTCAATCGTAACGGGTAAAGTTGTATCATATCCAAGTACCACATTTCCTAAGGAGTCACCCACCAGGATAAGGTCGATACCGGCTTCTTCAGCAAGTAGAGCTGACGGGTAATCATAAGCGGTCAACATACTCAACCGTACCCCATCTGCTTTCATTTTTTTCATTTTCACAATATTAAGTGCTTGTTTGTTCGCCATTTCTCTCTTCGTCCTCCTTTTTGAAATTACATCCCCGTAAAAATCGCAACAAAAAAACCCTTTAGCAATGATTTGCTAAAAAGGTCCGAAGGGCAAAAAAGAGTCACTCGCGATCGTCCCTTCTGTCTCGGTCCTTACGGCTCAGAGCAGAATCCAACGTAACCGTCTAACGCAGTTATGAAGGTAATCCCAATAACAAAAAAAATTATAAATTCATCAGATCAAGAGTACAGTTCGTAAAACGATACCGCCTCCGACCCATAGTATATCAAAAAGGACTCGGAATTACACGAAAAAAATATGACAAGGGATGACACCCCTGTCATATTGAAAAGACTTATAAAGGATTTATAAAAGCTCGATTTCACCTGAGCACACGTTAGAAATCTCTCCTGAGCTGTTTTTAAGGAGTAGTCCACCTAAGTCATCCAAGCCTACTACAACTCCCTCAGAGCGCCCCTGAGGGCTGTTCAGAGCGATTTGGCGGCCCAGAGTAACTGACATTGACTCCCATAGCTCTTTAATAGGCTTAAATCCGTGCTTCATGTATAGATTGTAATGCCTCTCCAACTCATCCAACACAGCTCTCACCAGCTCCGAACGATCAACAGGGGCACCGCCCCGCTGAATCCGAAGGGAAGTCGCTACTTCTTTCAGATGATCAGGATAATCTTCTTCCGTCATGTTCGCAGAAATTCCAATCCCGGCGATGCAGTAATGAAGTTCCCCTTCTCTTAGAGAAGACTCAAGCAAAATTCCACATATTTTACGACCACCTGCAAGCAAATCATTCGGCCATTTAATACCGGCATCTACTCCGGTCACTTGGCGAATAGCCTTACAGACAGCAACCCCGGCTAGCAGTGTTAACTGAGGGGTCTGTAACAAGGGCAGCTTCGGCCGCAATACTATACTCATCCAAATCCCTTTGCCGCGGGGAGAGTACCATTTCCTACCCATTCTGCCCCTGGCTCCGGTTTGTTCTTCAGCGATTACCGTTGTTCCTTCGGGTGCACCGCTTTCTGCCAATTGTTTGGCTTCCTCCTGAGTGGATATGACAGACTCCAGGAGCTGAACGCTGTCTATCCAATTCGAATCGGAAGCTTCCTGCTTCAATTCGGTTAGCGACAGTGCCTTATCATAGCTCATGTCCATCCATCCTTTTTGCTTCAAGCAGCAATACTTGTTTATTGTTTAGAAGATCACCCGCAGCAGTCGCTTGCAGAAGGGCACTCAGCAGATTGCCAAGCCAAGGACCCGGACGTTTCTCAAGCGCTTCCGCCAACTCATTCCCTGTAACATCAAGCTCTGAGAGGCTCTTCAGCGGCATCTGTGCGATCCACTCTGTTGCAGCCTGTAAATCTGGCGCCGCTGGAGTGTTGACAGCGGACGAGTCTCCCAAACCCGCTGGCGAATTGTCAGCGGGAAGGGCCGCTGCTGGCAAGATCGCCAGCAGCGACAGCCACCCTTCGGCGGCTTCTACGCCGAAGGTCAGCACGGCGGCGATCCAGCGCCGCCGCAGTAGATCCGTGCCGCCTGGTTCCCCCGGCGGCACAGCCTCCAGGGCAGCGGTCCAAGCTTCGCGGACCCGCAGCACCTGGACGACGCTGGTACGCGTCGTCCCAGAGAACGTCCATGCCCGCAGCAGCTCATCGGCCTCCTGGGCCGACTGCTTCAGGGCATGGAGGAGAAGCGCCCACCGCAGGTGGGCGCTCTCCAGTTCCCCTATCCCGGCCGTCAAGGCGGCAGCTGCCGCCACATCGGTTCCGGTCCAGGGGAACGGGGCTTTGCCGCGCGCGAGCAGCTCGCAGCGCGCAAGCATAGCAAGGCCGCGCCGAGGATGCGGCCCCTCTAGGATGCGGTCCAGCTCCGCGCGGACACGCTCCACAGCAATATGCGCCAGCTTATCTCGCTGGCGCATTAGCCCCCTCCACGTATTCTTGGCGATGGAGAAATCTAACACCGATGCGAAACGAACGCAGCGAAGCATGCGAAGCGCATCCTCCTCGAACCGTTCCTCTGCATCGCCCACACAGCGGATCACACGGAGCGTCAGATCCTTTTCGCCACCAAAGGGATCAATCAGATCTCCACCCAGTCCGCAGCATATAGCGTTAATCGTAAAATCACGACGCCGAAGATCTTCCGTCACGTCGCTAACAAATACCACATGGTCGGGACGACGATGATCAACATAACCACTTTCAGTTCGGTATGTCGTCACCTCAAACCCATGCCCATCCTGAAGCACGGTAACCGTCCCATGCGCTAGCCCTGTTGGAATACTTCGGGCGAAGAGGGCTATCACTTCCTCAGGCACTGCTGAAGTTGTAATATCCATATCATGCACCGGCCTACCCAATAGCTCATCGCGAATGCAGCCGCCAACCCAAAACGCCTCATAGCCGTTTTGCGTTAGCTCAGAAATTACATGTTCCGCGGCATGAGCCATAGCGGATGGCGCCATTTTCCATTTCATGACGAACCCCTTACCCCCTGACTGTATCCAGCCTAGGTACCTTGCGCCCCAGCACACGGTAATATATATCTTCATACTGGCTTGTAATCGAATCTTTACAGAAATCTTTGCAGGCCGTTTCCAGACAAGCTTGTCTGAACTGCTGCACCATGCGATCATCCGATAGTAGTTTAATCGCATATTTGGCCATAGCTTCTGTATCCCCAATCGGGGCAATGAAACCTGTCTTGCCATGCTCTATAAGCTCTGGAATACCTCCGGTTTGGGAACCTATCGTGGGTACGCCACAGGCCATCGCTTCCAGCGCAACCAGACCAAAGCTTTCCTTCTCAGAAGGTAACAGCAGTAGATCAGCCAAGGAAATGACCTGAGCGATCTCATCCTGTCTTCCTAAGAAGCGAACTTTATCTTCCAGTCCCATTTCACTGATCTTAGCTTGAATCTTGGGAAGATCTGGACCTTCTCCGACAAGCAGCAGGCGTGAAGGGATTTCAAGATTCACTTTGGCAAAGATATCCACAACATCACTTACCCTTTTAACTGGGCGGAAGTTACTGATGTGCATTAAGATTTTCTCCTCAGGAGAAGCAAAATCATCCCGCAAATTCGAAACATCCCGTGGGTAATAGACACGATGGTCAACAAAATTATAAGTAAGGTCGATCTCGCGGGTGATATCCAGCACTTCTCGTGTTTCTCTGATAAGATCCTTCGATACAGCTGTTACTGCGTCACTTTCATTAATCCCAAGACGGATTAGATCTTTCAGAGATTCGTCCTGTCCAAGTACCGTTATATCCGTACCATGCAAGGTCGTTACAACTTTTATATCATTACCAAGCATCTGCTTGGCAAGGAAAGCACACACCGCGTGCGGAACAGCATAATGAACATGGAATAGATCCAGATTCTGCATTTTGGCAACCTGAGCCATCTTAGTAGCCAGCGCTAAATCATAAGGAGGATATTTGAATACGTAGTAATCGTTAACCTCTACCTCATGATAAAATATATTTTTCTGAAACTTCCCTAACCGAAACGGGATACTGTGTGTAATAAAATGAACTTCATGTCCCTTTTCGGCCAAGAGTTTTCCTAATTCAGTCGCTACTACGCCTGAGCCGCCAAGAGACGGATAGCAGGTGATGCCTATTTTCAAACGATCCATATTCCGTCCCCTTCTATACTTTATAAAATATGATCCCCCGCAGTAAACAGGTCTACTGCATAAGGAACTTTGGTTGCAAACCCTTCCGCATAGGGAATGAGTCTCCGCTGTCCGAGCAACATATCTCTGGAGCGGACACGTTCAATGTAGCCTTCCGTTAACGGAGTGGATACAGCATCGGCACCCTGCGGCTTGGTGAACTGGGAGCGATAGCAGGACAACGCCTGCTCCTTCAACCCATATTGTTCAGTAATATCTACAATAAGATCCGTACGGCCAAGATCATTTATAAAATAAAAAAACAACTGTGGAGCCGGAACTGCCGGCTTGTCCGACATATATTTACGTAGTTTGGCGTTAAAAACAGCCTCTTCTACCAATTTACTGCAGGCAATATGATCAGGATGACGATCTTCCCAATAAGGAGCAAAAACAATCGCAGGAGCAAACCGGCGAATTTCTGCGGTCACAGCTGCTACATGTTCTTCCGTGATAAAAAGTCCTCTGTCAGATAGACCTAAATTTGTCCGCACTGAAACGCCAAGCAGATCAGCAGCTTGCTGTGCCTCTTCCTTGCGTAGCTCAACCGTACCATTCGAGGACATTTCCGCAGCCGTTAAATCGCACAGACCCACTTTAAGTCCTGCAGCGGTATGTTTCGCAATCGTACCCGCCATACCGATCTCCGCATCATCCGCATGAGCTCCAAATACAAGAATGTCCAGCTTCATTCATCCACACCTGGTTTGTATTTATGGACAAGTTCACGCCAAGCAAAGTCACCACGATCAATCGCCTTCACAAGCACCTCAGCTGTTGCGATATTCGTTGCTACAGGGATACCATATACGTCACATAGACGAAGTAAAGCTGTAATATCCGGCTCATGTGGCTGTGCCATTAATGGGTCGCGCAAGAAAATAATAAGATCCAATTCATCTTGGGCTACCATTGCCCCAATTTGCTGATCTCCACCCAATGGTCCTGACATATAGCGATGAATCTTCAAGCTAGTCACATCCATGATCCGTTGGCCAGTAGTCCCCGTAGAAAACAGTTCATGACCTACAAATACATGCTCATAGGCTAATACAAAATTTACGATTTCATCTTTTTTACGATCATGTGCAATAAATGCGATCTTTAACATGGTGTTCTCCCCTGTCTATTCTATAAAGTGCTCAAATCCATAGATCAAGCCAGTGTATCCCATTACCTTCTGAATTCCCATCTTAACGCCTGGCATATATCCTGCACGTTCATAAGAATCATGCCGGATTTTTAAGGATTGCCCGAACCCGCCAAAAATCACTTCTTCTTGAGCAAACACACCAGGAAGACGGACACTATGTATCCGGAATCCGTTATAATATCCACCACGGGCACCTTCAATGGTTTCTTCTTCTTTCGGGTTCCCTTGACGAAGCTCTTCGCGTACTTCTGAAATCATCTCAGCCGTTTTGATTGCAGTTCCGGATGGAGCATCCAGTTTCTGGTCACCATGATACTCGATAATCTCCAGATGCGGGAAGTATTTCGAAGCTTGAGCTGCAAATTTCATCAATAGAATAGCCCCTATGGAGAAGTTCGGAGCAATGAGTCCACCTATCCCCTGGTCTTGACACTGCTTGTCCAGTTCCATAATTTGCTCCGGTGTGAATCCGGTTGTACCGATAACCGGACGCACACCATATTTAATGGCTAGCGCTGTATTGGTATACGCTGATTGCGGTGTAGTGAAATCGACCACAACATCACCGTTGCTTCCCGCGAGGGCAGCCTCAAGATCTGAAGTTACAATAACTCCTGAGTCTTCCAGACCTACTAGACGGCCTGCGTCAATATCCATTGATGAACGATCTACTGCAGCTGCCAGCTCCAACTCTTCATCCTGCAGCACAAGTTTAACAACCTCTTTACCCATTCTCCCGCCTGCGCCGGATACGATAACTCTGATCTTGTTGCTCATATTTTTTCTTCCTCGCTTCCACTGGTTATTTAGTTACTGCATATACGATTGTATAGATTTCTGAAGGTCTACCATCAATTCTCGCAAGCCAGAATCATCCGGATGTAATGAGATCACTTCTTTGAGGGCAGCCATAGCCTGCATATGCTCATTTACCCGACTATGTGCGATGGCAAGCCATACATATGCATCCCCATATAAGGGATCAAGGGTGATGGCCTCTTTAAGCAGCGTAATCGGATGATACGGGTTGCGAGTTTTATTATCCTCATCTTCGATCAACCGTTTAGCTTCCTGTACATGCATCATAGCCTGAAGATGTTGTAGATGTAGACTATACTCAGGTTTGCTGCCATCTAACTTCATAGCCGCCTGAGCATGAACTAAAGCTTTATCTAGCATACCACTGCGGGCATACGTTATGGAACAACGATATCTGACTTCAGCATCAGCCGGACTTGCTGCAATCGCGGCCTCAAAGCAAACAATAGCTTCTGCAAAGTCACTACGTAATATAGAACGGTAGGCTTCTCTAACATAATCTCTTTGATCCATATACACACCATCCTCACGGCTAAATCCCGTTCGTTTGGTACAGCATATGTTATAGAGGCCTAATCGGTGTCTTTTGGTGTCCAACGCCCCGCGTCTCGGGTATTAAACTTATGCATGACCTTATTATGCGCTTCCGTTAGATCTATCCCAAGAGAATTTGAAAAACAGACGGTAATAAACAGAATATCTCCCAGTTCGAGCTCAATAGAATTCTCTGCTTCATCAGACTTCTTCGGCTTCTCACCGAATTCATGATTGACTTCCCGCGCCAACTCTCCGACTTCCTCGGACATTCGGGCGAGCATGGACAGCGGACTGAAGTATCCTTCTTTAAACTGCGATATATAAGCGTCTACTTCACGCTGAATGTCACCAAGACTTTTGTCCATAAAATGTATCTTTGCCCCCTCTGTATATCTTGCCTTCTGTTTGCCCCTATGTTATCGTAAAGACGTTTTGAAGACAAATCTTTTTTGAATATTTTAACACCTTCAAGAAAAGGTATACTTATTATAGGAAAAGAAAAACTGCCTTAACAAGGCCTAACGAGGGATTCTATGAATTCAAACAAAGTAATCGCCATTAGCAAAACAGTTGCGCCCATCATGCTTGGAACCGCAGTATATGCATTCGGATTACTGTATTTCATCATTCCCAGTCAATTGATGGAAGGCGGCGTAACAGGAATCACGCTGCTGCTTAATTATGCCTTCAACATTCCCATTTTTTTAACAACTTTGCTGATCAATCTCCCATTGTTTTTGCTGGGTTGGAAAGTTCTAGGCGGCCGGCAAATTGTATACACAGGGGTAGGCATCGGGTCCTTGTCCCTTTTCCTGTGGATCTTCGAGAGATTGATCAATGCGGGATGGATCGTGCCGTTTAGTACCGAACATGACTTTATTCTTGCTGCGCTGTACGCAGGAGTAACCCTTGGAACTGGGCTTGGGATTGTGTTCCGTTTTGGCGGCACTACTGGTGGTGTAGACATTGTCGCAAGAATTCTAGGACGGAATTTCGGCTGGAGTATGGGGCAGATTATTCTGGCTATCGACATTTTCATTATCGGCTCTTCCATCTTCTATATCCCCAAAGAAAAAATACTTTACACACTCGTTGCAGTATTCATCGCATCACGTGTCATTGATTTCATCCAGGAAGGCGCCTATGCCGCCAAAGCTTTTACCATTATTAGTGATGAGGCACCTCAAATCGCCGATTTAATAACGGCTGAACTAGAGCGAGGGGTTACCCTTATCCCCGCAATTGGTGCATATTCTAAGCAAGCCAAACATATGGTGTACTGCGTGGTCTCCAGGCAGGAAATTCGCCGGCTTAGTTTACTGGTCAAATCGATTGACCCGCACGCGTTCGTAATTATAAGTGATGTGCATGATGTACAAGGCGAGGGATTCAGAGAAACATAAAGAAAAAGGAGCGAGGACTCTTCCCCGCTCCTTTTTGCTATTTATCAAGCAATTTTGCTAAATTGGCTTGAAGTTCTGATTTTCACCACGGTACTTACGGTAGCCCGCATAAGCTAATACAGCGATAATAAAGCTTGCGGCTAACCCTCCCCAAATCCCAAACTCTTGAGACGCTAGCGGTATTGACAAAGCCGGTTCATTCTTCTCTTTTCCGAACATCACCCGTACCGCATCCTGGCCGTAAGACACAATTTCAAGCAACCGGGAACGTTCGATTTTTTGTGAGGAAGAAGGAATGCCTGCTGCATAAGAAAGCCACGAATCAAAAGCATTCACAACTTCAGGTTGCCGGGAGACTATCACCGCTGGCCGGATATTTTCGTACCTGTTCTGCAGTCTTTCTACAGCGGTTTTCCATCCCACCAGATCATTTGCAGCAGCACTTTGCTCCATCGCATTTAAATCCTCGCGAATTAGCTTATAATACTGAAGCCAAATCGGCTGTCCGGGTTGATTCAGACTGTTGGCGGCTAATCGTAACTTGGTAGCTGTAGCCTCCAATTGCTGCTGAGAACCTTTTGCGCTTGCCACAGCAGCCTTCAGGTCCATAATAACCCCTGACAACGCATTAATGCCTTCTACAGAAGTCATCCCTTCAAAAGAAGAGGACACCAAAATTCTGGAGATCTCTTCAGTCTCTTGGCGGACCTTCATCACATCCCCTTCCAACACATACCCATACAATGCCTCAGCGGCTTGTTCCAGCTGCTGTGCCCCAGTCTTTCCGCTCATTACTACCAAACCGTTGCCCGAACTAACGTCGGCGCTTTGCTTCGATCCATGGTCAGAACCTTCACCAGCATCCCCTTGCGCCGCTGAAGCCGTAACAACACCCATGCTGGTCAGTAACCAGCAGAATACTAGAACAACCAACACATAATATCTCCCGCGGAGCATGAGACATCCCCTCCCACCCAAGCTAAAACGCCTTCGGAGTCCTTTTAAGGACGGTACGCGTTTATGCGAGAATTATAATGATAAAGTATAGTGTAAAACTTATACTTCTTATAATTCTAAATGTATGGCAGGAGGACAAGGGTTAGAACTGCTTGCTAGAACCTATTCTTAAACTGATAGATAGACTCTACCGGTCTTTGTCTGCTACTAAACAACCAAGCAGCAATCACACTAAGGACCGTAAGCGCCATTGTGAAGTATTGCACCTGGGTGACATAATCATTCAGTACAGAAGGTAACCATGGGTATATTCCATAGGAATAGTCCAGCATATCGTTAGCAAGGGTCCAGAACAGTGCTAACGGAATCATTTTGCGGAAAGAAAAGAATCGTGCATAGATCAAAGCTTCTACCGCCATCCCCAAATGAGAGATCACCAGCATCCAGTCTTTCCAAACCAGAATATCTCCTTGATAACCTCCAGCAAAAATCATACTTACTGCCCAAATCCCATACTTCACAGACGTCACAACCGCTAACGCCTCAATAAGCTCCCTTACATTGTTTCCCGTATAGCTTTTTGGAGGAAAGAGCATTAGCAACAGCGCCAAGGTAAAGAACAAGCTCGCGGTTGGACTATCTGGAACAAACGGGAGCAACCAAAGCGGAAAGTTAGCCGCCGTGAACTCCAATTGATTGCCATACCATATGTAGCCATAAATTGTACCGAGAAGATTCACAATAAATAACAACCAAATGATTCCTCGGTGCTTAAACAGTTTATCAAGAACTGACATACAGATCATTAACCTCCCAAGTAGTGGCAACTTTACATTTAGACATACAAAAACCTGACCGCAGTTTCGATCAGGTTTTGCGTTATTATTATTTTACTGTTCGCTTTTTTGTTTGGCAAGCCAGTCTGCCAAGGCATCAATGTCTTGATCCGAAAGCCCCGCTCCCAGAGCAGTATCATACATCTTCGGCATCTGCCCTTGACCCTCTTTTATAATAGTAAGGATTGCTTCTTTATCATGGGTGTCCCCAACGCCGCGAAGTGAAGGCCCGCCTGCCCCTTTCAAATCCGCCGCATGACAAGAGATGCAAGTAGCTTGCTTAAACAGCCCCATCGCTGGATCATCCTTGTCTACAATCGCTACCTCCTTTGCCTTCACAGCACTAGAGGTCGGAAGCCCCTTCGCCCTATTCTCCGCCGCCTTCTCTTCCCGCTGAACATCTTCGGGAATTTGACCGGTTTCAGCCATTTCATGTTTATATTCTGTCCAAGCTGTATTTGTTAAATAAACAATGGCAGCCAGTGACAAGAACATTAATGAGGAAGCAATCGGTCTACGATAGAAGCGACGTTCTCTGCCCGTGTCAAGAAAAGGAGCTAGAAGAAGTGAACCGAAAGCTACACCGGTTACTCCTAATGTACCGAGAACGATATAATCACCAGAAGCATAAGGAAGCTTCAAATACTGATAGAGAAACAAGAAATACCAGTCAGGAA
>RCUU01001009.1_pt1 | contig 14231 bp, 11 predicted proteins | sample 2166211 | NCBI WGS metagenome assembly RCUU01 (sample SAMN09932620, study PRJNA488358) | compost metagenome | feature: garden; material: soil; isolation source: compost soil in phenylacetic acid-enriched culture | place: Germany: Experimental Botanical Garden Goettingen | collected 2016-01-27
AGAAATTCAATTCTGCTTCCGCAAGTGTCGGATGACGGCGATCCTTGTCCGAGAGTAACGGCTCACTTACAGGCCAATCAATGGCAAGTGCAGGATCATTCCATAATATGCCACGATCATTCTCTGGGGAATAGCATTCATCCACTTTATAGAGAACTTGGGTATTTGGTACAAGGGTACAGAAGCCATGAGCGAATCCTTTAGGAATCAACAACTGCCGTTTGTTAGATTCGCTAAGTATGACAGCTACCCACTGTCCGAATGTAGGTGAACTTTTCCGAACATCCAAGATCACATCATAAATAGCACCGGCAAGCACTCGGATTAGCTTCGTCTGTGCTTTAGGGTTTAATTGATAGTGCAATCCACGTAAAACTCCAGCCTCAGCAGATAGGGATTGATTATCTTGAATAAAGTTATATTTAATTCCTAGTTGCTGCATCACTGCTTCATTATAACTCTCCATAAAAAAACCCCGGTGATCCCCATGTACCACCGGTTCAAGCAAAGCAGCCCCTTCAAGCTTTAAAGGAGTTTTTTTCATGGTTACGTATCCTCCCTAATAGAAGATCATAATTTCAGTTTACCGAACTCTTCACCAAACACTAAATTTTGAGCAAGCTCATTAGCCCGTGCCAGGGATATATGTGTTCCTGCATCCGTCCACCAGCCTTTTAAGACATCAAAGCTTAACTCCCCTCGTTCAATATATGCATTATTCACATCCGTGATTTCCAATTCACCACGTGTTGAAGGTTTTAATGTTTTAATAATCTCAAATACATTATGATCAAACATATAAATTCCTGTTACTGCATAATTCGACTTAGGCTGCTTTGGCTTTTCCTCAATCGATACTATACGGTCACCCTGAAGCTCAGGAACACCGAAGCGTGTTGGGTCCTGCACCTCTTGAATCAGAATTTTAGCTCCATCTCTCTGCTTGCGAAAGTGTGAAACATAAAGACTAATATCATCATCAAATACGTTATCTCCAAGGATAACTACCATCTGATCTTTTCCAACAAATTGTTCTGCTAAACCAAGCGCCTGAGCAATTCCACCCGCTTCGTCTTGAACCTTATACGTAAAAGAAACACCGAAATCACTTCCACTACCTAGCAAACTAACTACATCACCCATATGCTCCTTACCTGTAACGATAAGAATATCAGTAAGCCCCGCTTGTTTAAGCTTATTGATGGGATGAAAGATCATTGGGTATTTGCCAACGGGAAGAAGGTGTTTGTTGGTTACTTTAGTTAAAGGAAAAAGGCGAGAGCCTGTCCCGCCTGCTAGAATGATGGCTTTCATAACGACTCCTCTAATCGGAATTTGTAAAATTAATCCTTTCCTTTTCAACTACTAGGGGTCTTTTTAAAACCTGAGTGTGTATTGATCCGATGTACTCTCCAATTATACCTATAAAGAAAAGCTGTACCGACGAAAATAAAAATAACCCAATAATGATTGGGGCCGTCCCCATAGAAAACGAATTCCAAAATATTAGCTTAGCAACAAAATATCCGAGAGCTACCAGTAAGCTTAATGCTGACATTAAAAATCCAATCATAGCCGCCAGCCTTAATGGGATTTTAGAGTGATTTGTAATGCCTAACATAGCCATATCGTATAAAGTATAAAAGTTGTTTTTAGTAATTCCTCTTCTTCTTACGGGTTGTACATACTCAATTTTATAACTTTCAAAGCCTATATCTGAAATAAGCCCTCTAAAATACGGATACGGGTCATCAATTTGTCTAAGTATTTCAATAATTTTTTTATCGTATAGACCAAATCCGGTATTGTTTTTCGTTAATTCAATTTCAGAAACTCGGTTGATAAAACTATAATACATTTTTCTAATTGCAAACATGGCAGGACTTTCTTTACTCTGGGTTTTAACACCTAGAACTACTTTAAATCCTTCCTTCCATTTATCGATAAAATCCTTAATCATTGAAGGCGGGTCCTGCAAATCTGCAACCAGCAAAATAACCGCATCCCCTTCGGCCTGTAATAATGCATGATAGGGGGAGCGGATGTGTCCAAAATTTCGTGCATTAACTATAATTTTCACATTTTTATCTGTTGCTGCAAGCCTTTTGAGAATTGGCACTGTGTTATCTTTAGAAGCATTATCAATAAAAACATGTTCATACACACAATCATTTATGCTTTCAAAAACCTCTTTTACTTGCTTATATAACTCCTCAACATTTTCTTCCTCGTTGTAGCAAGGAGTTACGATACTTATTCGCTTCATATTACCTCCTACTAATTCTGGAAACACTCTAAATCTACACCCTTAATATTGCGTCCAGCTCACTAGTTAATGAATCAATAGATCTGTACAAAGGTTTATAGCCAATTGACTCTGCTCGTTTATTTTGAGAATAGTAGTTAGATTTAATTCCAGTAGGGGAAGTTAAAATATTTTCATTAGATATATTTACTCTTAAGTCATAATTCTGAATGAAGTAGTCAATTAATTTAAACTTTGAGATGGGTTCTAAACTGTATACATCAAATACATCGTTTATCTTCTTAGCCCTTATACAATGTTCAATTAAATGAATTAGATCAATTGGATGCACATAATCTCTAACCATGTCATTATTACCAGTGAGAAATTCCCTTTTTTGAAGAATACAATTTACTAAGTCACTCATAAAATAAGGGGTTTTTAAGTCTATGAACCGACTAAAGAAACCGAAAACTCTTAAGTCCACAATATTTAAATTAGAGTATGCTCGATGCTTTGCCTCAGTGTTTATTTTAGATATAGTATAGTAATCTGTAGATGAAATACTATTAATATCTATTATAGAAGCTTTATTAGAATCAGCCGGTAAACTAAAGTTAGAACCATACGCAACGCCACTACTTAAGTTTACGTATAACGCATCTGGCGTATTATTAGTTAAATGATCGAGTATTAAATTGTCAAATTTCTCAGTTAAAATAAAAAGAGTTCCTCCAATATTTCTTAACTTCGCTGGATCTCCTATTCCAATGCAATTAATAATCACATCATAAGAGAAATTGGTAAAGTGAGAAATATCATAAATATGGATGGATACATTTGTTTGTGTATGTAAAGTAACAAACTTCTCCACTGACTCTGTATTACGTGCGAAAAGAAATAATTCATACTCTCCCTTTTCACTAAAACCTCTTATTATGTTTTTTGCAATGTGTCCTGTTGCCCCTAATATTGCAATTTTCAAATTTGAAGTCATTTTCCCACTCCCTTATTACCTTAATTGAGATAAGCCTATAGCTACCTCGATTATAAGGTCTTCTTGTCCTGCTACTACCTTCCTTCGCCCCAATTCAAAATAAATATCTTTAGGATCTACATTGTATTGTTGAGCGATACGTTCTACTGGTTTTGCAAATCCAGAGAATACACCAGTGAGACCACTTACTATACTTGATGACTTAATAAGAGGCGCATTAACAAACTCTTTTTCAACCTCATCTGCAGCATCCAATAATTTATATAAATCAATTGAAGTAGTGTATCCCATTCTTTCTAATACAGCTACCAAAACCTCTAGTTGTGCATTTCCTGAACCAGCACCAAAGCCTCGAATGGTTCCATCTATAATTGTGGCACCATTTTCAACAGCTGTAATTGAATTAGCTATTGCCATACCTAAATTATTGTGCGCATGGAAACCAACAGGTATACTCAAACTAGAGTTAAGAGCCCCTACTTTTTCTTTTACATCCTGAGGCAGATAATTACCAGCGGAATCCATCAAAACAATCCCCATAGCACCATACTGCTCCATTTTTTTTGCTTCTTTCACAAGAACAGAGGCGGGTGCCATATGTGACATCATTAATACACCATAGGCAATTCTTTCTCTGCTTCTAGTATACTCGATATGTCGTTGTGTAATGTCAGCCTCTGTACAATGAGAGGCAACACGAACTACATCAACCCCCAGGTCAAGTGCCACTTTCAAATCACGAGAAATTGTCGCGAAACCTGGTATAACATGAACGCCAAGTTTTGTTCTTTTTAAATTATTCTTACATGTTTCCAACATATCACAATCGGATGTCAAGCTTTCACCTAATTGCAGAGATGACGCCCCTAATCCATTTCCGTGTCCTACTTCAATTATAGGTATGCCTGCTTCTTCAGCCTTAGCAGCATATGAAGCAATATCAGCTTTACTTAACTGGTGTCTTATGGCATGTGAACCATCTCTTAATGTAGGATCACTTATCAAGATATCTGGCATATTTTCCACCTTCTAATACGAGTTCGGTTTTTTTGGAATATTCCTCTGCAGCTGCTATTGCTGCACAATTTATAATATCTAAATTTCCAGCATAAGCAGGTAAATAATCTCCTAATCCCTTTACTTTTACCATGATAACAATACGTCCATTCTCAATGGTAGGAGGAATTATTAGCTGGTAACCTGGAACATAGTATTGTATTTTTTTTACTATTTCATTGGTTAATGATACAAGGCTTGGAATATCAGGCTCTTTAACTAATGCAAAAACAGTTGTTTGCATATCAATGCACGGGTCAGCCGGATTCAAATTTAATATAGTTTTCGCCCTCTTACAGCCAGAAAATTTTCGGATTCCTGTTTCCGTAGTATCAATATATTCATCTAAATTTCTTCTTGTTGCTGGACCGGCACTTTTGGATGAAATGCTAGAGACTACCTCAATATAATCTATGTTTTTTTGCGTCTGACCAATAGCATAAGCAAGAGGAATTGAAGCTTGTCCACCACAAGTAACCATATTTATATTTGTATAATTTAAACATTCGCTTAAATTCACTGCAGGTATACACATAGCTCCAATGTTTGATGGTGTCATATCAATAACTAATTTATTAAGTTCCTTCAAAATAGGAGCATGTTTTAAATGATCTGCAGCAGAAGTTGCATCAAAAACCAAATCACAACTATCAGGCTCTTCGATTATAGCAGCAATGCTTTTCGAAGATGTTCTTACTCCAAGGCTTCTAGCTTTATTCATTCCTTCTGAATCATTATTTCTTCCAATAAAATAAGAACATTCAAGATAAGGAGATCGTTGTATTTTAACAAGTAGATCTGTGCCAATATTTCCACTGCCTAAAATAGCTACTTTCAATTTGCGCACTGTTTCTGTTTTCATATGTTTTCAACTCCAAAATGGGTATTCGCCATTTTTTTTTAATTATTTATCACTATTTATTTTTAAAATACATTAGTGAAACATATTTCCTTTTAGCTCTTCACCATCTAAAAACGGGTACATATCGTGCAAAGGAGTAGATTGCATAGTGCCATCCTCCAACTTTTTAGAGGTTACCAACGGAAGAATTTTCTGATCAACCTGTGCTTCTATTTCGCAAATGATCGGACCTTCAGTATTCATTACAGCTTTTATTGCGGATAATAAGTTCGAACGATCTGTACACTCCATGTATGGGAGATCGTAGGCCTTCGCAATTCTACTAAGCGGTGGTATGGATACCCCTGTCTCCTTATTTGTACCTACATAATGACCATTAAAGAAAGAGTCTTGTGTGTTACGTATAGAAACATATCCATCATTGTTGATTACAAACAACTTTACATTTAAATTATAGTGACGCAAAGTTTGCAATTCCTGTATGTTTGTTTGTAGAGAACCGTCACCTGTAACACAGATGACATTAATTTTGGGATCGGCCGTCGCTACACCTATACTTGCAGGTAATGAGTACCCCATAGCTCCAAGTGCTCCAGAAACAATATATCTTTGATTGCCTTTTAGTTTAAATCCTTGCCCCATAACATAGAATGCAGATCCAGCATCAGTAACAATAGTTTCTGTACCCTCTAAGACAGAGCTCAATAATTCTGCAAATTCATAAAAATTAGCCCTTTGCCCTCCAAAATCGTGAGGCTCTTTAAACACAGAATAATTTTTTTTCCAATATGAACACTTTTCTTTCCAATCAGCAATACTCGAAGTTTGCTTCTTACTGTTAGTCGCTTCAGAACGCTTAATCGTAATACAGGTTTCAATAAACTCCTTAACATCCATCTGAATCTTCTCAGCAACGTTAACATTTTCTCTTTCCAACACAGCAGCATCTGGTTCAATCTGAACTTTATAAGCAGTTGGTGCGAATTCGTCGAGTTCATATCCTGTAGTTTGTGTATGCAAACTACTTCCTATTGAAATAATAAAGTCTGCATTTTGAATAGCAAAGTTCCCAGCTCGATCCCCTTTTACACCCGGATGGCCAACGAAAAGTTCATGATCGTATGGTAGCACATCTTTAGCGAGTTGGGTTGTTACAACGGGAATATCCAGCTCCCTTACTAAATCTCTAAACTCTTCAACCACTCCCGCTACTCTGACCCCTTGCCCAGCAAGAATTAGCGGACGACTATAGTTAGATATTTTCTCTAACAAGGAACTGCAGCCATCCCAAAATGCATATTTTGTTCTTTCTTCCTCATTTTTTTCAAAACCCTCTAGTAAATCCGGATCGATCAATGCCCCTTGTATATTTAACGGAATATCTAAAAGAACTGGACCAGGTCTTCCTTCAGTTGCCAGATACACCGCTTTTTCCAAGTGATATTTTATAGATTTTGGGTCATCAATAAACGCAGAGTATTTTGTTATCGATTCAACAATAGGCACAATATCAACTTCAAAAGTTCCATATTGTCTTAAATTTTCGATTTTCGAGCCTCGAATTGTTTGAGAAACGTTGCTTTGTCCTGTGAGAAAAAGACATGGCACAGAATCCAACCATGCTCCGGCTATACCGGTGACCGTGTTTGTTGCACCCGGTCCACTAGTAGCATAGCACAAACCTATTGAACCCGACTGCCTTGCATAGCCCTCAGCTGCAATTGCACTTCCCTGTTCATGATGGTTGCAATAATATTGAATCTCCTCAACTCTTCCAAGGGCATCTATCAAATGCATCATGCCGCCTCCCGATAACATGAAGGCGGCTTTAACACCGATCTCTTTCATATAATTAGCGATATAATCAGCAACTCTCATTTGCACTTCAAACACCTCATTTTAGTTATTAAAATGCACTTTTACTTGATTAATGGCTTCTTTTATAGCACGATTAATTATAAATGTATCGACACCGTACACTAGTACGTTAGCCCCTATCGACTTAGCTTGCTGTATATCAGCCTCATTCTTCACCATCATACCTGCTGCTTTTCCTGCGTCACGTATTTTTTTTACTGATTTTTCTACAAAATCTAAAACAACGGGATGGTTTACATCCCCCTCGCAACCTAGTGCAACTGACATATCATAAACACCCAAATATACCATATCCAACTCTTCTACAGATAAAATCTCATCAATGGCTTCATAACTACTTTGATTTTCGATAATAATCGATGAAAATCCAAAACTGTTATTCAATTTTCCAAATTTGTTTGTGGAAGGATTGCTATAAAGAGCCGCTCTAGTAAAGGGATTATACCCTCTTACCCCCTCAGGGGCATAACGCATATACCTAATTATGCGTTCCACGCTGCTTTTATCTATGATTTGTGGCACTACAATTCCATAAGCCCCCAAATCCATAACAGATTGAATAGTGGACTGATTAATCTCTGGAACTCGCACGATAGGAGAGCAACCAGAGGATTCACAGGCACGAATTGAAGCATCCAATGCATTTAAATCGTAAACACCATGTTCCATATCAAATATTTGAAAATCCAGCCCTGCTAACCCAATTACTTCAGCCATCATAGGAGACGGAATAATAGACCATAAGCCGATAAGGGGCTCATTATTATTTAATTTATTTTTTAAATGATTCTCCATAGTTTAGTTCCTCATCTAAATATTATTTTCAAATTCTTTTATTTGACTAATACATACTTCTAACATTGATTTTCCTTGCTGGTAAGCCTCATTCCACTCTACAATCGTATCAAGCGCCTTCTCTAAATCCCATCTTGGAGCCCAATTCAGACTAGCCTTTGCTTTAGAGCAATCAAGTTTAAGATACTTTGCCTCATGTGGATGCGCACCCTGATCAATTATGTAACCTGAGTTCATAGGCCATTTACTAGTTAATTGTTCTACAATCCACAAAACTGGTTTTGCATCATGATCATCAGGTCCAAAATTCCAAGCTTGAGCGTATTCAATTCCTTTTACATATAGATTTTGAGCTAAAAGGAGATATCCACTTAACGGCTCAAGTACATGCTGCCACGGACGAATAGCATTTGGATTCCTAATATGAATAGGTTGATTGGCCATGAGAGCCTTAAAACAATCAGGAATTAAGCGATCAGTAGCCCAGTCCCCTCCACCAATTACATTTCCAGCCCGAGCTGATGCAACCGCAACTCTTCGTTCTCCCATAGATTCATTAAAGAAAGAATTTCTATAGGCACTAGTAACCAACTCAGAACAAGCCTTACTACTTGAATATGGATCATATCCTCCAAGTGGTTCATTTTCTCTATATCCCCAGACCCACTCTTTATTATCATAACACTTATCAGTGGTTACATTTACAACAGCAGATACGCTTTCACAGTTTCTTACTGATTCGAATAGATTAACTGTCCCCATAACATTAGTCATATACGTCTCTACCGGGTTCTTGTAAGATTCACGAACTAAAGGTTGTGCCGCCATATGGATTACTATATCTGGTTGTGTTTCCTGCATTGCAGATTGAAGAGTCTCTCTGTCTCTGATATCAGCGATAATGCTCTTAGAAATTAGCTCATCAACTTTAAGCAATTCAAATAAGTTTGGTTGTGTAGTCGGTCTTAGTGAATAACCAATAACTTGGGCACCCATAGACGATAACCACAAGCTAAGCCAAGAACCTTTAAAACCTGTATGTCCTGTAAGAAAAACTTTCTTACCCCCCCAAAATACACCATCTATCATAGTGAATTCACCGACTCTTTATCCCAAGTTTTCCAAGGAGCCCTTCCTGCTTTCCACAGCTCTTCAAGATAATTTTTATCACGAAGGGTATCCATAGGCTGCCAGAATCCTTCATGCTTAAATCCCATTAATTCACCATTTTTCGCGAGACCTTCTAGCGGTTCTTTTTCAAACATAGTTTCATCCGAACTAATGTAATTTAATACTTCAGGTTCTAACACAAAAAAGCCGGCATTAATCCAAGAGCCATCTCCTTTAGGCTTCTCTTGAAATCCTTTTACACCATTGCTTGCATCTATTTCCAATGCTCCAAATCTTCCACTAGGTTGAACTGTTGTAACTGTAGCAAGCCTGCCATGTAGTTTGTGGTACTGAACAAGCTCTGTAATATTTACATCTGAAACTCCATCGCCGTAAGTTAACATAAACGGTTCGTCCCCTATGTAATCTTGAACTCTTTTGACCCTTCCACCAGTCATTGTATCAATCCCGGTATTTACCAAAGTCACCTTCCAAGGTTCAGCGGTATGTTGGTGAGTAATCAATTGGTTACCATTTTGAAAATCAAAGGTTACGTCAGATTCATGTAAAAAATAATGAGCAAAGTATTCTTTAATATAAAATCCTTTATAACCCAAACAAATGATAAAGTCATTAAATCCATGTTGGGAATAAAGCTTCATAATATGCCACAGGACCGGCTTCTGTCCGATTTCTATCATTGGTTTCGGTCTGAGATGCGACTCTTCGCTGATTCTAGTTCCATATCCGCCTGCTAGTATAACAACTTTCATTTCATTGTCCCCCATCAATTATTTTGAAAGAACAAATTGCTTGATTTTCTCAATCACATAATCAATCATCGCTTCAGTTAGTCCAGGATAAACCCCTATCAAGAAGGTATCATTTAATATTTTATCCGTATTCGTTAACTCACCATGAATTCGATAATTCACACCATGAAAAGCCGGTTGTCTTGTCAAATTACCCGCAAATAACATTCTTGTTTGAATTTTTTGGGACTCTAAATAGCTAACAATATCATTTTTAGTAAAAGAAGCTCCATCACGAACAGTCAGAATAAATCCAAACCAGCTTGGGTCAGAATTTTCTGTAGCTTTTGGTAGAATAAAAAACGGCTCTAGTTCTTTAAGCCCATCATGCAACTTCTTGAAATTAGCTTTTCTTGCCTCCACAAATGAAGGAACCTTTTTTAATTGCTCTACCCCAATAGCAGCCTGCATTTCAGTAACTCTCAGATTATAACCAATATGAGAATAGGTATATTTATGATCATATCCATATGGCAATGAACCAAGCTCCCAACCGAAGCGTTTATTACATGTATTGTCACAACCAGACGGGCACCAGCAATCTCTTCCCCAATCACGGAACGATTCAATAATGGTCTTTAAAAGCGCATTATTCGTATAGACTGCTCCACCTTCACCCATCGTCATATGGTGAGGAGGATAGAAGCTCGAAGTACCAATATGTCCATGAGTTCCCGTGAGCTTTCCTCTGAACGTTGAACCAAGAGCATCACAATTATCTTCAATTACCCAAAGGTCATATTTATTTGCTATTTCCATAACCTTGTCCAATTCAAATGGATTTCCCATTGTATGAGCAACCATGATTGCTTTAGTCTTGGAAGTAATTGCGCCTTCGATTTCATCAGCTAGGATGTTGTATGTTCCCAACTCGACATCAATAAATACAGGAACAGCCCCATTCTGAATAATAGGGGTAACGGTTGTCGGAAAACCAGCTGCAACTGTGATTACTTCATCACCTGGCTTAATCCGCTTTTCTTTTAATTTGGGAGATGTTAATGCAGAGAATGCCAAAAGATTAGCAGATGATCCCGAGTTAGTTAAAAGAGCATATCTTACACCGAGATACTCCGCAAATTCCTTTTCAAACTGCTTATTGTATCTTCCCGCAGTTAACCAAAAATCCAAGGATGAATCTACTAAGCTTCTCATTTCCTTCTCATCGTAAACACGCCCACCATAAACTACTGACGAGTTCCCAGGATTGAAATTACTGTTGCGATCAGAATGGAATAGGGCGTAATACTCTCCGACTTTTGATAATATTTCAAGTCTTTTTATTTTCTCGAGCTGAGATTTATTGATATCAGTAACAAGTTCACATTCTTCATTCTGCAAAACTATCTTATTACTAATGCTTAAATAATATATTTCATTCAATTCATTAATTTCCAGCTTTAAATGAATTTCTTCATTAAAAGGAGTTGGACACTCTCTATAAAGTTCATACGCCACTGTTGAATTGGTTTCTACTTCTGAAATCAAAGCTACCTTCCCAATATCTGTAACTCTAACGATGCAACCTTCTCTAGTCATTGTTACACTCCTTATTTAATTTACTTATACTTCTAAAGCTCCAATATTTATGACCTAAGTAACTAATTAGTGTTGTCAAGAAAAGTGCAATACCTTGAGCGACAAGTGTGTTCACTTCCATTTTATCAACAAAAAACGACAATAGAAGTAAATTTATTAAAAAAGTAAAAATATAGATCGTCACAAACTTCGCTATACTTCCAAAACTTGAATGAGATTGTCGAAACGTCCATCTTCTATTCCAAATATAGCTATGAACAACACCAATAATATGAGAAATCAATAATGCATGAACGTAATTTTTATCTATAAAAAAAATATATAATGCGTAAACAGAGTAACCGACAATTGTATTAAGTATACCAACTATTAAAAATTTTATTGGTTGTTTTGTCATACATCACCTTTTTTTCTTTTCAACCATGTTCTTATAGATTCATAATAGAGATAGTATAAACACAGTACCACACCAGATAAAGATAAGATCGCTCCTATCTTTACATCCTCAGGATCAAAAACAAAACTGATTTGATGAGTCCCGGCAGGCACCTCTGTACCTTGAATTAAATTATTGACATTATAGATAGGTACTTGGACACCATCAACGTAAGCCTTCCAACCAGGATATGATAATTGAGAATGATTAATAAATGTATCATCATCCGAGGTAATAACTGCTGATATACTATTATACTTTTGTACAATATTTGTTATCTCTGAATTCACACGAGTTAAATCCATATCATGATTAAAATCTTTAATGAAACTATTTTCATCAAGTCTTTCTATTCTTTCGTTATCATAGAGCAGATTGTATGAATCTACAGACTTAACATATTTAGGTACAAACAAAATTGGCTTAGCATTTGTATTTTCATAAACATCTATGCCATCTTCACTAAGGACTTTTTGGTAAGTATCTTTTGTCACTTTTAACTTATCGATCGTGATTTTTTTGATATTGATATCAGTCGCGGATTGAGAAATTATTCGAAAATTCACTCCGTCAGAAGGTACCTCGTCTCCTGTTTGAATAACCGTCGTATACTCGCTAATCTCCGAGCTAAAATTACCAAATGTTCCATCCTGTTTTGGATCATCATAAGTATCACTATAAAAATCAACATAAAACAATTGTGGTGAATCGGATACGGACATTGTTATATCTACTTTATACGCAGAGTTAGGCTCTAATGTAACCGGATAAGCTTTAACAGATAGTTGTGATTCATTATTTAAAAGAATTAGTTCACTTTCCGAGAGAATTTGTTTCTCAACTTCATCTGTCACGATAGAACTGCTAACGCCTTGATTCCACGCATCAAGTATATAACGAATAGACATCATAGATATAAGATCATTTCTTGAGTCTAAAGAGTTAACTGTAGATGGATAGACCACAGTCTCAGCAATATTAAAATTGTTAAGCTTCTGATCTATAAATGTAATATAACTATTGTAAAACATTGACTCAGAAAGTAGATTCCGTTGAATCTTTGCTATATTTATTTGATTATCGTAGTATTGCTCTGGTGATTGTAATAAGGCAAACGAACGGTAAAAGGGAGTATTTGATATGAGAGATTGGACATTTTGAGGATTATTATCTCTCAAGGCATCTTTAGATGAATTTGTATTATTTAATATACTATATTTACCTACATCTACCACAGTGATAACACAAATTAACCCTATTATCAAATAACTAGCGTACTTCTTCGAATTAGCAAAATACAAAATAACTAAACCCACCAAATTTACGCAACATAGATATATAACTGGAAGAAAAACCCCACTATTCCACGTATAATGACTTGATATTTCAGGAGGAATAGCTGATTGGGAAAAGGCAGAAATTAATACGAAAGCACAAAAGAGTATAATAATAGTAAACAGACCGCTGAATTTTATTAATCGCTTAATCTCAATCTTATCATTTAACTTACTAAGCGTATAACCAAATAGAATAAGCCCACAAATCAAAAAGACACTCAGCATTCTTGCAGAGACTCTAAATGAACCAATAATAGGAATTGAATAAACCACTTTACTTATGTAAGGAATATTTGGAGCCATTCCATAGAAAAAGGCGAATACCATAATTCCAGAGATCAATTGAATAAATTTATCTTTAAAGTGAAAGATCATCGAATACATTAAATAGATCACTGGGATAATTCCAATATATATTTCAATGTCAATTCCTGAAGAGGCATATGCACCAAGTGGCTCAATATTATCAAGATAACCATAAGGAAAAAGCATCATGAGCAGAATCCTTAGATCATATGATAATAAAGAGAAGAATTCGAACGAAACCTCACCACGCCCCGACTGTCTCATTAATTGTAGTGTTGGAAGCAACTGTACAGCTATTAATAATAGATAAGGAAGTACCCATTTAAATAATTTCACTAAAATTGTTCGTATAGAATACTTCAACTGGTAACATATATAAATAAAATACACAAAAAAAACGATATCATAATAAAGTACAATTTGAGTAAATCCACTCAAAAAATGAATGGCCATCGCTATTGAAGAAAAGACTATATACTTTTCACGTTTCGTAGATTTATACCGTTCTAAAAAAAATAATATAAGAGGAAAAAAAACAATTGTTGTGATTATAGTAGTATGTTCAATGCGCCCCCCGCCAATCATTGAACTAAAGGCAAATATAACTCCAACAATAATACCGACATATCTCTTCCTTAAGACCTCATTAATATATAAGTACATAAAGAAGCCTGCCAGAGATAGTTGTAAAATATGAAAAATATTGGCCCCCAAAGCAGTACCAAATAGTAAATAAATTATATTTGAGAGGGAAAGCGACGTTTGTTGTACATCTGCGAAAAAGGGAGTCCCTATACCTGTAAATGGATTCCACAACGGTAACTCCCCCGATTTTATAGCATTTATAGAAAATGCCCC
>RCUU01001010.1_pt1 | contig 14226 bp, 10 predicted proteins | sample 2166211 | NCBI WGS metagenome assembly RCUU01 (sample SAMN09932620, study PRJNA488358) | compost metagenome | feature: garden; material: soil; isolation source: compost soil in phenylacetic acid-enriched culture | place: Germany: Experimental Botanical Garden Goettingen | collected 2016-01-27
TTTTCCAGGATGTCGGCGTGTTCTTCGAACAGCTTCACCGGGAGCAGGATCAGGTCGTCGAAATCCACCGCGTTGAACGCCTTGAGCGTGCGCTGGTAGTGGGTGTAGACGATGGCAGCGGTCTGTTCCTTGGGGTTGCGCGCGTTTTCCAGGGCCTGGGCCGGCAGGATCAGGTCGTTTTTCCAGGCGCCGATCATGTTCTTGATCTCGTCGACGCCGTCGTCGCCCGAGTATTCCTTCTGCATGATGTCGGTCATCAGGGCCTTGACGTCGGTCTCGTCGAAGATCGAGAAGCCCGGTTTGTAGCCCAGCCGCACGTGTTCCTTGCGGATGATGTTCAGGCCCAGGTTGTGGAAGGTGCAGACCGTCAGGCCACGACCTTCGCCGGCGCGCAGCAGGGTGCCGACCCGTTCCTTCATCTCGCGGGCGGCCTTGTTGGTAAAGGTCATGGCGACGATGTACTGGGCGCGGATGCCGCAGTTCTGGATCAGGTGCGCGATTTTGCGCGTGATCACGCTGGTCTTGCCGGAGCCAGCACCGGCGAGCACCAAAAGAGGGCCGCCGACGTAGTTCACGGCTTCTTGTTGCCGGGGATTGAGTCGGGACATGACGGAAAAAGGGTCGCTTGAAAAATGGCCGGGCATTTTAGCAGGGTCCGAAGATTCTGCCGCGACCGTCTGACACTGTTACGTGTCCCTCTATCTAAATTTGCCGGTTTTGTTACTTTCGCGCAGGATTCGAGGCAAAATCGCAGGTGCTGACCAGGATGAGAGCGGTATGAGCATGAGTGAAAATCATTAGCGTTAATGATTTATCATGGCCATCCCGATGCCAAACCGCCACCGATCATGAAGATGTCCTAAGGAGCAAGCTTGTCCACGCCTGTCGAACCGTTGCGTTTGCTGCTTTTGGCCGATGGGTCGGAGTGGTCGGCGGTGTTGCGCGAGTGCCTGGCTCCGTTGGCGGGTGCGGTCGTTTTGATCAGCGCCCCGACCTGGGAGGCGGTTAGCTGCCTGTTCATTGAGGACCGCTCGGCCGTATTGTTGACGACACCCGAGTTGCAGCCGGCGCCAGGACGCTGCGATCTGCCCATGGTGATGCTGCTCGAGCATGAACCGGCCCAGGGGCCGCCGGGTGTCAGCGACTGGCTGGTGCGTGACTCGCTGAGCGTCGATACCTTGCGTCGCTGCTTGCGCCATGTGCGCGAGCGCGGCGTGCTGGAGACCACCTTGCAGCGATTGGCCGAGCAGGATCCACTGACCGGCATCGCCAACCGCCAGGGCTTCCAGACGTTGCTTGCCGCGCGCCTGGCGGAGCACGATGGGCGCGGTGTCGCGCTCGGGCACCTGGACCTGGACAATTTTCGCCACGCCAACGATGCCCTGGGGCACCAGGCCGGGGATCGCCTGATCCTGCAAGTGGTGGCGCGCTTGAGAAACGAGCTTGAAGCCGGTGACCAGTTGGCCCGCCTGGGCAGTGACGAGTTTGCCCTGCTGATTGATACCCGGCGTGATTCACAACGCGCCGAGCGTCTGGCCGAGCGGATTACCGAGGCCATGGCCGAGCCCTACTGGATCGACGGGGAAAGCCTGTTGATCGGCTGCAGCCTGGGTGTGGCCCATGCCCGCGCCCAGGGCGGCGCCGACCCGTTGATGTGGCATGCGCATATCGCCATGCAGCAAGCCAAGAACACCCAGGGCTGCACTTTTCACCTGTTCAACGAGCAGATAAACCGCCATGCACGCAGCCTGGCCGACCTCGAGAGCGAATTGCGCCGGGCACTGCGTCGCGATGAACTGGAATTGCACTACCAGCCGCGCATGAACCTTGCCGATGGGCAAATCGTGGGGCTCGAGGCGCTGGTGCGCTGGCGCCACAATGAGCGCGGCCTGTTGCCACCGAGCGAGTTCGTGCCATTGGCCGAGCAAAGCGGCCTGATCGTGCCATTGGGCTACTGGGTCATCTCCCGCGCACTGCGTGACATGCAGGCGTTGCGCGAGCAGGGCCTGGCGACTTTGCACATGGCGGTGAACCTGTCGTTCCGCCAATTCCAGGACAGCCAGTTGCTGGCGACCTTGAGCCGATTGATCGCCGAGCACGGCGTCGATGCCCAGTGGCTGGAGTTCGAACTGACTGAAACCGCCGTTATGCGCCGTAATGACTTGGTCAAGCAGACCATGGATGCCCTGGGGCGCTTGGGCGTGCGCTTCTCCCTGGACGACTTCGGCACTGGGTTTTCATCTTTCGTGCACCTCAACAGCCTGCCGATCACGTTGCTCAAGGTCGACCGCAGCTTTGTCGGCGGCATGGAGCAGCGCGACGAGAACCGCAAATTGGTGCATGCCATGATCAACTTGGCGCATAACCTCCATCTGGAAGTGGTGGCCGAAGGCGTGGAAACGCCGGAACAGCTGGCCTTGCTGCGCAGTTATGGTTGCGACCAGGTGCAGGGGTATCTGATCAGCAAGCCGCTGCCGCTGGGGCAGTTGGTGGATTTTTTGATGCTTGGGAAGTCGCAGCAGCCGGTACAAGAGGTGGGCTGAATTTGAAAGGCCCTTGGCCTTTATCGCGGGCAAGCCCGCTCCTACATGGATCCACACTGTCCTATAGGAGCGGGCTTGCCCGCGATCAGCCGTTACGCAATTTCCTGTTTCGCAACAAGACTGCTCGCGCGCCCCCCCATCATCCGCTTCATCCGTCCCTCGAATGCCAGCGTCAGCCCAACCGCCGCACATGCCAGCCCCAGTGCCAGCCCCCACCATATGCCAACTGCACCGCCACCAAGGTTGAACGCCAGCACCCAAGCCGCCGGTGCGCCGATCAGCCAATAGCAGCCGAGCCCGACCAGGAAAGTGGTCTTGGCATCCTTGAGCCCTCGTATGGCGCCCATGGCGATGGTTTGCGTGCCGTCGAACAGCTCGAACCAGGCCGCCACCGCCAGCAGGCTCACGGCCAGCTGGATCACATCGTGGAAGGCCGGGTCATTGTGATCCAGGAACAGGCCGACCAGTTCGTTGGGGGCGAACCAGAACAGCAGGGCGAAGGCCAGCATGGTCGCCGCGCCAAAACTGATACCGATGCGCCCGGCTCGGCGCGCCGCGACCAGTTGACCGCCGCCGTAGTGCTGGCCGACGCGCATGGTCACGGCATAGGACAGCCCGGCAGGAATCATGAACGCGACCGAGACGATCTGCAGGGCGATCTGATGCGCGCCCAGCTCGGTGCTGCCCATGTTACCCATGCACAACGCGGCAAAGGCGAACAGCCCGACCTCGACGGCATAGGTGCCGCCGATGGGCAGCCCCAGCCGCCACAACTCACGCAAGGCCGGCATATCGGGCCGGCTCAGGCCGCGGCGAATCGGGTAGGTGTCATAGGCCTTGTGCCGGCGGATATGCCACGCCAGTAAAAGCGCCATGCAGTTGGCGACGATGGCCGTCACCAGGCCGATACCGACCAGCCCCAGCTTGGGCAAGCCGAACATGCCCTCGATCAAGGCATAGTTGAGCAAGAAGTTGGCCACGGTACCGCCCAGGCTGATGACCATGATTGGGCTTGTGCGCCCAAGTGCACTGGTAAAACCGCGCAAGGCCATGAAACTGAGATAGCCAGGCAGGGCCAATGGCAGCAGCAACAGGAACTGGCTGGCGGCTTCGACGTTGCTCGGTGTTTGCCCCAACAGAAGCAAGACCGGCGAGAGGTTCCACAAGGCCAGGGCCGCGACGACGGCCATGACCCAAGCCAGCCACAATCCCGCCTGGGTCAGGCGCGTGGCGCCGACGATATCGCCGGCCCCCTTGCGGATGGCGACCAAGGTACCGACAGCAGCAATCACGCCCAGGCAAAAAATCGAGACGAACGAATAGCTGGCCGCCCCCAGGCCACCGCCGGCCAGGGCCTCGGGGCTGATGCGGGCCATCATCATGGTGTCGGTGAGCACCATCAGCATGTGCGCCAACTGGGAGGCGATCAGCGGCCCAGCCAGCCGCAGAAGGGCCCAGAGTTCGCTGCGTGCTGCAGAATGCATGAGATTTAGGCTCGCCTTCAAAAGGTCGGTGGGAGCGTGAATTCTCCGGGTTTACGGGGACTGGCACAAAAGGATAAAAACGATTTCTCGCATGAGTAAAACTCATGAGGGTAAGATATTTCGCAGCCTCATTCAGGAAAGATCGTATGTCTCGTCGCTTGCCACCCCTGTATGCCTTGAGGGCTTTCGAAGCTGCCGCCAGGCACAGCTCTTTCACCCGCGCCGCCGAAGAGTTGTCGATCACCCAGAGTGCGGTCAGCCGGCATATTCGTACGCTGGAGGAGCATTTTGCCTGTCGCCTGTTTCTGCGTAATGGCCGCAACCTCCAGCCCAGCGAGGCTGCGCGGCTATTGTTGCCGGGGGTTCGTGAAGGCTTTGCGGCCCTGGAGCGGGCGTGCAACACATTGCGCAGCGACGATGACATTTTGCGCATGAAGGCGCCTTCGACCCTGACCATGCGCTGGTTGCTGGCACGCCTGAGCCGTTTTCGTCATTTGCAGGCAGGCAATGAGGTGCAGTTGACCAGCGCCTGGATGGATGTGGATAACGTCGATTTCAATCACGAGCCGTTCGATTGCGCGGTATTGCTCAGCGATGGCCGTTTCCCGCCGGATTGGGAGGCGACCCTGCTGTTTCCCGAACTGTTGATCCCGGTGGGTTCGCCGAGCCTGCTCAACGACCAGCCCTGGGATGCGCAGCGCCTGGCCAGCACTGAACTGCTGCACCCCACACCCGACCGTCGCGACTGGCGCAGTTGGCTGGAACGCATGAACCTGTCGGACAAGGTTTCGCTCAAGGGCGGGCAGGTGTTCGACACCCTGGAGCTGGGCATGATTGCCGCGGCGCGTGGCTACGGCGTGTCCATGGGCGACCTGCTGATGGTGGCCGAGGATGTCGCCCAGGGGCGCTTGAGCCTACCCTGGCCGACCGCCGTGGCCAGCGGCCTGGATTATTACCTGGTATGGCCCAAAACCCGGCCGGGCGGCGAGCGCCTGCGCCGCCTGAGTGCGTTTTTGCAGGGTGAAGTGCAGGCAATGCGGTTGCCCCGGGTCACCACACTGCGCTGAACCATGGCTTACACCAGCTCGGGCAGGCCCAGTGTGGTTGCGCAGGCTTGCAGGGAGCGTCGTTCGGCGTCGGCGTACAACGCCAGTTCATCGAGGACCGGGCGGCCGAGCGCCTGCTCGAACGCTGCCTGGTTGGCGTTGTTGCCGTAGTGGCTATGGGTGCCGTCACCCAGGTTCGACTGGAAGATACCGGCCGCACTGACGGGCAGGAAGTCTTCGTACACAAGCGCTTCGAAACGCACATGGCCGGCGTCCAGCAGTGCCTGCAGCGTCAGTGGCCGTTCATCGTGACAACCCTCCATCAGGCCTTTTTCCGTGACGAAGTAACGGACGTAGGTCAGGCCCTGTTCGCGCATTAGGGCAAGGTCATCCGGAAACGCTGCAAAGCAATTTGCTAGCAGCGCCATGTAGTGCTCGGCATTGGCCTCGGCGGGCACACCGCCCAACGCGTCGCGGGCTTCGTTGAGCAGCCGGTCGTACAGGGCTCGCCCCATTGGTGTAAGGGCCGCGCCACGTTGCTCGATTTCGCCGAAGCGCGCGGTATGGCTGCCACTGGCGTGGTCGTGTTGATCGGTAAAGGCGACGTTTTCCGAAAGCGCCTTGAAGCTGGTCTGGCGCAACAGGATCGGGTGTTTGCGCGGCGGTGGCCCCTCGATGACGGCCTTGTGCGGGATACCTTTGTTCGGCATGCCGGCCTGGGCAGCGTCGATATCGAGGGTGCGCGGGGTCAGGTGATTGATGTGCGGGCCTCTGAACGCCACTACGTCGGCGAGCAACCGGTGCTGGTCGTGCAGTTGCCGGTACTCTCCTCCAGTGACGGTGGCCTGGCTGTGCCAGCGGAAGGTTTCCAACGCCTGTTCGACGAATTCGGCAGCGTCCTGCTCATTCAGGCCGCCTTGTTGTTCGCATTGTTCGATCAGTTGCAGAACGCGCGGCGTGAAGATCTGCCGCTTGTCCAGGATCGACTGGGCTAGCTCGCGCAGGCCGGGGTTATCGATCAGCTCAAGGCGCAGCAATGAGGTGAACACGCGAAACGGGCTGACTTGCAGGGCCTGCTCATGGACGGCGCGAAATGCCGTGGAGTGCACCGGCACACCCGCAGGCGTGAGGTCGTAATAACCCACCGGCTGCATGCCCATGACCGCGAACAGACGGCCGATGGTGGCCAGCTCCTCGGCCGTGCCGACGCGGATGGCGCCATGGCGTTCCTGGTCCAGGCGCTGGATTTCGCCCGTCAGGCGCAGGGATTCGGCCACATCAGGCGTGCTCGCCAGTACTTCCTGGTTGATCTCGCCGACCAGCTCCAGCAAGGCCCCGTACAGCGGTACTTCAGCCTTGTACATCGTCGACATGGCTGTCGAGAATTGTGCGCGGATGCTGTCGGGGCTGACGAAGGCTTGAGTGGACATCGAGAAACTCCTGGCGAATGGCAGCCTTCATGAAAGCGATGAATGCGGTGGCCGCGCAAGCGAAAAAAAGTCGAGCCGTTATTCCGTTTTTTCTGGATGTTGCGGATTTGCGGTGGGTAGCTCCTTGCGGATCCAGTCGACCAGGCTGCGCACTTTGGGCACTTCGGCCGAGTGCTCGGAAAAGGCCAGGAAGTGTGAACCGGTGCTGCGCATGGCGTGGTCCCAGGGGATGATCAGCTTGCCCTCGGCCAACTCGTTCTCGACCAGGTAGCGAGGCACCAGGGCTACGCCGCAACCGGCCTGGGCGGCGCTCAGGCACATGTAGAACGTATCGAAACGCGGGCCGTGGTAGCTGTGTTGCGAATGCAGGTTCTGTTCGAGAAACCATTCATGCCAGGCCTCGGGCCGCGAGGTGCTTTGCAGCAGCACTTGCTCGGCCAGTTCCTCGGCGCTGCCCAGTGGCCGACCTTGCAGCAGTTCCGGCGCGCAGACCGGGATCACGTCTTCACCGAACAGCTCGATACAGGTTGCACCGGGCCAGGTCCCCTGGCCGAAGAAAAACACCACATCCGCCTTGGCCTGCAATAACGCAAAGGGCTCCAGCTCATTGCGAATGTCCAGGTGGATATTCGGGTGTTGCTTGCCGAAACCCTTGAGGTGGGGGATCAGCCAGCGCACGCCAAAACTCGGCTGGGTGGCAACCTTGAGCACTTCGGTTTCTTCGCCATAGGACAGGATGTAGCGGCTGGACATGTCGACCTGGGTGAGGATCTTGTTCACTTCAGTCAGGTACAGCGCACCTGCCGGCGTCAGTTGCAGGCGTCGGCGGATGCGCAGGAACAGGTGATGGCGCAACATCTCTTCGAGCTGCGCGACCTGTTTGCTCACCGCGCTTTGGGTCAGGTGCAATTCCTCGGCAGCCCGGGTGAAGCTCAAGTGCCGGGCGGCGGCTTCGAAGCACTGCAGGGCGGCCATCGAAGGCACCAGGCGTTTGGACATGTCGGTCTCGCAGAACGGACGCAAATCATTACCTGACGGAATGATGTGCTGAATAAAGGTCGTTTGTTGCGCCAGAGTGATCGGATTAATACTGATCCCTGACACTGATTTCAACTACTCATCAGATGCAGGAGAAGAAAATGGTTGATGGACTGCTTAAAAGCCTCGGTGTACCGGCCCAGGACTACACCCACGGCAACCATCCCGTTCACACCCCCATCGATGGCAGCGCGATTGCCGCGGTAACCCTTCAGGACAAGGCCCAGGTACTGGGCAAGATCGAGGTGGCCGAACAGGCCTTCGCCGCATGGCGCAATGTGCCTGCCCCGCGTCGCGGTGAGTTGATTCGTCTGTTCGGTGAAGTCTTGCGCCAGCACAAGGCGCAACTGGGCGAGCTGGTTTCCATCGAAGCCGGCAAGATCACCCAGGAAGGCCTGGGCGAAGTGCAGGAAATGATCGACATCTGCGACTTCGCCGTTGGCCTGTCGCGCCAGCTGTACGGCCTGACCATCGCCTCCGAGCGCCCTGGCCACCACATGCGTGAAACCTGGCACCCGCTGGGCGTGGTTGGCGTGATCAGCGCCTTCAACTTCCCGGTTGCGGTCTGGGCCTGGAACACCACCCTGGCGCTGGTGTGCGGCAACGCCGTGATCTGGAAGCCGTCGGAGAAAACCCCGCTGACCGCGCTGGCCTGCCAGGCCCTGTTCGAAAAAGCCCTGCAAGCCTTCGGCGAAGCGCCGCAAGGCTTGAGCCAATTGATTATCGGCGACCGTGAAGCCGGCCAAGTCCTGGTCGATGACCCGCGCGTGCCGTTGGTGAGTGCCACCGGCAGCACCCGCATGGGCCGCGAGGTCGGCCCACGGGTCGCTGCCCGTTTCGGCCGCAGCATCCTTGAACTCGGTGGCAACAACGCCATGATCCTGGCCCCGAGCGCTGACCTGGACCTGGCCGTGCGCGGCATTCTGTTCAGCGCAGTGGGTACTGCCGGTCAACGCTGCACCACGCTGCGCCGCTTGATCGTGCACCGTTCGGTCAGGGATGAAGTGTTGGCACGGGTCAAGGCGGCTTACGCCAAGGTCCGTATTGGCGACCCACGCCAGGACAACCTGGTCGGGCCGTTGATCGACAAGCAAGCTTTCGAAGCCATGCAGGATGCCCTGGCTCGCGCCCGCGATGAAGGCGGCAATGTGTTCGGCGGCGAGCGCCAGCTGCAGGCGCAATACCCCGATGCCTACTACGTTGCGCCGGCCATTGTCGAAATGCCAGCCCAGAGCGCAGTGGTGCGCCATGAAACGTTCGCGCCGATCCTCTATGTATTGACCTACGATTCGTTTGAAGAGGCGCTGCGCCTGAACAACGAAGTCCCGCAAGGGTTGTCGTCGTGCATCTTCACCACTGACCTGCGCGAGGCCGAACGCTTCCAGAGTGCGGCGGGCAGCGACTGCGGTATCGCCAACGTCAACATCGGTACCAGCGGTGCGGAAATCGGCGGCGCCTTCGGCGGTGAGAAAGAGACCGGCGGTGGGCGTGAGTCAGGTTCCGATACGTGGAAGGCTTACATGCGTCGGCAGACCAATACGGTCAACTACTCGCGCGAACTGCCGTTGGCGCAGGGGATTGTGTTCGACTGAGGATCGGGGTCGTATTCGATCGCGGGCAAGCCCGCTCCTACAGGGGTTTTATGTAGGAGCGGGCTTGCCCGCGATGAACACGCCGCCGCAGCAGCAGACAAAAACACGGAGCCAGCAAGCCATGACCGAACTGCGTCAAGAATGTCTGTGGGAACACGTGACGCCAGCAGCGCCGACCCCCGTCGCACTGGCCAGCGATATCAAGGCGGATGTCTGCGTTATCGGTGGTGGCATCACCGGCTTGTCCGCGGCGATCCACCTGCTGGAACAGGGCAAGCGCGTGGTGGTGCTGGAAGCCTGGCAGCTTGGCCACGGTGGCTCGGGGCGCAACGTCGGGTTGGTCAATGCCGGCACCTGGATTCGCCCCGACGACGTCGAGGTGACTCTCGGCGAACAGCAAGGCAGCCGTCTGAACAAAGTACTGGGCGAGGCGCCGGCCGAAGTCTTCGCCATGATCAAACGCTACGGCATCGACTGCCAGGCCCGCAATGAAGGCACGTTGCACATGGCCCACAACGCCACCGGCGTTGCCGATTTGCAGGCCCGCCATGAGCAGTGGACCCGCCGTGGTGCCGATGTGCAGTTACTGACAGGGGCCTTGTGCGAGGAGTACTGCGGTACCGCCAAAGTCTCCACGGCATTACTCGACCGCCGTGCCGGCACTATCAATCCCATGGGTTATACCCTTGGCCTGGGCGCAGCGGTAACACGCCTGGGTGGGCAGATTTTCCAGCATTCGGCCGTGCAGGGGGTGGAACGCCAGGGCAGCCATTGGTGCGTGAAAACCGCCAAGGGTTCGGTCAGCGCCGAGAAGATAGTGATCTCCACGGGGGCCTATACCGAGGGCGATTGGACCGACCTGCAAAAGCACTTCTTCCGTGGCTACTACTACCAGGTCGCGTCAGCACCCTTGCAGGGTGCCGCTGCCGATAGCGTGCTCAAGCACGGTCAGGGCTCATGGGACACGCGCACTGTGTTGAGCAGCATCCGTCGCGACGCCCAGGGTCGTCTGTTGTTGGGTAGCCTCGGCCGCGTCGACAACAAGCCGAGCTGGTTCGTCCGCAGTTGGGCCGACCGTATCCAGAGCCATTACTTCCCGCAATTGGGAAAAATCGATTGGGAAATGCACTGGACCGGTTGCATCGACTTCACGCCCGACCACCTCATGCGCCTGTTCGAACCCGCACCGGGCATTGTGGCGGTGACCGGCTACAACGGCCGTGGCAACACCACCGGCACCGTCATCGGCAAAGCCTTCGCGCAGTATTTGATCGAGGATAAACCAGAGCAGTTGCCGATCCCGTTTTCGCCGATGAAGCCCGTTGCGGCAGCTGCCCTGCGTACCGGCTTCTACGAGACGGGGTTCTCGCTGTATCACGCCGGGCAGTGTTTGCGGGTGGTTCTCTAGGCCTTCTTTTGTAGCCAGTTGAGAAAGCCAGCTTTCTTGATGGTCGCCGGTTTCTGCATCAGCAGGGACTGGCTGGCCTGCTGGCGGAAACGCTGCAGTTTGCTCAAGGCCATTTTCACTTCGGTGCGCTGCTCAAGGCAGTTGCGCACGGCGTTTTTGTCGAGGCGATACAGCGTACAGGCACTCAGGCTGCGAAACTCTGCCTGGGTGCCGTCGCCTTCGATGATGCCCTCTTCTCCGAGAATCTCCCCCGGGCCCATGCGCCCGGCCTCGATCAGGCCATCGCCATTGGCAACAGATGCCGAGACCACGCCGGTGCCGATCACCAACAGGTAATCGGAGACCTCTCCAACCGTGAGAATGACCTGGTCGGCAGGGTATTCCACGGGCGTCATGATTTGGCTCAGCGCATCTTTTTCTTCGCTGGTCAGCGAGCGGAATACACGCACATCCTCCAGCAAGCCGCGCTGGCGAGTCCAGGGGGCCTGTGAGGTATCGGCATTCCACATCACGCCCGAGGCTTCAAGGTGGCGGTGGGCGAGGTCGAAGAGCAGGTTGCGCGCCTCGGTTTTCTTGTCCATCGACGCGACGAAACCGCTGGCCTCGTATTCGACCGACTCCAGGTTCGAGCTTTTTACCACGGCCCTGGGTTTGGGAAACGTCAACAAGGCGCTGGTGCCTTGCAGGGATTTCTCCAATGCGTCGAGTACCCGCCGTGGCCGAACCTTGGCCGGCACCACCACGCTGATAGAGACACCGTGCACGTCGTTCGGGCGGCTGAAGTTGAGGATCTTGGCCTTGGCCGCAACCGAGTTGGGGATCACCGCCATGCTGCCCTGGCCGGTCATAAGGTGAGTTGCACGCCAGTCGATATCGATCACCTTGCCTTCGGTGCCGTCGATGGATATCCAGTCATCGACCTGGTACGGCTTGGTGGTGTTGAGCACGATGCCGGAGAACACATCGCTCAGGGTACTTTGCAGCGCCAGGCCGACAATGATCGCCATGGCCCCGGACGTTGCCAGCAAGCCCTTGACCGGCAACTGCATGACATAGGCTGCCGCTGCAACAATAGCGATGAGGAAGATCACCGCGCCCATCACATCCTGCAGCAAGCGCCCGGCATGCCCGGTGCGCGGCATCAACAACAGCCCCAGCACGACGGTCAGCGTGCGAGCACCGAACAGCCACCAGAAAATTTCCAGCACTGTGGCGACCAGGTTGTGCGAGACATCCTCGGGCCACGGAGCCGTTTGCAACGGGCTCATGCCGGCACTGATCAGCACCCAGCTGAACAATAGGAATACAGCAAGCCTGGCGGCAATGCGCCAGGGCTTGTGCGCGGACGGGATCGCCCGCCACAGCAGCAAGTCGAGCACCAATAAGGCCACGCCGATCACCAAGGGGTGACTCTGGATGAAAGTGAGCATGCCGTCCTCTGGTCTCGATCCGAGCGCGAGTGCTCAGAATCCCTGCAAATGTAGTTGCTGACAAGCAGGGATGCTTCGACCGCTTACAGCGTGTAACCGTAGGACTTGATCACGGCGGCAGCTTTCGGGCCGCGCAGGTAATTGACCAATGCGGTGGCCGCCGGGTTGTCCTTGCCCTTGTTGAGGATCACCGCTTCCTGCTTGATCGGGTCGTGCAACTGCTCGGGTACGATCCAGGCCGAACCGCTGCTGATCCTGCCATCCTTGTACACCTGGGACAGCGCGACGAAGCCCAGTTCGGCATTGCCGGTGGACACGAACTGCAAGGCCTGGGTGATGCTCTGCCCCTCGACGAGTTTCGGCGCCAATGCGGTGCTCAGCTTGAGCTTGTCCATGACCTGGGTCGCGGCCAGGCCGTAGGGCGCGGCTTTCGGGTTGGCGATGGACAGGTGCTTGAACTGGTTTTGCTTCAGCACGTCACCCTTTACGTCGACATAACCGACCTGCGCCGACCACAGCACCAGCTTGCCGGTGGCGTAGGTAAAGCGTGAGCCAGCGACACTTTCACCTTCTTTTTCCAGCTTGGCCGGTGTGGTGTCGTCGGCGGCGAGAAACACCTCGAACGGCGCACCGTTCTTGATCTGGCTATAAAACTGCCCGGTAGCGCCATAGGCGGCGACCAGCTTGTGGCCGGTGTCCTTTTCGAAATCACTGGCAATGGCCTGGATGGGGGCGGTGAAGTTGGCAGCCACGGCCACCTGAACTTCACCGGCAAGCGCGTTGCCAGCCAGGGTGAAGCTGGCGATCAAGGTGGCGAAAAAACTGGATGCAAGACGCATTAACCGATTCCTTTTGTTATGGGTTGGTGTGTGGAGCAGTTCAAAGCAGCGGCAGGCTGTAGCTGACGATCAAACGGTTCTCGTCCTGGTCGCGCTGGGTCGGTGTGCCTGCGCCCGAGGGTGGTAATTCACTGCGCAGCGAAGCGTTCTTCCAGGTCAGGCCAAGCCCCTTGAAGGTACCCGACGGCACGACATAGCCCAGGGTGATATCGCGTTCCCATTCGCCTTTGTCGCCGGCGGGTGTCTTGATATCGTCGCCACTGAGGTAGACCGTGCTGAAGGTCAGCCCCGGTACGCCAACAGAGGCGAAGTCGTAACCGTAGCGAACCTGCCAGGTACGTTCGCCGGCGCGCTGGAACTTGCCGATCTGCACGTCGGTGATCAGGTAGGCAGTCGAGCCTTCGCCGTCGCCGCGGTTGAGGAAGGGGAAGTCACTGTCGCCGTTGAGCACCTGGTAACCGGCACCCAAGCTATGGCCGCTGACCACATAGGTGAACAGGCCGCTGTAGGCGCGGTTATCGACTTCGCCCTTGGTCACCCGGTTGCCGTAGTAACCACTGCTGACATAGCCGTCGGCGCGGCCGGCGGCACTGGCGTTGTTGCCATCGGCGCTGCTGTCGAAGGCGCGCAGGTCGGTCTTCAGTACTCCCGGGCCGATCGTCCAGTTGTGCAGCAGGCCGACAAAATGCTGTTGATAGAAATTATCCAGCTCGCCGTAGTAGTACTGCAGGGTCAGGTCTTTGCTCAGCTTGTAATCGCCGCCGGCGTAATAGAACTTATTGCTGTCGCGCGAACTGGCGTTGCTGCCGTTGGCGCCGGCAATCGAAAGGCTGCGTTCGTCCGTGGAGTTGCGGCCCTTGGAGTGTTCCAGTTGGCCGGCAACCAGGGAAAAATCCTTGAGGTCGGTGGAAGCAACCTGGGCACCCTGAAACGTCACCGGCAGCAAGCGACCGTCGTTGCTCACCACCACCGGCAACTTGGGCTGCAGGGTGCCATAGCGAAATTCGGTGCTCGATACCTTGGCCTTGGCAGTCAGCCCCAGGCTGCTGAACTCATCCACTGCCGAGCCGTCGCTTTGCAGTGGGAAAACCGTACCGGGTGTACGCTCCACCCCCGGCTTGCCGGCCTTGCCACCGCTGTCCAGGCGCACGCCGAACAGGCCCAGCGCATCGAGGCCGAAACCCACCGGCCCTTGGGTGAAGCCAGAGGCGTAGTTGAGGATAAAACCCTGGCCCCATTCTTCCTGTTTGCTCGGTGAAGCGCTGCCATTGCGGTTATCGGTATTGATGTAGAAATTGCGCAGGGTCAGGTTGGCCTTGCTGTCTTCGATAAAGCCTTGCGCGCCGGCCTGCTGGGCAATTGCGGCCAAGGCAATTGCCAAGTGCAGAGGGTGCTTTTTCATTGTTCTACTCCATG
>RCUU01001012.1_pt1 | contig 14198 bp, 10 predicted proteins | sample 2166211 | NCBI WGS metagenome assembly RCUU01 (sample SAMN09932620, study PRJNA488358) | compost metagenome | feature: garden; material: soil; isolation source: compost soil in phenylacetic acid-enriched culture | place: Germany: Experimental Botanical Garden Goettingen | collected 2016-01-27
AAAGCGTGTCGAACATGGGAAATCTCGCGAATGGACGGGGCGGGTGAAAAACCGGACACAAAGTGTCCGGTGCGCCAGATCCATTTAGCGCTAACGGGGTATCGGCCTTTGGCGCAATTCCGTTAGTTTTATTTGACGGCCGCTCGTCAGTTCGCCGCGATCACGCCAGCTCGGCCTTGGGTGCCGTGGCGTAGGCGTGTTGCAGCAGGGTGGTGAAGCGTTCGAAGGCGGCTACGGCACCGCGCTCGACAGCGGCCTCTTCTTCGGTGTTGAAAGCCAGGCCGTCGAGAATACGCACGAATTGCTTCCAGCCTTCGGCGCGACCACCGGCCGGTTCGCCCAGGTGACGGGCGCCGAAGGTCTCGCTCAAGCCCAGGCCGACGGCGCGCTTGATCAGGAAGGCGGCGCCGAGCTTCGAACCTTCGGATACGAAGATCCAGCCCAGGGCCTCGGCCGTTACGGGTGCTTGCACGGCACCCGGTACGGTGCCGGGGACCGCGGTGTCGAGGTCGGCGAGGTCAGCCTTGGCCTGTTCGGCGCGGCAGCGTTGGGGCAGGTCAGGGACCAGGGCAATGAGTTCGGGGTTGGTGTAGAGCGCCTGAAGTTCGGATTGGAACAGGTATTGGGCAACCACGAAGCGCGCGAAATTTTCACGGGTTTCGAACGGTGCCTGCTCCTTGACCAGCTTGTCGAGTTGCTCGTGGGGCGCGTGGGTCAACTGGTTCAGGCGTTGCGAGCGCAGGCTGGCGCGTTCGCTTGGGTGCTGTGCGGCGGTCATGTTGGCTTCCTTGGGTTGAATGCGGCTTTGTGACGAGACGATTCAGAGGGGGTGGCAGCGTAAAAAAACCTCGGCGGACTGCCGCACTGGCGGCGGCAATCCGCTGCCCGGGTTCAGATATCCCAGACCAGATTGATGGCAACGTTGCGCCCTGGCTGGGTCAGGCGATCGAGGTTGGCCGGGTTGACCGCCCCCGCTTCGCCGACACCGTCGTAGCCGCGCACGTCATCCCACAGCCAGTACTTTTTGTCGGTCAGGTTATACAGGCCGACATTGAGGGTGAGGTCAGAGGTGATGTCGTAATAGCCGCTGAGGTCGAGGATGCCGAACCCGGGCGTCTTGAACTGGCCGCTGGTGCCATCCGGTGCCTTGAACGCGCTGTCATCGACACGATCCTTGCGTTTGACCAGGGTCCAGCTCAGCAGGCCACCGAAGTCGGCCTGGTCATAGCCCAGCCCGAGGATGCCCGTCAGCGGGTTGATGCTGTTGAGCGGTTCGCCATTGTCGTTGTTGCGACCGTAGGCATAGGCCACCGAGCCCTGGGTGTAGAGCCCTTGTGGTGCGCCGAAGGCATCCAGGTTGAGGCGTCCCTTGATTTCCGCGCCCTTGATGGTGGCGTGCTGGATATTGTTGCTCTGGAACACTGTGGCCAGAGATCCGGGCGCAATGGCGTCCTCATCGATGAAATCGCGGTACTTGTTGTAGAACACGGCGATATCGAAGTTACCTTGCTCGAAGTTGCCGCGCAGGCCGGTTTCGTAGCTCTGGCTTTTTTCCGGCTCCAGGTCCGGATTGGGTTCGACGATGTAGCCCTCGCCGAGGTTTTCGAAGCGACCATACAGCGCCTTGGCCGAGGGGGTGCGGAAGCCTTCGGCGTACTGGCCATACCAGGTGTAGTGATCGTTGAAGGCATAGGTCACGCCGAGCTTGGGCGATACCCGGTCCCAGGTCTTGGTGTCATCGTCGACGGCGAAGGCATCGTTCGGGTTGACGGTGCGCAAAAATTCCTCGGTGATGTGCGGCTTGAGTTCGGTGTAGTCGTAGCGCAGGCCGGGCAGGAAGGTCCATTGGTTCCAGCGAATTTCGTCCTGGGCGAACAGGCTGTAGGTGTTGATGGTCGGGTCCGGGAAATCGCTTTGCTTGACCAGCCGATCCGATGGGCTGTCGGCGCCCACTGCGGTGCAGCCGCGTCCAACCGCGACGCAGGTGCCCTGGCCGCGGCGCGAACCGGTGACTTTTTCCTGCTTCAGGGTCAGGCCGTAGGTGAACAGGTGCGCGGTGGCGCCAATGTCGAAGGCCTTGTCCAGTTGTGTGTCGAATACCCACTGGCGGTCCTTGTAGAGGGTGTCGCGCGTGCGCAGCACCTGGCGGGTGAAGGGCACGTAGAGTTCGTCGGTACTCTGGTCGGTCTTGGCGATCTGGTAGTTCAGGCTCCACTTCATGTGATCGGCGACCGGGCTTTGGAAGGCGAACTCGTGTTCGATGCCAAAGCGCTCGCGGGTCACGGTGTCGTTGCCGTCGCGCGAGCGGTACATGCCCAGCGGCTGGCCCAGGTTGAAGGGGCCACCGACGGCGCTGCGCTGATCGGTGTCGCGGTCGTCCTTGTAGTGCTCGTAAGTCAGGCCCAGGCGTGCGTCATCGGCATAGTTCCAGCCCAGTTTGGCCAGTACGTTGGTGGTGCGTACGTCCTCGGGGTTTGCCGCGGTGCGGCTAATGCCGTCGCTGTTGTAGTGGTCGTAGGATTCGGTTTCATGGCCATTGCGCTGGCTCAGGTGCAACAGGCCGTCGACGTCGTCCTGGCGCCCGGCGACGGTGGCGGAACTCAGCCAGCTGTCATCGGCGGAGCTGTAGCCGGCCTTGAGGCGGGCACCGACGTCCTCGCCCGGTTTGATGATGTCGGACGGGTCGAGGGTGAAGTAACTCACCGCACCGCCGATGGCACTGCTGCCATACAGCACCGACGCCGGGCCACGCAGGATCTCCACGCGCTTGACGATCTCCGGGTCGACATAATTGCGTTGGGTCTGGGCATACGGGCCGTTGAAGAAGCTGTTCGGCACTTCCACGCCGTCGATCTGGGTCAGGATCCGGTTGCCGTCGATGCCGCGGATGTTATAGCCGTTGAGGCCGCTGCGCTGGCCGGTGCCGCTGACCGAAACGCCGGGTTCATAGCGCACCAGGTCCTTGATCGAGTTGACGTTCTGCCGGTCCAGGTCCAGGCGGTCGTGCACCGTCACGGTACTGGGTACCTGGCTGACTTCCTGGGCCTGGCGGGTGGCACTGACCGTGATCTGCTGCAGGGCGATGGCCGAGGAGGCTTTGCGCTCGAGCACGACATTGTTGCTGCCGAGTTTGCGATAGCCCAGTTCTGTCCCCGCGAGCAGACGATCCAGGGCTTGCCCGGGGGGGAGCGAACCGTGTACGCCCGGCGACGACACGCCTTGAGCCAGTTCGGCCGGCAGCCCCACCTGCCACCCGGTCACGTCGCTGAAAGCGTTGAGTGCCGAGGCAAGCGGCTGGCGGGCAATGGCAAAGCGGTAGTCGCCCATTTTGTGCGCAGTTGCCGCAGTGGCTTCGGCGGCCAGGGACGGGCTGCTGTAGGCGGCCGACAGCATGGCAACGGTCAACAGGGAGAGCGTGCAGAGTTGCAGCCCACTTTTACGGTTTTTACCAGACAGTGTGTGAATGAAACCAGAGGACATCAAAGGGCGCTCCCTGTCGCGCGGACGTTATAGTGCTTTTACTGATTTGAAATGCGAATCAGTTGTATTGGCTATAACGAGACGGTTGACCGAAAGCGATCGCGTAAAAAAAATTCAATTCAATTGAGGATGACCAGCGCGGGGTATTCCAAAAGCCGGGCCGATGTGATGTGGGCCAGCGAGCGCACGGCATCGAGCGGCTGGTCGAGGCGGTAATTGCCGGTGACGGCGATGCTCTGTAATGTCTCGTCGTTACTGATGATCCAGCCTGGGTAATAACGGCGCAGTTCGGCCAGTACCTGGCCCAGCGGACAGTTTTCGAATACCAGGCGGCCATTGACCCAGGCCAGGTCCTTGGCCGGGTCCAGCTGTTCGCGCTGGCCAAAACCGCCAGGACCGACGCGGATGCTGTCGCCAGCCGAGAGGCGAATGCGGGTATCGCTGTCGGCTTGCAGTTCGACATTGCCACGCTGGACTTGCACCTGGGCCACGCCATCGAGCAAACGTACGGCAAAGTCGGTGTCGCGCACGCTGGCGCGAAGCGGACCGGCCTGGAGTTCCAGCGGTTGAGCAGAGGTTGCCGGAATTTCGAAGAACGCTTCGCCCTGGTACAGGCGGGCCACGTGCTTTTGCGTATCGATGTCACTGGAAAACGCCGAATTGGTGTTGAGCAGAACCCGCGAGCCATCTTCCAATTGCAGGCGTTGGCGCTCACCGACCACGGTCAGGTGATCGGCCTGCAGGCGCATGGGCACGTTGCTGAAGCTGACCAGGCCGACGATAAGGGCCGCGGCCGTGGCCAGGGGTTTCCAGTGGGGGCGCAAGCGCTGCAGCGGCGAAGGGCAGCGCTTGCTCTCCAGGATGCTGGCGGCCTGGCGCACAGTGTCGCCGTTCCACACGGCCTCGGCTTCGATGTAGGCTTGGGCGTGCGCGGGGTCGGCATCCAGCCAGGTGGCGAATTCGTCTTCATCGTCGGGCGAAGGGCACTGTAGCCGGATCAGCCAATCCAGGGCCTGCTCCATGGCGGCAACGTTGGTAGCCGCTGGCGTCGACGCTTGTGCGTTGAGTGGGTCAGTGTCCGTCACGGGTGTTCCTCGGCAGTGTCTGCGCACAGTCGTGTTCTGGATGAATATCAAGCGATGACAAAGGTTATCAAACTGTCAGCGTGGGTGCAGGCGCTCGGCCACACCGACACAGATGGCCATGATCAGCTTGAGTTCCTTCTGCACGGTGCTGACCGATACCTTGAGCTGTTCGGCGATTTCCAGGTAGCTGGCGCCATGCAGGCGGCTGAGGATGAAGATACGCTGCTGCCGGGCGCTCAGTTGGGTGAGGCTGGCACTCAGGCGCTTGAGCAATTGTTCGGCATGGGCTGCATCTTCGGCACTGCTTTGCGGCGCGGCGACACTTTGCACCACGTCCAGTGGCACGTCCTCGAGCAGTGTCCTGGCTTGCACGCGGCGGCTGCGTAAATGGTCGAGTGCCAGATTGCGCGCAGTCTGGAAAACGAAAGGCTCGAGGTGGTCGATCGGCCGTTCGCTCAGTGCCCGGGTGACCCGCAAATACGTTTCCTGCAGCAGGTCTTCGGCGGTGCTTGGATTGTTGACCATCCGCTGCAGGGTTCTGAGCAGGCTGACGCGCTGGGCGATGAAGACGTTATTGAAGCGGGACTGGCTCACAGCGATACCTGAACAATGCGCATTGAATGATAATGCTTATCATGTGCGCCCTTGGTCAAGTCTATCGCTGCAAGTTATCAAAAACGAGTGTTTTATTGCGCGTGACACAGGGCCAGGCAATTATCCAGCATGCGGTTGGAAAAGCCCCATTCGTTGTCGTACCAGGCCAGAACCTTGAGCAACTTGCCCGTGGCCTTGGTGTGGTTGGCATCGAAGATCGACGACAGCGGGTTGTGATTGAAGTCGCAGGACACCAGCGGCAGGCTGTTGTAGCCGAGAATCCGCGAATGCTGGCTGGCTTCCCTGAACAGCGCATTGATTTCGTCGGCGCTGGCTTCGCGCTTGAGGTTGACAGTGAGGTCGACCAGCGACACGTTGATCACCGGCACCCGCACGGCCATGCCGGTCAGCTTGCCGGCCAGTTCCGGCAGCACCAGGCCAACGGCTTCGGCGGCACCGGTTTTGCTGGGGATCATCGACTGGGTGGCCGAGCGGGCGCGAAACGGGTCGCTGTGGTAGACGTCGGTCAGGTTCTGGTCGTTGGTGTAGGCGTGGATGGTGGTCATCAAGCCTTGCTCGATGCCCAATTCCCGGTGCAGCACCTGGGCGACCGGTGCCAGGCAATTGGTGGTGCACGACGCGTTGGAGATGATCTGGTGCGACTGGCGCAGGATATCGTGGTTGACCCCGTAGACCACGGTAGCATCGGCGCCCTTGGCCGGTGCCGAGATAATGACTTTGCGCGCGCCGGCAGTAATATGGCCGGCTGCCTTGGCCCGGTCGGTAAAATGACCGGTGCATTCGAACACCACATCGACGGCTTCGGCCTTCCACGGCAGGTCGACGGGATGGCGGATGGCACTGACGGCAATACGGTCGCCATTGACCGTGAGGCTTTCCTGGTCGAACTCGATGCTGGCGTCGAAAATCCCGTGAACGCTGTCGTACTTGAGCAGGTGGGCGTTCATGGCGCTGTCGCCCAGATCGTTGATGGCGACGACCTGCAGGTCCTGACGGTAGCCTTGGGTATACAGTGCGCGAAGGACATTGCGGCCGATGCGGCCAAAGCCGTTGATTGCGATGCGAAGCGTCATAGCCGTACCTCTGGCAGATTGTGCGAAGCCCCTTGGGAGAGGGGAAACGTTCACGAAATCTAATTTTGTTGTTGGAATTACAAGATTATTCGTAAAAAAATAGAAAACAACCCTTTTTGATGGCAATATTTTGTTCAATATACAACGAGTGACTGCCCGGTCCGTTTCTGTCGACGTCAATCGCCCCTTAGTCTTGAGCCTAGGCGGCGTTTCGAATAAAGGGAAACGGCAGCACAGGTCACACCCATAGCCTGGAGTTCAACACATGCATCCCCGCGTTCTTGAAGTCACCGAACGGCTGATCGCCCGTAGTCGCCAAACGCGCGAGCGTTACCTGCAGCTGATTCGGGGGGCCGCCAGCGACGGCCCGCAACGCGCCAAGCTGCAATGTGCCAACTTCGCCCATGGCGTGGCCGGTTGCGGTACCGAAGACAAGCAAAGCCTGCGCATGATGAATGCCGCCAACGTGGCGATCGTGTCGTCTTATAACGACATGCTCTCGGCGCACCAGCCTTATGAGCATTACCCTGAGCAGATCAAGCAGGCCCTGCGCGAAATCGGTTCGGTCGGCCAGTTCGCCGGCGGGGTGCCAGCCATGTGCGACGGCGTCACCCAGGGCGAGCCTGGGATGGAACTGGGCATCGCCAGCCGCGAGGTCATCGCGCTGTCCACCGCCGTGGCCCTTTCCCACAATATGTTCGACGCCACCCTGTGCCTGGGCATCTGCGACAAGATCGTGCCAGGCCTGTTGATGGGTGCGCTGCGCTTCGGCCACTTGCCGACCATTTTCGTACCGGGTGGGCCGATGCCCTCGGGCATCTCCAACAAGGAGAAGGCCGACGTTCGCCAGCGCTACGCCGAAGGCAAGGCCAGCCGCGAAGAGTTGCTGGAATCGGAGATGAAGTCCTACCACAGCCCTGGTACCTGTACGTTCTACGGCACTGCCAACACCAACCAGTTGCTGATGGAGGTGATGGGCCTGCACTTGCCGGGTGCGTCGTTCGTCAATCCGTACACACCGCTGCGCGACGCCCTGACCCGGGAAGCGGCGCAGCAAGTCACGCGCCTGACCAAAGCCTGCGGTGATGGTTTCATGCCGCTGGGCGAGATCGTCGACGAGCGTTCGCTGGTCAATTCCATTGTCGCCCTGCATGCCACCGGCGGCTCGACCAACCACACCCTGCACATGCCGGCCATCGCCATGGCGGCGGGCATCCAGCTGACCTGGCAGGACATGGCCGACCTCTCCGAAGTGGTGCCGACCCTGTCCCACGTCTACCCGAACGGCAAGGCCGACATAAACCATTTCCAGGCCGCTGGCGGCATGGCTTTCCTCATTCGCGAACTGCTTGATGCCGGCCTGCTCCATGAAAACGTCAATACTGTGGCCGGCCATGGTTTGAGCCGTTACACCCAAGAGCCTTTCCTCGATGATGGCCAGCTGGTCTGGCGCGAAGGCCCGCGCGAAAGCCTCGATGAAGCGATCCTGCGACCGGTAGCGCGGCCATTCTCCCCGGAAGGTGGGTTACGGGTCATGGAAGGCAACCTCGGCCGTGGCGTGATGAAAGTCTCGGCCGTGGCCCCCGAGCACCAGGTGGTCGAGGCGCCGGCGCGGGTCTTCCAGGATCAGCAGGAACTGGCCGATGCCTTCAAGAGCGGCGAGCTGGAACATGACTTCGTCGCGGTAATGCGCTTCCAGGGGCCGCGCTCCAACGGCATGCCGGAGTTGCACAAGATGACGCCGTTCCTTGGCGTGCTGCAGGACCGTGGCTTCAAGGTTGCATTGGTGACCGACGGGCGCATGTCCGGTGCGTCGGGGAAAATTCCGGCGGCCATCCACGTGTGCCCGGAAGCCTTCGACGGCGGGCCACTGGCGCGAGTACGCGATGGCGACGTCATTCGCGTCGATGGGGTCAAGGGCACTTTGCAGGTGCTGGTCGAGCCCGCCGAGCTGGCCGCGCGCGAGCTGGCCGTGGGCTTGATTGACAACGGTGTGGGTTGTGGTCGCGAGCTGTTCGGCTTCATGCGCATGGCCTTCAGTTCCGCGGAGCAGGGCGCCAGCGCCTTTACCTCGGGGTTGGAAAGCCTGAAATGAAACGGTCCCTGGTCGGTGACATAGGCGGAACCAATGCACGTATTGCCTTGTGGGAGAACGACCGCATGCACTCGGTGCGGGTTCTCGCTGTCGTCGACCACTCAAGCCCCGAACAGGCGATTGGGGCTTATCTCCAAGGCCTGGGGTTGGATCGCAATGCGATCAGTGCGGTGTGCCTGGCAGTCGCCGGGCCGGTCAACGGTGATCAATTTCGCTTCACCAACAGCCATTGGCAGCTCAGCCGCAAGGCTTTCTGCAAGGCGCTGGATGTGCAGCGGTTATTGTTGATCAATGACTTTTCCGCCATGGCCCTGGGCATGACTCGTTTGCAGGAAGGGCAATACCGAACAGTGTGCCCGGGCACGGCAGACCCCTCGTACCCCGCAGTGGTCATTGGCCCCGGTACCGGCCTTGGCGTCGGCACATTGTTGAACCTCGGCCAGGGCCGTTGGATGACGTTGCCCGGAGAAGGCGGGCACGTCGACTTGCCAGTGGGCAATGCCCGTGAAGCGCAGCTTCGCCAGCACTTCGAAAGCCAGGTCGGCCATGTCAGCGCCGAGTCGGTACTCAGCGGCGGCGGTCTGTTGCGCCTGTACCAGGCCATCTGCGCGGTCGATGGTCACTCGGTAACGCTAAAGTCACCCGCTGATGTCACCTCGGCTGCACTGGCCGGGGATGTTGTGGCGTTGGCAACGGTCGAGCAATTTTCCCGATTTCTCGCACGAGTCGCTGGCAACAATGTGCTGACCCTGGGCGGGCGTGGCGGCGTGTATATCGTTGGCGGCGTGATTCCGCACTTCGTCGATCTGTTCCTTGCCAGCGGTTTTGCCGAGAGCTTTGCCGACAAGGGCAGCATGAGTGGTTATTTCAAGGACGTGCCGGTATGGCTGGTGACGGCCGAGTACAGTGGCTTGCTCGGTGCCGGCGTGGCGTTGCAACAAACCTTGGCGTAATTCGGAAAAACCCAGCGCCCGCAGGGCATTTGTCCTATTTGCGGGGCGGTACGGATGCGTTGCGATAGTCCCTCTTACCAATGTGAAAAGGGACTCTCACATGCAACCATCGCAACAGCAAATCATCGTGCGCCTGGGCGTCTTCTTCGACGGTACGGGTAACACGCGCAACGGCAATGTAGACCAGGATGTCAGTAACATTGCTCGGTTATACGAGCTGTACCAGGATCAGGCAGCACTGCCACTCCAGGAAACAACGCGTGAGGTAGCGCTGAAGATCTACCTTGAAGGTACTGGTGCCGGTGCGAAGGGCTCGCTATTTGGCCTGGTTACCGGTTTGGGCTGTTCGGGTGTGCTGGCCCGCGTCGAGCAAAGCCCCGCACGGGTGCTTGAGCAGTTGGGCAAGCTGCTCGATGCGAATCCTGGCGTAAAAATCCGCCACCTGGTGTTCGATCTCTTCGGCTTCAGCCGCGGTGCAGCCGCCGCCCGGCACTTTGCCAACGACCTGCTCAAGGGTGCCGACAGTGTGCTGGCCAAGGCCTTGCCCGCGGGCTCGGCGATGCTGGCCGAGCATTTCAACTGGCGCGCACAACAGGATTTCAGCCTGAACTTCATGGGCTTGTTCGATACGGTGGCTGGTATTATCTCGCCGCTTGACGGTGACTGGAGCGCAGGCAATGACAGGAACCCAGGGCTCGACCTGACCGTGGTACCAGGCATGGCGCGCAAAGTGGTGCACATGGTGGCCCGCGATGAATACCGCTACAACTTCCCGCTGACAGGCACTGACGACGATATCGTCATGCCAGGTGCCCATTCCGATATTGGCGGCGGTTATCCGTTGGAGCTGCGTGAAACACTGTTGCTCAGCAAGCCAGACACCAGTCTGGTCGGCATCGACGTGCCGCTGGAGCGTACGCCTGCGTATGAGCGTAGCCGCGACATGCTCGACCAGCAGCGCGGCCAATGGCAAGCCAAGGGCCTGGATCTTGAACTGATCCACTGGACGGTCGGGCAGCCTTACCATCGCAAGCGTGATGTGAGGGCAGAAAAGCGCGTTTATGTTGCGATCCAGGGGCAGCGCCAGGTGTTCGGCCAATTATCCCGGGTGTACCTGCGGATCATGCATGAACTGGCGGTACGCAATCAGGTACCTTTTGTGTCGATCGATGGGCAGTCGCCAGGTTTCGAATTGCCGCCAGAGCTGCAGCTGATCGGCGCTAAGCTTTCCGGCCATGCCTTGGGCGAAATCACTGATCCGGGCCTGACCGAGGCTGAAGAGGCGTTGCTTGCGCGCCGCTACATTCACCTGTCGGCCCATTGGCAGGCGGTCAATGATTGGCGCAGCAGCACCCTGGATGCGGTGTTTATCAACCGTCCCACCGTAGGCGGGCGACGCCTGGTACTGGGCAATGGTGTGCGTTAATGGTCAAGTGAATGATGCAATTGTCGCGGGGGTGGAGATTCAATCGGTGTTCTGACGTATCCTATGGCACTGTTTTGCGACTGAACGCGGACAAGCCCGCTCCCACAAAGACAGCGCTGTCTCTGTAGGGGCGGGCTTGCCGGATCGCCGGACCGCCGCGATCTGTCGGATCGAAACCACAACAACTCCAATAGGTTTACCAGGACTCACCATGCACGATCATCCACTCCAGCGCTTCTTCAAATCGCTGCGAACGCGACCGACCTTCGAGTGGGAGCGCCATCAACAGCGCGACGTGTTGATCATCGACCACCCACAGTGCCAGGCAGTGTTCAGCCGGCAGGGTGCGCAGTTGCTGCACTTCCAGCCGCGAGGTCAGAAGCCCTGGCTATGGTGTGCAAATCAGTGGCCGCAGGTCGGCGCCATTCGTGGCGGTGTGCCGGTGTGCTGGCCCTGGTACGGGCGTCACCCCAGCGAAGGCATGTGGCCGGCCCACGGCTGGGCGCGCCTGCTTGACTGGAAGCTACTGGAAAGCGCCGAGGACGAGCAAGGCGTGAGCCTGCACTGGCGTTTGCAACTGTGCGATTGGCAGGTCGACCTAAAGTCGCGGCTGGGCGCCACCATGGAATTGCGACTGACCACCGAGCACCAGGACAGCCAACCTTGCCAGTTGAGTCATGCTCTGTTGGCCTACTGGCGTATTAGCAGCGTTACAGAGATAGCGCTATCTGGGCTAGAGAATGCGGAAGGTTACGACCAATTGAGCCGTCAGGCGTGCCGGCAGAAAGGTGCGTTGAAAGTCAGCGGCGGCTGCCAGCGGGTGTTCCAGCAGGCAGGCGTATTGCAATTGCAGGACCGAGCCTGGCAGCGCAAGCTGAGCATCGACACGGGTGACAGTCAGGACACTGTGGTCTGGCACCCGGGCAGCCGGCCGTTGATGGGTGTCAGTGGCAGCGAAAGCCTGGGCTTCGTCTGCATCGAAGCAGCCAGCGGCAGCAGCGATAGCTTGAGCCTTGCCCCTGGCGAGCAGGCGCATTTGAAGTTGCAGGCGCAGTTGTTCAATTGAATTCGTCGTCGGCCGGGTAGCGGCTGGCGTTGAGGCTTTCCTTGATCTTGCGCAAGTGCGGCTGGAAATCCACACCACGACGCAGGGTCATGCCGGTGGCCAGCACGTCCAATACAGTGAGCTGGATGATGCGCGAGGTCATCGGCATATAAATGTCGGTGTCTTCGGGCAGCGGGATGTTCAGGCTCAGGCTGCTGGCCTTGGCCAGGGGCGAGCCGGCGGCAGTGAGGCCCAGCACCGAGGCGCCGTTTTCACGGGCCAGGCGGGCCACTTCGACCAGTTCGCGGGTGCGCCCGGTGTAGGAAATGATCACGAACAGGTCGCCGGTGTGGGCGACCGAGGCCAGCATGCGCTGCATCAGCACATCGGCATGGGCCGACACGGCCAGGTTGAAGCGGAAGAACTTGTGCTGCGCATCCAGGGCCACCGGGGCCGAGGCGCCCAGGCCGAAGAAGTGGATCTGCCGGGCCTGGATCATCATGTCCACGGCGCGGCTGACCTGCTGCGGGTCGAGCTGCTGGCAGGCGCTGTCGAGCGAGGCGATGGCGCTGCCGAAGATCTTCTGGGTGTAGGCCGCCGGATCATCGTCGGCTTCTACCGCGCGGCTGACGTAGGCGGCACCACTGGCCAGGCTCTGCGCCAGCTGCAGCTTGAGTTCGGGGTAGCCGCTGACGCCGAACGAGCGGCAGAAGCGGTTGACGGTCGGTTCGCTGACCTTGGCCGCCTGGGCCAGCGCGGCGATGCTGAAACGGGTGGCTTGTTGCGGGTTGAGCAGGATGACTTCGGCGACTTTGCGCTCAGCCTTGTTCAGCTCTTCGAGGCGGCCCTGGATCTGCTCCAGGAGATTTCGCACGCGGTCCATGGTATGTCCTTGGGTCGAGGATGCAGCCAGCGGCAGCTGCCGGCAGGGCTGTTTTTCACGGTGGTCTATCGTACTGATGGCCTGACGGGTTAACCACTTGAATCTGATTATAGGGTCAAATGTTGTGTTTATTACTACATTTACCCTTGAAAGACGCCTTGAAAAAAGGTATTTCTAGCGTAACTTGATAAAAGAACAAACATCATGCCAACGATAACCGTCGAACCCTGTACCTTCGCCCTGTTTGGCGCCCTGGGTGACCTGGCGTTGCGCAAGCTTTTCCCGGCGTTGTACCAGCTCGACCGTGCCGACCTGCTGCATGCCGATACGCGCATCCTGGCGTTGGCGCGCGAGGCGGGGGAGGTCCGGCAGCATCTGGCGGCTATCGAAGAACACTTGCGCGATTTCGTGCCGCAAGACCAACTGGAAGCTGTACCGCTGCGGCGCTTTCTTGATCGGTTGAGTTATGTGCATGTGGACTTTCTCGAGCTGGCCGACTTTATCGCCCTGGCCGAGCGCATTGGCAGCAACGAACAACTGATCGCCTATTTCGCCACGCCGGCAGCGGTGTACGGCGCGATCTGCGAAAACCTGGCCAAAGTAGGCCTGGCCGAACGTACCCGGGCGGTTTTGGAGAAGCCGATCGGCCATGACCTGGCGTCTTCGCGGCGGGTCAATGATGCGGTGGCGCAGTATTTTCCCGAAAACCGGGTCTACCGGATCGACCATTACCTGGGCAAGGAAACCGTTCAGAACCTGATCGCCCTGCGCTTTGCCAACAGCTTGTTTGAAACCCAGTGGAACCAGAACTCCATCTCCCACGTGGAAATCACCGTGGCCGAGAAAGTCGGGATCGAAGGGCGCTGGGGCTATTTCGACCAGGCCGGGCAACTGCGTGACATGATCCAGAACCACTTGTTGCAGCTGCTCTGCTTGATTGCCATGGACCCGCCCAGCGACCTGTCGGCCGACAGCATTCGCGACGAGAAGGTCAAGGTACTCAAGGCACTGGCGCCGATCAGCGGCGAGGGCCTGACGACTCAGGTAGTGCGAGGCCAGTACATCGCCGGTTACAGCGAAGGCAAGGCCGTGCCCGGTTACCTGGAGGAAGAAAACTCCAATACCCAGAGCGACACCGAAACCTTCGTGGCCCTGCGCGCCGATATCCGCAACTGGCGTTGGGCCGGGGTGCCGTTCTACTTGCGTACCGGCAAGCGCATGCCGCAGAAGTTGTCGCAGATTGTGATTCACTTCAAGGAGCCGCCGCATTACATCTTCGCACCGGAGCAGCGGCTACAGATCAGCAATAAACTGATTATTCGCCTGCAACCGGACGAGGGTATCTCGTTGCGGGTGATGACCAAGGAGCAGGGCCTGGACAAGGGCATGCAACTGCGCAGCGGGCCGCTGCAATTGAATTTTTCCGACACCTATCGCAGCGCACGGATTCCCGATGCCTACGAGCGGTTGTTGCTGGAAGTGATGCGTGGCAATCAGAACCTGTTTGTCCGTAAAGATGAAATCGAAGCCGCGTGGAAGTGGT
>RCUU01001013.1_pt1 | contig 14191 bp, 12 predicted proteins | sample 2166211 | NCBI WGS metagenome assembly RCUU01 (sample SAMN09932620, study PRJNA488358) | compost metagenome | feature: garden; material: soil; isolation source: compost soil in phenylacetic acid-enriched culture | place: Germany: Experimental Botanical Garden Goettingen | collected 2016-01-27
AGTGTACCTTTTTCCACTTAACCTGCGGAGAACAGGGTGGTCGGGCAAATTAGTTCCCTTTGTCCACTTGGAATTGCCGCAGGATACATAAAGGGTTCTCCAGGCAACGTTAACCTGAAATCCAAAACGGCTACGTTGTCCGGCGAAGGACGGCGCAGCCGTTTTTTGTTCAAATTTAAGAATTTATATGCTTCACGCAATAAATTATCCTTATATTTCTCGCTGAAACGGCACGGTCCTTTAAAGGACGGCGAAGCCGTTTCTACTTGTGCTGCAGCAACTTTTTCCTGCAATTCCAGCTAGCCGGATAGTAGGAATGCTTGTTGGATAGAAAGGGGATGCTAAGAAAAGAAACCCGGTGGAAGTAAAAATATTACAGCAGCTGCCGGATAGCCGGTTCAAGATCCATCGGATCAACAGGGGATTCATAGCGTTTCACGACATTCCCTTGGCGGTCAATCAGGAATTTGGTGAAATTCCATTTGATTTCGTCATTCGCGAGTGCTGAAGGATCACGCTCCTGGAGCATAGTGTGCAGGAGTTTGCCGTTTGAATCCGCTACATCAAACCCTTCGAAACCCGCCTGTTCTGTGAGATAGGTGAATAGAGGATGTGTATGCTCCCCTTTAACATCCACCTTCTCGAAGAGAGGGAAGCTAACCCCATAGTTGATCTGACAGAAGACATTAACCTCTTCATTACTGCCAGGCTCCTGCTCCCCAAACTGGTTGCTGGGAAAACCCAGAATCTGCAGTCCCTGGTCCTGATATTTCTCATATAGCTTCTGCAGATCCGAATATTGTGGGGTGAAGCCGCATTTGCTGGCCGTGTTAACAATGAGCAGCACCTTATCCTTGTATTGCTCCAGGCTGGTTTCTTTGCCCCGAATGCTGCGGGCATTATATTGATAGACACTCATTGCTGATCAACCTCCAAATGAATAGATATAATAAATTTATATTAATTTAATTGTATACAATTAAATTTGAGGTGTCAATGATCGAGTTAATTTTACTGTATACGGGAACGCCCGATAATATTATACTTAAGTGAACTAGCCGTTTCTTTCAGCAGGTAAGTTCTCCCCACACTATAAACAGACAATAGAAAATAATGCTGGAGGAAATTGAATGAGCACTACGGAACTTACTAGCCAACTATCCAGTTATGTAGGAAGACTGCTTCGGGAGCGGTTCGGGAAGGGACCCGAATCTATTCATGCTTCTATCGGGAAGCAATGCATAGCACTGCATATACGTAATTTTATCGGTCCTGTAGAGCGGTTTTTGCTTAACAAGGAAGAGGAACAGGCTTTTCGCTATACCCGGGAGCTTTTGATGAAATCGCTGCTTCCAGAGCTTTCAGCTTACCTGAAGGACACGATGGCTATTGAGGTCGGCGAGCTTTTTTATGATTGGGGTATACATAACGCTTCAGGAATGATCGTTGCCCTCATCAAACATGATGATGTAGCCATTGACGATTATGCTGGACGGGATGAGGTTCATGCCCAGATCAATGAAGTAAGCAGAAAGGTGCAGAAGGAGCCGGTACATACCGATTCCTGGTGGCTGGGTCCACGCACCCTGATCATTAAACGTGAAGGCATTCTGATTCCTTTGGAGAAGGAATTGATCAACCTTGGTTATGAGAATACGCTCAAAACAACCAAACGCAAGATGGAAAAACGATACTTGGAGGATACCACCACAATTGCGCCGATGCTTGGCAAGGAGCTTGCCGACATCTACGTGGATTGGGATTTCGACAAAGATACCAGCGTAATAGCCTATACTTTTCTGTAGTCACCATCATATGAGGCGGAAATGAGTCGGAATATGAGGCGGAAATGAGTCGGACATGCAAATGAGCCGAACATGAGCCGGAGAAGGGGGAATTGTCCCTTTCTTCGGCTTTTTATTTTTTTTCTCATATAGGGGGCTACCGCTGGACATTTAGGGGGACAAGCTGGTGGAGGAATACAAGCAGACAGTGCTGTACGTAGAAGATAATCAACTCAACATGGCTTTGATGCATCATATCTTCAAAAAAAATCTGCCTTCTGTACTTCTGCTGAAAGCGGAGACGGCAGCGCGCGGTCTGCAGATTGCCCGGCAGAAGCTGCCGGATCTGATTATTCTGGATATTGGACTGCCCGACCTGAATGGATATGAAGCTATGGATCGGCTCCGGGAAGACGAATCAACCCGTCCGATACCTGTGCTGGCCATTAGCGCCTTTGCCCAGAGTTCAGACATCGAACGGGCGCAAAAGGCGGGATTTTCCGGCTATATGACTAAGCCTTTTCAGGTTAAGGCCTTGACGGAGGCTGTGGAGAAGCTTTTAGCAGGGAATACCTGATGCTGCAGGCCTCCCAGGAGAGAAGGGATGGGTCAGCGGCAGGTGGAGAACTGGGGAGAACTCTGCCCTGAAAACCGGTTGTGTTCAACTGAAATAAAACTTAGATTGCATTTGACTTTCACCTAATAATACAAGATATTTATATTGAAGATTTTATATAAAATTCTTGCGTTTGATACTCCACAAACGGGCGGTGACTACATGTTAAGACAGCATGCTGAAGTATATTCCCACTTTGGGGATGCGTGTAAAACGGGAGAGATTGGAGTCGCTTTCCTTTCGGTTAACGGGCAATGGACCAGTGTAAATCCGGCTGTAACCTCGTTGCTCGGATACAAGGAGGAACAGCTCCTGGAGCACCCTTTCAGAGAGCTAGTATGCGAGGATTCTTTGGAAGTATATACAGCGATGATGCGGGCTCTTGGTGCTGGAGAGACCCCTTTTTTTGAGTGCGCAGTTCAGTTGTCCTCCGCCTCCGGGACGCCAGTTCCGGTGCTGCTCCATATGACGCTCATCAGCGATCCTTCGACTGGAGAGAAGCTGTATTATTTAATCCATATTGCCGGGCTTGCCGCCGGAGAACCGGCGGATGAGCCGCTTTTGCCTGCAGACAAGCTGTATCAACAGATTGTGGCGAACATCTCGGATGTAGTCTATTATGCGACAGGGGACAATATTTGCAGATACTGCTCGCCTTCGGTGAGCGAGGTGCTGGGCTATGATCCGGGGCAGTTGGTGGGCCGGGACATCCGCGGGCTGATCCACCCCGAGGATTACGCCATGCTTGCTTTCCCTGAAACACAAGATTATCAGAGAGTCCAGCTGCGGGTGCTGCATGCCGACGGCCGTTACCTGTGGATTGAATTCACGCTTCGCCTGATTGAAGAAGGCACACAGCATAATGTACTTGCCGTAGGCCGTGATGTCACAGAACGCAGGATTGTGGAGCAGCAGCTGCAGGAATCGGTAGAACGGTATACTTCGCTGAAGAAATATAACCATGATGCGATCATTTCCCTTGATCTTGAGGGGAGAATCATCAACGCGAATGAGAAGGCCTGCCAGCTGACAGGCTACAGTATCCCTGAACTGGCCGGAATGAATCTGGGCCGGATTATCGGTGCAGAGCACCTTGAGGAAGTCCTCGCCTATCCCAAAGAAGGCAGCCCGGCAGAAGTGGATATTAATCACATTTGGCACCGGGAAGGGCACTCTGTTGAGGTGTTGACAACGATTGCACCGATTATAATCAACAAGAAGACGGTCGGATTCTATATCATCGTTAAGGATATTACCGAACAGAAGAAGCTGCTGATTGCCAAAGAGGCTGCGGAAAAGACCAACCGGGCCAAAAGCGAATTTCTGGCGATGATGAGCCATGAGATCCGCACGCCCATGAACGGTGTGATCGGGATGACGGACCTGCTGCTGGAAATGAGTGAGCCGGGTTCGCAGCAAAAGGAGTATTTGGATATCATTCGTCAAAGCGGGGATACTCTGCTTGCGATCATTAACGATGTGCTGGACTTTTCCAAAATCGAGGCGGGCAAAACGGTTCTTCATGAAGAGCCGTTCCTGCTGATGACCTGTGTGGATTCGGTGCTTGAGCTGCTGCAGCATAAAGCTGATAAAAAAGGCCTGAAGATGGAGTTCAACATCGGTCCGGATGTGCCGCAGCATCTGATCGGCGACGGTGAAAGGCTGAAGCAGATCCTGCTCAATTTGGTGGGAAATGCGGTGAAGTTTACTTACACTGGCGGGGTCAAGGTGACATTGCGGACACTGGCAAGAGCCGAGGGAAGGGTAACGCTTGAATTCACTGTGGCGGATACAGGCATTGGCATTCCTGAAAGCTCCCGCGGCCGGCTGTTTGAGCCCTTTTATCAGCTGGATCATTTCATGAACCGGCGGCATGAAGGGACGGGGCTGGGGCTGGCGATTACCAAGCAGCTCGTAGAGCTGATGGGCGGGTCGATCGCTCTGGATACTACAGTCGAGACCGGAGCATCCTTTGTGTTCACCGTGAAGCTTCGGGAAGAAAGCGGCAGCCTGCCGAATGCCGCAAGCGGCAATGAGGGGGCCGAAGCGCTTTCAGCAGAACGGTCCTTGCGGATCCTTGTGGCAGAGGATAATGAGATCAATCAGATTGTGCTGCGTAAAATTCTGGAGAAACGCGGTTATTCCGTCGATGTTGCGGGAGACGGGCTCCAGGTGATGCAGATGGTCCATGACGGGGGTTACGATCTTATTTTTATGGATGTGCAAATGCCGCGCATGAATGGTCTGGAAGCTACGCAGGCCATCAAAGAAACGCTGCCGCCGGACAAGCAGCCGGTAATTATCGCCGTTACGGCAAACGCGCTCAAAGGTGACCGCGAGCTGTGCCTGGCTGCCGGTATGGATGAATATATCAGCAAGCCGTTGAGAAGCGAAGCGATTACGAATATTGTCGGCAAGTTTTTCTGAGGCAGGATATGCCGTTTTTGGTAAAAGGCGAATTCACCGGATGCTTAGGGGATTCACTGCATTAAAGCTGGGGTGCGGTGAATAAATATCTTGCATGTGGTTCCTATTTTGATTAAGATAGCAGAAACTGGTGCACTTGAGCAGCCAGCCATAATGAAATGACGATGACGAAGAGAGTAAGCGCGGGGAACGGATCTTAACAGGGAAGGTGTGCCGGAGACTGAGAGCACCCTCAAGAGACGATTTGCGCTGAAGTTCACTTCCGAGTCGGCCCCTGAAGTACACTGCTGCAGCAGGTATGCGTAGGGAGGCCCGCGCTCCGCGTTAACGGGTGTAAGACAGAGTTGATCCCTGCCTGTAGTGTTTTATTTGCTGAACCCTCAGAATGGATTGATTTCTAAATTAGGGTGGTACCACGGCTCCTCGTCCCTTGCGGCGGGGGGCCTTTTTGCGTTCATTAATCAAAATCATTTACAAGAAGGAGTGGAAGGTAATGAGCAACGTGGAATTGGATGGGCTGAGAGCCCGCTTGGATGAGATCAATGGACAACTGCTGGAGCTGATCTCCGAGCGGGCCCAGGTCGTGCAGGAAATTGGAGCTGTGAAAGAAAAGCAGGGTGTGCCCAAATTCGATCCCGAACGGGAAAAACAGATGCTGGAGAAGCTGGTGGCGAACAACAAAGGGCCTTTCACAAGCGGAACGATCCGCACCCTCTTCAAGCAGATTTTCTCCGCATCGCTTGATCTGCAAAGTACGGATCATAAGAAATCCCTGCTGGTGGCCCGGAAAAATCATGCGGAAGATACTGTGATCGTTCTGCCGGGGAATGTCACCGTTGGCGGATTATCTTCGCTTATGGTTGCCGGACCCTGCTCGGTAGAGAGCGAACTGCAGACCCGTACTGTTGCTGCAGCATTGCAGAAGGCCGGAGTGAAGGTTATGCGCGGTGGAGCCTTCAAACCCCGTACCTCACCTTATGATTTTCAGGGACTGGGAATGGACGGACTGAGAATTCTGCGCGAAGCAGCCACAGCGTACGGCCTGCTGACGATCAGTGAGATTGTTGATCCCCGGCATATTGAAGAAGCGCTTGATTATGTAGACGTGATTCAGGTCGGAGCGCGGAATATGCATAACTTCGAACTGCTCAAAGCGGTGGGAGAGGTGAACAAACCGGTGCTGCTGAAGCGCGGATTGTCTGCAACGCTCGATGAGTTCGTTCATGCGGCGGAATACATTATGTCCCGGGGGAACACGGAGATTATGCTGATTGAACGCGGCATCCGCACCTATGAGAAATCGACCCGCAATACGCTTGATATCTCAGCCGTGCCGATTCTCAAGCAGGAGTGTCATCTGCCGGTGCTGGTCGATGTGACCCACTCTACCGGACGCAAGGATATTCTGATTCCTTGTGCCAAGGCTGCACTCGCCGCCGGAGCCGACGGCATCATGGTGGAAGTGCATCCCGATCCGGCTACAGCGTTGTCTGATGCGGCGCAGCAGCTGAATATCGATGAGTTCAACACCTTCTTCAATGAGGTAAAGGCTTCAGGGCTTTACCGCTGAATCTACTGAACTCCCAAAAATTGAATATATAGAATTCGGACGAATAGGACAGAAAAAGCGAGGATATTGCCATAAATACCGCTTACAAGGGCGGATTGAACTTTTGTGGAGGTTATAGTGGGTCAGGTACAATGAGTAACATTGGCGTTGCACCGGTCCAGGGATTTGGTTGAAAGTCCCTACACTATACCCAGACACAGGAGGAACTAGTCATTTGAAGCAGCTTAGTTTGAAGAATGTGTGGTTTTCCAACACAAGAAGCGATGTTCTATCAGGGATGACCGTAGCCATTGCCCTGATCCCGGAGGCGATCGCCTTTTCCATTCTTGCCGGAGTGAGCCCGATGGTGGGTTTGTACGCCTCATTCTGCATTGCAGTCGTTACGGCATTTGCCGGAGGAAGGCCCGGCATGATCTCCGCGGCTACCGGGGCAATGGCACTTTTGGTTGGCAGCCTCGTGCTGAACCACGGCATAGAGTATTTGTTCGCAGCCACCGTGCTGGCGGGAATCCTGCAAATCCTCATGGGGACGCTGAAGCTCGGCAGATTTATCACCTTTTTGCCGCAGCCAGTCATGACCGGGTTTGTGAACGCGCTGGCGATTCTGATCTTTATGGCGCAGCTGACACATTTCAGCGGACAAGGCTGGGTGATGTACGCTCTAGTGGCGCTTACGCTGCTCATTATCTATACCGTTCCGCGATTCACGAAGGCCGTGCCTTCAGCGCTTGTGGCGATTATTGTGGTGTCTGTGCTCAGTATCGTGCTTCATCTGGATGTGAGAACCGTTGGCGATATGGGAGATATCACCTCGGCTTTGCCGGTATTCCATCTCCCGCAGCTTCCGTTTACCCTGGATACGCTGCTGATTATTTTGCCATATTCCCTGTCGCTTGCCGTAGTGGGACTGCTGGAATCGCTGATGACCGCAACCCTGATCGACGACATTACCGGTACCGGAAGCGATAAGAACCGTGAGGCTAAGGGGCAGGGGCTGGCGAACATTGTCACGGGCTTCTTTGGAGGCATGGCTGGCTGTGCGATGATTGGCCAATCCATGGTGAATATGAAATCGGGCGGACGAACCCGGCTGTCCACATTTATATCGGGGATCTTCCTGCTGTTCCTGATTCTAGTCTTGGGCGATGTGGTGAAGCAGATCCCGATGGGGGCTTTGGTCGGAGTGATGTTCATGGTTTCGATCAGCACTTTTGAATGGAAGTCGCTTACTTCATTGCCAAAGGTTCCGTTAAGCGATGCTCTGGTTATGCTCGTCACGGTGGTTACCGTGGTGGCTACCGATAATCTTTCGATTGGCGTGTTGTTTGGCGTCCTGCTCAGCGCCTTGGCTTTTGCCTGGAAAATGGCCTCCATCCGCATGACCGTTCATACGGCAGCGGTCTCCATCCAATATACGGTGCATGGGCAGCTGTTCTTTGGTACGACAAGCCATTTTATTCATCAATTTATGGTGGAGAGCGATCCCGGGCAGATTATCATCGACTTCACCCATTCGCATGTATGGGACCAGTCCGCGGTAGGCGCAATCGCCAAGATCATGTCTAAGTATGATGCGGCCGGCAAAAAAGTAACCCTTATCGGCTTGAACGAGGAAAGCGCGCAACTGGTGAAGCGGATCGGCCTGTCGCCGTCCGGCAGCCATTGAATTAGTTATTATGAGGAAAAGTGCTGTCCCAAATGCCGGAAAAATGGCTGCTGGGGCGGTCTTTTTTTATTTTATTGGGGATGATGATTTCCTACTCTTGTGGATCAAGTGGCCTAAATTTTGGGGGAGTAATTAAGGGATGTAAGTGTTCTGTCTCTGCGGGCGCTGCTTGAAGAGACTGCGGGATCAAAAGATAAAGAGGGGATTACGCGTGGGGATTTGCAGGAAATGGAGTGGAATTCACCCGAAAGGTGAGGATCAGTCGGAGTAGATATCTTATTTCCAACTAGCGCTTGCGAAGAAGGCGGTGAGCAAGCCGGTGAACAACCGCTATATAAGATGTACTTGTTGGAAGTCCAAACATTCCCGCAGTTACGACCATACCCCTCAATGTAAAACTAAAGTTCAGTTTATATAGTTGGAAAAAGGGAACTTATTTTTCCCGAAAATCAACAATTGCGAGATTTAAGTGGAAAAAAGAAACTTATTTGGGCTATATTACTCCTCCAAGGGCGAAATGAGCTGAATTAGTGTACCTTTTTCCACTTCATTTGCGGAGAACAGAATGCTGGGGCAAATTAGTTAACCTTTTTCCACTTAGAGTTGCCGCAGGATACATGGAGAGAGTTGATTTAAGTAAATTCACCGGTAGGAGCGGCAGTTTGCTAGAAAGGGGAAGGGAGAATTTAAGTTCACTGTTCCACTTGAGTTTTTTACGATCCAAGCAGGGAGGCTGGATGAGTTAGTTTGCTCCGAAACAACGGCAGAAATGCCGTTGTTGAAGTGCCTGCGGTCGCTTTGTTCTTATGCCCCCTGAACGGGTCAATCGGTGGAATCCTTCCACAATATCCTCCAGATTTCCTTGCGACCGTTGCCCTTCTTCATCGTATAGAGAGGTAACGATTAAGCATTACCCATAACCACGAGGGGGCAGATAAATATGGAGATTAACCCGAAGCTTAAGCAGGTTCGTCCTGTCAAACTCATCAGCGGAATTATTGCGGTTTTGATTGTAGTGATCATTGGGGGCAACGCATTTACTTCAGTGGAGTACGGCCATGTGGGTCTATACAAAACCTTCGGCAAGCTCAACGACAATATGCTCACACCGGGCATCCATTTCAAAATCCCGTTTATTCAAACCGTCATTCAGGTCAACACCCAGGTGACCAAGGCTGAGACGGATACGTCCGCGTCGTCCAAGGATCTGCAGCCCGTATCCACGCATGTGGCTGTCAACTATTCCGTCAATAAGGCTTCCGCGTATAATCTCATGAATAACATCGGCGGGAATTTCGATGGCGTCATTATCAATCCGGCCATTCAGGAAATTGTGAAGGAAGTAACCGCCAAATATCCTGCGGAGGACCTGATTACCCGGCGCGATGTTGTAGCGGGTGAAATCAGCGGGCTGCTCACCAAACGGCTGGCTAAATATGATCTGGTGGTCAATGACATTAACATTGTCAATTTCAAATTCTCCGATGCGTTTAATCAGTCCATAGAAGCGAAGCAGGTTGCCCAGCAGCAGGCGCTCAAGGCAGAGAATGACCTGCGGCGGATTGAAATTGAAGCCAAGCAAAAGATCGCCCAGGCCCAGGCCGAAGCCGAATCCCTGCGGCTCAAGAAGCAGGAGGTCACTCCGGAGCTGGTGCAGCTGAAACAAATCGAGGTGCAGGAGAAGGCGCTGGAGAAATGGAACGGCGTGCTTCCAAGTGTGACCGGCGGCGCTACACCATTCGTCGATATACAGTCGCTGACACAGAAATAAGGGGAATTCTCACCTGTACAAAAAACAGTTAAAGAGGTCTGCTCCGTTAGGGAGCAAACCTCTTTTTTGCTCCCAACTGGGAATGCTGCGCAATAACGGGGCTACTCATGAGAGATGTGTTATCATCCGGTATTAAGATGGTGGAATATTCTGTAACGGGGTGCGGGTGCTTCAGCCGAGCCCGGCGCAGCATGAGGTCGCCTGTTACTGCTTTTAAAAGGGTCTTAATATTGGTATGATTACAAGGAATGCGAACGTCTACTACCGATTATCATGGAGGAATTCACAATGAGTACAAACACACTATCCGGGATCATTGACCATACGCTGCTGAAGGCGGATGCCCGTAAAGAAGATATCATCAAGCTTGCGGAAGAGGCCAAGACCTATAAATTTGCTTCGGTCTGCGTGAATCCAGCCTGGGTTGCTGCAGCCTACGAGGTTTTGAAGGACACGCCTGAAGTGAAGGTCTGCACGGTTATCGGGTTCCCGCTGGGCGCTTCAACGCCGGAAACGAAGGCATTCGAGACCACAAATGCGATTTCGAACGGTGCGGGCGAAGTGGACATGGTGATTAACATCGGCGCACTGAAGGACGGCGACAATGAACTGGTGAAGCGGGATATTGCTGCGGTTGTGGATGCAGCCCGCGGGAAAGCGCTGACCAAAGTGATTATCGAGACCTGTCTGCTTACGGATGAAGAGAAAGTCCGTGCCTGCAAGCTGGCTGTAGAAGCCGGAGCTGATTTCGTGAAAACGTCGACCGGATTCTCCACAGGCGGCGCAACCAAGGAAGACATCGCGCTTATGCGTGCAGCGGTTGGCCCTGACATCGGCGTGAAAGCTTCCGGCGGTGTGCGCAGCGCAGAGGATGCACTGGTTATGGTTGGCGCAGGCGCAACCCGTATTGGCACCAGCGGCGGTGTCGCCATTGCCAAAGGCGAGCAAAGCCAGAGCAGCTACTAACACCACCCATTCCATAAAAAACGGCTGCGGCCTCCTTGTATCAAGGACGGCGCAGCCGTTTTTACTTATTGTATGGAAGATGTCCCCTGGCCGCGAAAGCAAGGCAGAATCCTGCACAATATACAACAATATTCGTTCTAATCGGACACACCCTATTCTCAGCAGGCCATGGCCTTTAGACCAGTCCTTTATCCATTGCTTTACTGATCAGTGTGGCGAACAGGCTGTTGGACCAGGCGAACCACTCACGCGAGAAGTCGGAGGAATCGTCCGGGTGGAAGCCTTCGTGCATATACCCGGTATCGGCATCGGTACGGATGAGCATGTCGATAAGCTCTTTGATTTCCTCGTCGTTGTCTGCCGTCAGTGCCTGCATGGACAGCGCCATATGCCATACATAACCTCCCGGCGTATGCGGACTGCCGATCCCCTTGGCATGCTTGCCTTCAAAATAGAAGGGGTTGTCAAAGCTGAGCGCAAACCGGCGGGTATTCTGATAGATGGCATCCTCCACACCGACGTAGCCAATATAAGGAATAGACAGAAGCCCCGGGGTGCCAGCATCGTCCATCAGTGAATAATTGCCGAAGCCGTCCGTTTCATAGGCATAGATTTTACCGTATTTCGGATGGTTCACGATTCCGTATGTACGGATGCCGAAGTCGATCTCCTTGCGCAATTGCGCGGCCTGGGCCGCAAGCCGTTTATCTTGGTATACCTCGCTTGCGATTTCCCGGATATACCCCAGAATCACCACAGCGAACATATTGGAAGGGATGTTGTAGCCGAATTCGCAGCTGTCATCGCTTGGACGGAAGCCCGACCAGCTCATGCCGGTATAGTTGACAGGCATGCCGCGCCCGTTGTTGTACAAGGTCTCCGTATCCTGAAGCGTCTGGCGTATAAAATGGTACGGAGATTTCTCGCCATGATGCTGCTCGGTGCGGATCACATTGACGATGGACGTCAGCGCCTGGTAGCAGGCAGTATCGAAGATGTCCGTCTGCTCCGCTTCCTTCCAGTACATATAAGCGAGCTGCACAACGAAGCAGAGGGAGTCCAGCTCATATTTGCGCTCCCACATCCACGGATTCAGATTGCAGTCGTCAGTGTCCCGGTAATGCTTGTCGCTCGCGGTTTCGTTGAAGGCATTGGTGTACGGGTCCATGTTGACATAGAACATCTGCCGGGCGATCAGGCCGCGGAGGATGCGCTGGAGTTCAGGGTCATTTTTGGCAAAAGGAATGTAGTGGCGCACCTGCTCGGTGGAATCACGCAGCCACATGGCCGGGATATCTCCCGTGAATACGAAGGTGGTGCCATCGTCAAGCAGCTTGGTTGTCGTCTCCAGCGTATTCGGAAAACAGTTGCGGAACAGCTGCTGCAGTTTCGGATGATAGGCGAGCCGTTCGTCGGCTTCATTCAGATACCGGGTAATGGAAGCTGGCAGGTTCATAGTCAAACTCCTCCTGAGCATAATTAATGTTGGGGCTGCACCGGACATAGGGCATAGGTGACGAATTGGGCTTTGCCCACGGCCGTGCGAAGCCTTCCTTCTTCTAATTCCTCCAGTGGTTTGCGCCGCTCCAGAATATCACTGGCATACAGCCTCCACGGGAAAATGGGCCTTCAGCGTAAAATCCTGCATATAGGACTGGCGGAACTGGTCGTCCGGCCGCTCATACCCGAAGCGGGTGCCCGGATCCTCAGCTTTGGCCGCTATAGTCCGGGCTTCCCCGTCCAAGAGCCGTCCGCTGTCCAGATCAAGCGGAAGCTGGCCCACCGCTCCGGCAATCGCCGCAGGAATAGGCCCCCTCCTTGAAATAACGCTTGGAAGCAATCACTTCCACACATAAGTCAGCAGTTGATGGGGATAGGCCTGTCCGCCGGCCAGATAAGCCAGCTTGGCCAGCAGCACATGATGACGCTCGTAAGGCATGTACCATTCCCGGTCCCAATAGGTGTGGGAGATCAGGTGAGCGGTTGTACGGGTCATGACAGAAACCTCCTAACCGTCAGTCAATCATATAGCCTTAGCACTCATAGCAAATGTTTGCATACCTGCTCCGTGACGACAATATGTAACTTTTGCAGCTGCAGAGGCGGTTCATAATTCACACATTTCCGGTACGGCGGCATCTGAAGGCAACGGAGGAAAAGAAGGGCGGTAATGGCTGCTCCGGCGCGGTTTTACACTGCGTTAACATGACAATGCAGATCCTACATATTTACGGTGTCAACTTGGGTTCTCTACACTTTGTAATGTAAGCGTTAGCAGGAGTTGCATGTGGAGATGCGAAGCGGCTAAACGGCTTAATGTCATGACTAACCAATATAGAGAGGAGTGGAAAAATGAAGGGGAATAAGACCCTCGGTAAAAGGATCTGGCAAAACTGGGAGCTCTATCTGTTCATGGCTCCGGCTTTGCTGTATTTCCTCATCTTTCATTACGGCCCGATGTACGGCATCCAGATCGCTTTTAAGAATTTTGTGCCTTCCAAAGGAATCACGGGCAGCCCGTGGGTTGGTTTTGACCATTTTGAACGGTTTTTTAATTCCTATTTTTTCTGGGATCTGCTGTGGAACACCTTCAGCATCAGTTTCTATGAACTGGCGATCGGGTTTCCTTTGCCGATTATTCTGGCGCTGGCCTTCAATGAGGTCCGGAATGGCCCTTTCAAAAAATCGGTCCAGACCGTTACCTATGCGCCGCATTTCATTTCTGTAGTCGTCATGGCGGGGATGATTATTACCTTTTTGTCGCCCTCCAGCGGAATGATGGTCAGGGTCATCGAGTTCCTGGGCTTTCAGCCTGCGGAATTTCTGACCGATCCGGCCTGGTTCAAAACCGTGTATGTCTTCTCTGGCGTCTGGCAGAGCACCGGGTGGGGGACAATCATTTATCTGGCGGCTCTGTCAGGCGTAGATCCCCAGCTGCATGAAGCGGCCATCGTGGATGGGGCGAGCCGGATCAAACGGGTGCTGCATATCAATCTGCCGACGATTGTGCCTACCATTACGATTATGCTGATTTTGAATATGGGCAATATTCTGGGCCTTGGCTTTGAGAAAATACTGCTGCTGCAGAACTCGCTCAATCTGGAGGCGTCCGATGTGATTTCCACCTATGTATACCGCGCCGGTCTGGTCAATGCCCAGTACAGCTTCTCAACGGCTGTCGGCTTGTTCAACTCGGTGGTCAACGTTATTCTCCTGGTTACCGTCAACCGGATCGCCAAACGCACCAGTGAGAACAGCCTCTGGTAGAAAGGAGTTGAAGTCTTTGGTTACTGCCATGAAAGAATCCAGAGGAGACAAGCTGTTTGTGATCTGCACCTATATTTATTTGGTTCTTGCTCTGCTCGTTGTTCTCTATCCGCTGATCTATATA
>RCUU01001015.1_pt1 | contig 14182 bp, 11 predicted proteins | sample 2166211 | NCBI WGS metagenome assembly RCUU01 (sample SAMN09932620, study PRJNA488358) | compost metagenome | feature: garden; material: soil; isolation source: compost soil in phenylacetic acid-enriched culture | place: Germany: Experimental Botanical Garden Goettingen | collected 2016-01-27
TCATGCTGCTGTTGTTCGGTGTGGGCTTGACCGCCGGCAGCATGCTCGGTGGTCGCCTGGCGGACAGCCGCTTGCTGCCTTCGCTGGTGGGCATGGCGCTGGCGGTGCTGGTGGTACTGGCGGCATTCACGCAAACCAGTCACTCGGTCATCCCGGCGGCCATCACACTGGTGTTGTGGGGGACGTTTGCCTTTGCCTTGTGCCCGATCCTGCAACTGCTGATCATCGATCAAGCCTTTGAGGCACCAAACCTGGGTTCGACCTTGAACCAGAGCGCCTTCAACCTCGGCAACGCCGCCGGGGCATGGATTGGCGGGCTGGTTGTGGCCAGCGGCGCCGATCTGGCGGACCTGCCCTGGACCGGTGCACTGGTCAGCGGTCTGACCGTGTTGACCGCACTGTTCTTCATCTATCGCCAGCGTCGCGGTGCGGCTGCGCTTGATGCGGTGGGCTGAGGATCAGCTTGATGGTTTTTTGATTTTCTGCGGATCGGGCGCTTCGCTCTGATCCGTAGATTTTTTCGGCGGCCCGCTTTCGCTGCGAATCTGCGCATGGCTGATCAGCGCGAAAATAAAACTGCCACCGATGATGTTCCCCGCCAGCGTCGGCCCGGCGAACACCAGCCAGAAATCACTCCACGGCAACTCGCCGGCAAATACCAGATACGAAACCTCCAGCGAACCGACCACGATGTGGGTGAAATCCCCCAGCGCCATGAGGTAGGTGATGAGGATGATGATCCACATCTTGGCGCTCTCCATGGACGGAATCATCCAGACCATGGTGGCGATCATCCAGCCCGAGATGATGCCCTTGGCGAACATCTGGCTGACGTCGTTTTCCATGACCTTGCGGCCGATGTCGAGGAAGGCCACGTCGGTCTTGCTGTCGAAAATCGGCAGTTCCAGCATCACGTACGCCACCAGCAAGGTGCCACAGAGGTTGCCGATCAGCACCACCGTCCACAGCCGTAGCAGCCGGCCGAAGTTGGCCAGCGTCGGTTTGGTCATTACCGGCAACACGGCAGTCAGGGTGTTTTCGGTGAACAGTTGCTGACGAGCGAGGATCACCGCGAGGAAACCGGCGCAATAACCGAAACTCGCGATCACCTTGAATCCTTCGCCATCCGGAAGACGTGAATTGAGCAAGCCCATGCCCATCAGCGACAGCCCCATGGTCAACCCCGCCGCGAGCGCCGACCACCACAACGCGGCAATGCTGCGCTCCAGTTCCTGGTCGCCCTGGGTACGGATGATCTCGTGCAGCACCGCGGCACGGGGTGGCTGGCTCTTTTCGACTTCGTGCTCTTCTTGCGCCGAAAGGTTCGGGGTCTTGCCGTCTTGTGCCGAGTTCATGGGATGCGCAACCGGTGGCGGGCTATTCAGCTATGACCTGTGCAGCGGGGATTCCGTTCTGTAGGAGCGCGCATGCTCGCGATGGACTTGAGAGCACCACTGGGTGTCAGGTACCCAGTGTTATCGTTAACGACCATCGCGAGCAGGCTCGCTCCTACACGCTGGCGTCGTCCTTGAACTGGTCCTTGACGTACTTGATCTCGGTCCGGCCGTGAGGCGCCGGCAAGCCGTCTTCACCGAGGTTCACGAACACCATTTTTTCAACGGTGAGGATGCTCTTGCGGGTGATCTTGTTGCGCACCTCGCACGTCAGGGTGATCGAAGTGCGGCCGAACTCGGTCGCCGTGATGCCCAGTTCGATGATGTCGCCCTGGCGCGAGGCGCTGACGAAATTGATTTCGGAAATGTACTTGGTGACCACACGCTGGTTGCCCAACTGAACGATGGCGTAGATCGCCGCCTCTTCGTCGATCCAGCGCAGCAGGCTACCGCCGAACAGCGTGCCGTTAGGGTTGAGGTCTTCGGGTTTTACCCATTTGCGGGTGTGGAAATTCATGTTCACTCCTGAGCGTCTTGCCGAATGATGCCTACCATCATGGCAGAGCCCGACCTAGAGCTCTATTGAGCATCGTCTATGGTCTCGATTACCGTTCGGACATTGACCGACAGAAACGCTTTGGAAGATCAGCATAGCCCGCTATAATCGCCACCGTTTCAAAACGGTCATCATCACTTGATACCGTTTTCCCGCCACCTGTCCGAGGGGCGCTGCAGCAGGTTCGACCTGTCAGGCTCGGATGGGGCGTTGCCTGGCCTTAAGCCAGACACTAAACGCACAACGGCGCCCATTCGCATACATTACGAATGGAGGCTCTTCATGAGCGCTGTTATCACGCCTGCAGATTTTAACGATTACAAAGTTGCCGACATGTCCCTGGCTGCCTGGGGCCGTCGCGAAACCATCATCGCCGAATCCGAAATGCCAGCCCTGATGGGTCTGCGCAACAAGTATTCCGCCGAGCAACCGCTCAAGGGCGCGAAGATCCTCGGCTGCATCCACATGACCATTCAGACTGCCGTGCTGATCGAAACCCTGGTTGCCCTGGGTGCCGAAGTACGCTGGTCGTCCTGCAACATTTTCTCGACTCAAGACCAGGCCGCTGCGTCCATCGCCGCTGCCGGCATCCCGGTTTTCGCCTGGAAAGGTGAAACCGAGCAAGAGTACGAGTGGTGCCTGGAGCAGACCATCCTCAAGGATGGCCAGCCATGGGACGCCAACATGATCCTCGACGACGGCGGTGACCTGACCGAGCTGCTGCACAAGAAGTACCCACAGGTTCTGGACCGCGTCCACGGCGTGACCGAAGAAACCACCACCGGCGTGCACCGCCTGCTGGACATGCTGGCCAAGGGCGAGCTGAAAATCCCGGCCATCAACGTCAACGACTCGGTGACCAAGAGCAAGAACGACAACAAGTACGGCTGCCGTCACAGCCTGAACGATGCGATCAAGCGTGGTACCGACCACCTGCTGTCCGGCAAGCAAGCGCTGGTCATCGGTTACGGTGACGTGGGCAAGGGTTCGGCTCAGTCGCTGCGTCAGGAAGGCATGATCGTTAAAGTCTCCGAAGTTGACCCGATCTGCGCTATGCAAGCATGCATGGACGGTTTCGAACTGGTTTCGCCGTTCATCGACGGTATCAACGACGGTTCCGAAGCGAGCATCGACAAAGCGCTGCTGGGCAAGATCGACCTGATCGTGACCACCACCGGTAACGTCAATGTTTGCGACGCGAACATGCTCAAAGCCCTGAAGAAGCGTGCTGTTGTCTGCAACATCGGCCACTTCGACAACGAAATCGACACCGCTTTCATGCGCAAGAACTGGGCATGGGAAGAAGTGAAGCCGCAGGTACACAAGATCCACCGTACCGGCGCTGGTGCTTTCGACGCGCAGAACGACGACTACCTGATCCTGCTGGCCGAAGGCCGTCTGGTCAACCTGGGTAACGCCACTGGCCACCCAAGCCGCATCATGGACGGTTCGTTCGCCAACCAGGTACTGGCGCAGATCTTCCTGTTCGGCCAGAAGTACGCCGACCTGTCGCCAGCCCAGAAAGCCGAGCGCCTGACCGTTGAAGTACTGCCGAAGAAACTCGACGAAGAAGTGGCCCTGGAAATGGTCCGTGGCTTCGGCGGCGTTGTGACTCAACTGACCAAGACCCAGGCCGACTACATCGGCGTGACCGTCGAAGGCCCGTTCAAGCCGCACGCTTACCGCTACTAACAGGCGCTTGCTCGCTCTCCCTGTGGGAGCGAGCCTGCTCGCGAAGGCGTCTCAACGTTCAACATCCGTGTTGTCCGACCCAGCGCTTTCGCGAGCAGGCTCGCTCCCACACGGGATTGCAGCGCCTCGAAGGTTCTTGTTTCCAAGGGTATGACCATGTCCCAAGACCGTCGCTACAGCTTCGAGTTCTTCCCGACCAAGACCGATGCTGGGCATGAAAAGCTGCTCAACGTTGCCCGTCAGTTGGCAACGTACAATCCCGATTTCTTCTCCTGCACCTATGGCGCTGGTGGTTCGACACGTGATCGCACCCTCAACACCGTTCTGCAACTGGAAAGCGAAGTCAAAGTACCGGCCGCACCGCACCTGTCGTGCGTCGGCGACAGCAAGGACGACCTGCGCGGCCTGCTGAACGAGTACAAGGCTGCCGGCATCAAGCGTATCGTCGCCCTGCGTGGCGACCTGCCATCCGGCATGGGCATGACCAGCGGTGAGCTGCGTCACGCCAATGAACTGGTTGAATTCATTCGTGAAGAAACCGGTGATCATTTCCACATCGAAGTTGCCGCTTACCCGGAGATGCATCCGCAAGCGCGCAACTACGAAGACGATCTGGCCAATTTCATCCGCAAGGCCCGTGCCGGCGCCGACAGCGCCATCACCCAGTACTTCTTCAACGCCGACAGCTACTTCTACTTCGTCGACCGTTTGCAGGCGCAGGGTGTGGATCTGCCGATCGTTCCGGGGATCATGCCGATCACCAACTACAGCAAACTCGCGCGCTTCTCTGATGCCTGCGGTGCGGAAATCCCGCGCTGGATCCGCAAGCAACTGGAAGCCTACGGCGACGATACCCAGAGCATTCAGCGTTTCGGCGAGCAAGTCATCACCGAGATGTGCGAACGCCTGCTCCAGGGCGGCGCGCCAGGGCTGCACTTCTACACGCTGAACCAGGCTGAAGCGAGCCTGGCGGTGTGGAACAACCTGAAGTTGCCGCGTTAAAAAGTCGTTGAAGCACGATTAAAAGATCGCAGCCTGCGGCAGCGCCTACAACGGAATGTCAAATCCCGTAGGCGCTGTCGCAGGCTGCGATCTTTTTGCTTTCAACGCACTATTAATGTGCGGCAATCCACGGAGTTAGAGCATCTGCGGTCAGTTTCTGGCTCTTTCCGGTTTCTCGTCGTAATCTCAAGCCCATGCCTTTGATCACGCAGTTAATCGCCGTGCTTGTCTTCACTTGCCTGAGCTTCGCCGCCCGGGGCGAGAAGCTGCGCATTGTCACGGAGCCATGGGCTCCCTATGTGTACGAAGACAACGGCAAATCCCTGGGCCTGGACTACGAAACCACCGCCATTGTCTTCAAGCGCCTGGGCATCGAAGTGGAGTGGCAATTCCTGCCATGGAAACGCTGCTTGTCGATGCTTGAAACAGGCCAGGCCGACGGCGCCCTGGACATCTTTCACAGCGACGAACGCGAAGCGACGCTGCTCTACCCCAGCGAACCGCTCTCGGAAGTCCAGTTCGTGATGTTCTACGCCAATGACCGGCCCCACCCGTTTCGCAGCCTCGATGACTTGCGCGGCCTGACCATCGGCACCTCGCCGGGTTACCTGTACAGCAAGGACTTCAGCGATTCGACGCTGTTCACCCGCGAGCCGGCCCCCACCCATGAAGCCAACTTCGGAAAACTGGTACGCGGGCGGATTGACCTGCTGATCACCGACCGCCGGGTCGGCCAGCATTTGCTCGACGAGCTGGGAATCCGCGACAAGATCACCGAAAACCCCACGATCATCAGCCAGCAAAGCCAGTTTCTCGCGGTGCGGCGCAATGCGGGCATGGATCTGCTGGTGCAGCGTTTCGGCGCCGAACTCAAGCGCTTCAAGCGCGAGCCCGCCTACGCTGAACTGAGCGCCCGCTACGGCGCGGAACCGGCAGCCAGCGTGAAGTCTGAAAAGGCCACGGCCGCCACGGAAAAAACCGTTGAGCAGCAGGAAAGCGGCGCGCAGTGATTGCTCTGTTATACTCCGGCCTTCCCGCCAGGCTCACGCCCGGACGCTCGGAATCGTTAAAGGCATCTCAACCCCGCTACTGCGCAGCTTTCAGCCCGCGCGAGCGCTTGCAGACGAGCCTTCGAAACCCAGCAGGACCGGACGGGATTGCGTCCTCTTAAACGCCATTCGCGCCAGGCAAGACTCCCATTGGGCCAAGCCCTAACTAGAACAGGATTACTCATGTCCTTTGCTTCCCTCGGTCTCTCCGAGGCTTTAGTCCGCGCCATCGAGGCGGCGGGCTATACCGAGCCTACTCCGGTGCAACAGCGGGCCATTCCCGCCGTGTTGCAAGGTCGCGACCTGATGGTTGCGGCACAGACAGGTACCGGTAAAACCGGCGGTTTCGCCCTTCCGATCCTGGAGCGGTTGTTCCCCAACGGTCACCCGGACAAATCCCAGCGTCACGGCCCGCGCCAACCGCGCGTACTGGTCCTGACCCCTACTCGCGAACTCGCCGCGCAAGTGCACGAAAGCTTCAAGGTCTATGCCCGTGACCTGAAGTTCGTCAGCGCCTGCATCTTCGGCGGTGTCGGCATGAACCCGCAGGTTCAGGCCATGTCCCGTGGCGTAGACGTGCTGGTGGCCTGCCCTGGCCGCCTGCTCGACCTGGCCGGCCAAGGCAGCGTCGACCTGTCCCACGTGGAAATCCTCGTGCTGGACGAAGCCGACCGCATGCTCGACATGGGCTTCGTCCATGACGTGAAAAAGGTCCTGGCCCGTCTGCCGGCCAAACGCCAGAACCTGCTGTTCTCGGCGACCTTCTCCAAGGACATCACCGACCTCGCCGGCAAGCTGCTGCACAACCCGGAACGCATCGAAGTCACGCCGCCGAACACCACGGTCGAGCGTATCGAACAGCGCGTATTCCGCCTGCCGGCCAGCCACAAGCGCGCTCTGCTGGCCCACCTGATCACCGCTGGCGCCTGGGAACAGGTACTGGTGTTCACCCGCACCAAGCACGGCGCCAACCGCCTGGCCGAGTACCTGGACAAACACGGCCTGAGCGCCGTCGCGATCCACGGCAACAAGAGCCAGAACGCCCGCACCAAAGCCCTGGCCGACTTCAAGGCCGGCACCGTGCGCATCCTGGTGGCCACCGACATCGCCGCCCGCGGCCTGGACATCGACCAGTTGCCACACGTGGTCAACTTCGAACTGCCGAACGTCGATGAAGACTACGTGCACCGTATCGGCCGTACCGGCCGTGCCGGTCGTTCGGGCGAGGCGATCTCGCTGGTGGCCCCGGACGAAGAAAAACTGCTGAAAAGCATCGAACGCATGACCAAGCAGAAAATCGCCGACGGCGACCTGATGGGCTTCGATGCCAGCACCATCGAGGCGGAAAAGCCTGAAGTGCGCGAGCGTCCGGACATGCGCAACCCGCGCAATCCACGTGGCCCGCGCGGCGACGGTCCGAACGGCAGCGGTGGCGGCGGTGGTCGCAAGGACAAAGGCAAGGACAAGGGCAAGGAAAAACCGGCCGGCGAACGCGGCGAGCGCCCGGCCCGTCAGCAGAAACCACGTGAAGGCACTCCGGCTCGCGAACAGCGTCCGTCGCAGCCTCCTCGTGCCGCCGCTGACCGCGCCCCGGACGAGTTCCTGGACGACGATATCGATAACTTCGGTAACCGCGTCGACTACGTGCCGCAGCAGAAGCCCGCGCAAGGCCGTGGCCGTCGCCCGGGTGCTCCGGCACAAGGCACCGCGGCGGGTTCGGGCGCTCCACGTTCCGGCAAGCCACAAGGTCGCCAGAACGGTCCCCGCAACAGCGATGGCGCCAGCACCGGCACTCCGCCAGCCAAGCGTAACGGCCCTCGCAGTGGCGCACCGCGCGACGGCCAGGCCCGTCGCGAAGATTCGCGCAATCGCCGTCCGGCCCGTGACGACCAGCCACGTTCGGAACCTGCCGTGCAGAACCCGCGTGGCCCGGCGCCGAAGATCATGCACAAGGAGTCGAAAGCGGATCGCTTCCCGACACCTGAGCAGCTGGATCAACTGCCAAGCCGTCCTCGTGGTGAGAAGCCAGCGCTGCTGACCCGCAATCGCTGAGTTATCGCTGCAATGAAAAATGCCCCGGTTCGAAAGAGCCGGGGCATTTTTTTGATCAGTGCAAAAACCTGTGGGAGCGAGCTTGCTCGCGATGGTCGTCAACGATAACGCTGGAAGCCTGATGCTCCGCGGCGCTCTCAGGTCTATCGCGAGCAGGCTCGCTCCTACAGTCTCAGCATTACTTCGCTTTTACACCTTCAAAGGTCACGTACATCTCAACCGCATCGGACGATGGGCCCAGGTCTTTCTGCTTGCCGAAGTCGGAACGCTTGAGGCTGAAAGTACCCTCGAAGCCTGCACGGTAGCCGCCCCATGGATCCTTGCCTTCACCCAGGAAAGTAGCCTTGACCACGATTGGTTTGGTTACACCGAGGATAGTCAGGTCGCCAGCTACATCGGCAGTGTCCTTGCCAGCGGCGTTTTTGCCGGTGGGTTTGACGCTGGTGGAAACGAACGTGGCTTTGCTGCCGTTCAGGAAGTCTTTGCTGGAGATGTGCTTGTCACGCTCGGCATTGTTGGTGAACACGCTGGCGGTGTTCACGTTGAATTCGATCTTGCTGTCTTCAGGCTTGGCAGCGTCAAAGCTGAACTTGCCGTCGATGTCCTTGAAAGTACCGGTGATGAAGCTGTAGCCCAGGTGGCTGATCTTGAAGTCAACGAAGGCGTGCTGGCCTTCTTTGTCGACCACGTAGTCAGCGGCCATGGCGTTACCGGCGGACAACAGGGCGGAACCGATTGCCAGAGCGGCCAGAGTCTTTTTCAACATGCTTTGTTTTCCTTTGGAGTCGAGGTTGAACTTCAGGCTTTGCGACCCAGCATTCGCTTGAGGGTCACATCACGGTCGATAAAGTGGTGCTTCAATGCTGCCAACGCATGGAGGCCGGAAAAAATTACCAGCACCCACGCCAGGTAGAGGTGAATCACGCCAGCGGTATCTGCCTGGTCCGGCAGTCCGGATACCAGCGCAGGGACTTCAAACAAGCCAAACACCGGGATACCGACACCTTCTGCGGTGGAAATCAGGTAACCGGCAATCAACACGGCAAACAGACTGATGTACAGAAAGCCATGGCCGAACCTGGCGCCGAGGCGCGTCATGCGGCTGTAGCTGGCCAGGGTTGGCGGCGGTGGGCTGATGAAGCGCCACAGCACCCGCAGCAGCATCACACCCAGCAACACCAGGCCGATACTCTTGTGCAGGTCCGGCGCGTCTTTGCGCCAGGTGCTGTAGTAGTCGAGCCCGACCATCCACAGCCCGAGGGCGAACAAACCGAACACGGCCACTGCCACGCCCCAGTGCATGAAGATGCTGACCCAGCCGTAGCGGGAGGTAGAGTTACGTAGCTGCATTGCCTAGATCCCTAAAAGTGCTGGCCCAAGACTATCGAGTTATCTATCGAATTAAAGCGGAAAATTTTGCTTTGAAATATCGAGAAATACGATCAAGAGTCTGGAAGTGGCGTGTTAAGGAAAGATTAAAGGCGATTCTACCGCGCAGCGCTCGGACCACGGGGCGCGATTCTCCTTCTGCTCCGGCGCGCCGCGGAGCAGGCAGTGATCACAAAAAATTCGCAGAAAAAGAAAATTCATTTAATAACTATGTATCGCTAGTTGGCCGCCTGCCCCTGATCAAATGATGACTCAATCATTCATTGAAAAGGTGAAAAACATGGCGCTTCGTTATAGCCCATTTCAAGCAAGTGGCACTTCCGAGTTACCACCAAACCAGACAATGTCTCCGGGCCAATACCTGCAATCCGAGAACGGTCGATATCGGTTGTTATTGCAGAGCGATGGCAATCTGGTGATAAAAGAAGGTGAAGCATTAGTCTGGATTGCCGACAACAATCAACCTTACAGTGCAACTCTGCATCCAAAGAAGATGCGTGAACCACTACAATTTGTCGTCAGTAATAACGGATTTCTCTTCGACCCTTCCAGACGGCGACTATGGATTGCCGAAAGTACCCACAGCCTCGAAAAGTCGCTGTGGTACAACACTTACCTGACGATGCAGGACGATGGCAATCTGGTCATTTACGATCAGCGCAACGGCAACCTGCGTTGGGCTCGCTTCGGTTTTATCCCCGGGCGGATTCGAAAACCCAAGCAGCGCTGGCTCAGAAAGTTACCGAACGGCACCGAGTTCTATAAATGGGACTTTTAACAAGCCAACGCTCTTTTGATTGATTAGTTGGTGAAAACTGGCGGCGGCTGCAAGCAATCGGCACTGTAGGGATCAATCTTGCATTGATACGCAAGTTCTGCGTTATATCCACCTGGAAAGAAACGCCCATTGGCACAACCGGAAAGTGTCATCAACAGAAGTATTACCGTAAGTCTTTTCATCGAGCGACTCCAATTTCTTCAAGCATAAAGTTGGAGCTCAGGCACCCGCTATCATTTCGTTCCGATTGTTTTGTGGGAAGTGTCCTGCGCAAAGGTAAGCCTTGAGACTGCACCGGGAAGGATCGAAGTGCGCGCTTCTGGCAAAAAAAAACGCGGCCCGTGTGGCCGCGTTTTTTTTATTGAAGCAAAGGCCTACTGCGCCTTGGTCTCAGTGGTGGCTGCCGGCTTGGCCGCTGGCTTCTTCGCCGGCTCAGCCTTCTTCGCTGCCGGTTTCGCAGCAGGCTTTTTCGCCTCGGTTTTAGCCGCTGGCTTCTTCACCGCTGGCTTGGCCGCTGCTTTCTTCGCCGGTTCAGCTTTCACTGGTGCCGCAGGCTTCGGCGGTTCCACCGGAGCTGGCGCAGGTGCCGGAGTCGGCGCTGGTGCGACCGGAGCAGGAGCCGGCTCTGGCGCCTTCACTGGCTCAGGCTTCTTCTCGTCATCCGAACCACCGAACAGGTTGCTGAAGAAGTTGCCCTTCTTCGCCGCCACGGCACCCGCCGCGCCCGCCGCTGCTGCAGCCGGCACTACTTTGGCTGGCTCAAACGATTTGCCTGCCGCCAGATCTTCAACCTGACTCGCCGCCCGCTGACCGGTGCGCAGCGCGCCTTCCAGGGTGCCCGGGTACAAGGTGTCGGTGTGTTCGCCGGCGAACGTCACGCGTTGCAGCGGACGCTCCCACAGACGCCAGAACTTGCTGATCTGGCCCGGGCCGTAAGCCAGGTACGCGCCGCCCATCGACGGGTCGGTGCTGTAGCGGCGGATTTCATAACCGGTGAACGAACCACGGGCCTGTGGATAAAACGCGTGCAGACGAATCAGCACCTGATCGACCATTTGCTTGTCGCCAAACGCCTGCATCACACGAGCGTTGTCGCCGGACAGGTTGATCACCACGTTGGCGCCGCCCTTCAGGGCTGGCTCGATCCACAACATGCCGAGACCGGTGTTGCTGTAGATCTCGCCGGACATGCGCGCCTTGCTTTCCCACACCGGCGTCTTGAACTTCAGCATGATCTGGTCGCGCCAGCCGTAGTTGGTGCCCTTGATCGCCGCCAGGTGCTGGGCGTCCAGCGCCGGGGTCATCTGGATCTTGTTCAGGGCGCGCAGTGGCACGGCCAGCACCACGTAGTCAGCCTGATAGCTGACGTTGTCGACTTTGACGGTCACGCCGTCCTTGTCCTGAATGATCGACGAGACCCGGGAATTGGTCTTGATGGTTTTCAACTGTTTGACCAGGGCCTGGGCCAGCACCGGGCTGCCACCGACCAGGCGCGAAGCACGCAGGTCGCGATCGGAGACGCCACGGTAGACGCGGCTCTGCTGCGCGAAGTACAGCAGCGACAAGCGCGAAGGTTCGTCGTAGCGGGTGCGGATCTGCTGGTTGATCAACTGGCGAGCGGTGGCCGGCAGGTTCTGCTTGTCGAGCCAGCTCGACACGTTGATCTGATCCAGCGCGTGCAGCGTGTTGTTGGCAGCCGGGTTCAGCGGGTCGTCGATCGAGCGCGCCAGATCGTCCACGGTCTTGTCGAAACGCTTGAGCGCCTCGGCGGTGGCTGGCTGCTTGGTCGCCAGATCGGCGGCGGAGAAATACTCGCCATCGATCAGGTAGCTTGGGGTCCGCACGAATTCAGGGGCCGGCGTGGTGCTCAGCTTGAAGTTCGAGACGTACTTGTTCAGCACCGGCTGAGCCTTGTCATTGCCGATCCACTCACTGGTGGCCATGCCGGAACGACCGCCCAGGCTCGACCTGGCTTCCAGCAGAGTGACCTGCCAGCCCTTGTTCTGCAGCTCGTATGCGGCAGTCAGGCCCGACAGGCCGCCGCCGATCACGATCGCGGTTTTATCCTTGGCCAGCGCAGACACGCTGAACAGCCCCAACATCACCAGCGCACAGGCGCGCAGCCAACCGACAGACATTCAGCGAACTCCGGAAATACACGTAGGAAAAAGCAGTTTTGCGGGTCAGACGACCCAAAGAACCGCGAAGAATACGTTAGCCATCAAAACGCCGCCAGCGACGTCTATCGGCTCATACAAAGTAGCTCAATCGACACAATGGGTTGTCCCCGCGCGACGCATTGCATAGGCTTGCGCGATTGTTTGCCCGCGCCTGACGCGAGCCGCCTCGAGGAGACTGTAAATGGGCCTGAATAACCAGTGGATGCAACGCGACCTCGCGGTGTTGTGGCATCCCTGCACCCAGATGAAAGATCACGAACAACTGCCGCTGATCCCGATCAAGCGCGGTGAAGGCGTGTGGCTGGAAGATTTCGAAGGCAAGCGCTACCTCGACGCGGTGAGCTCCTGGTGGGTGAACGTGTTCGGTCATGCCAACCCGCGCATCAACCAGCGCATCAAGGACCAGGTCGACCAGCTGGAGCACGTGATCCTCGCCGGCTTCAGCCATCAGCCGGTGATCGAGCTGTCCGAGCGCCTGGTGAAGATGACGCCGGAAGGCCTGACCCGGTGCTTCTACGCCGATAACGGCTCGTCCTGCATCGAAGTCGCGCTGAAAATGAGCTTTCACTACTGGCTCAATCGCGGTCAGCCGAACAAGAAGCGCTTCGTCACCCTGACCAACAGCTACCACGGCGAAACCATGGCGGCGATGTCGGTGGGCGACGTGCCGCTGTTCACCGAGACCTACAAAGCGCTGTTGATGGACACCATCAAGGTGCCGAGCCCGGATTGCTACCTGCGCCCCGAAGGCATGAGCTGGGAAGAACACTCGCGCAACATGTTCGCCGCCATGGAGCAGACCCTGGCCGAAAACCACGACACGGTCGCGGCGGTGATCGTCGAGCCGCTGATCCAGGGCGCCGGTGGCATGCGCATGTACCACCCGGTGTACCTCAAATTGCTGCGAGAAGCCTGCGACCGCTACGGCGTGCACCTGATCCACGACGAAATCGCCGTCGGCTTCGGCCGCACCGGGACGATGTTCGCCTGCGAACAGGCCGGCATCCGCCCTGATTTCCTGTGCCTTTCCAAAGCCCTGACCGGCGGCTATCTGCCGCTGGCGGCGTGCATGACCACCGACGAGGTCTACAGCGCCTTCTACGACGACTACCCGACCCTGCGCGCCTTCCTGCACTCCCACAGCTACACCGGCAACCCGCTGGCGTGCGCGGCGGCCCTGGCGACCCTGGACATCTTCGAAGAAGACAACGTCATCGAGAACAACAAGGCCCTGGCGCAGCGCATGGCTACGTCGACGGCGCATCTGGTCGACCACCCGAACGTGTCCGAAGTGCGCCAGACCGGCATGGTGCTGGCCATCGAGATGGTCAAGGACAAGGCCAGCAAAGAGGCTTACCCGTGGCAGGAACGCCGAGGCCTGAAGGTGTTCCAGCACGCCCTGGAGCGCGGTGCCTTACTGCGTCCATTGGGCAGCGTGGTGTATTTCCTGCCGCCGTATGTGATCACCCCGGAGCAGATCGACTTCCTTGCCGAAGTGGCCAGCGAAGGGATCGACATCGCGACCCGTGACAGCGTCAGCGTGGCGGTGCCGAAGGACTTCCACCCGGGGTTCCGTGATCCGGGCTAAGTCGCTCGGTTGAGATTCTGTGGTGTCCGGGCCGGCGTCTTCGCGAGCAAGCCCGCTCCCACAGGGTATGCGCTGTCAACTGTGGGAGCGGGCTTGCTCGCGAATGAAGGCGACACCGATTCCACTGATTCACATTTTTCCAGAGATCCAGCATGAGACTGTCCCGTTTCTTCATCGACGCCCCCCTGAGCATCGGCGAGCACGAGTTGCCCGAAGCCCAGGCCCACTACATCAGCCGCGTGCTGCGCATGGCCGAGGGCGATGCGTTGCAGTTGTTCGACGGCTCGGGCCAGGAGTTTCGCGCCAGGCTGGTCGACGTCGGCAAAAAGCGCGTCGTGGTGCAGATCGATGAAAGCTTCGCCGGGCAGATCGAGTCGCCGCTGCAAATCCATCTCGGCCAGGGCCTGTCCCGGGGTGAACGCATGGACTGGGCGATCCAGAAAGCCACGGAACTGGGCGTCACTGAAATCACCCCGATCTTCACCGAGCGCTGCGAAGTCCG
>RCUU01001016.1_pt1 | contig 14172 bp, 13 predicted proteins | sample 2166211 | NCBI WGS metagenome assembly RCUU01 (sample SAMN09932620, study PRJNA488358) | compost metagenome | feature: garden; material: soil; isolation source: compost soil in phenylacetic acid-enriched culture | place: Germany: Experimental Botanical Garden Goettingen | collected 2016-01-27
AGACCCATGATCGCAGCCGCAAACTGATCCTCAGCAATGCGGTCAGCCAGGCCCTCGTCGATGAAACCGGCGCCGCGCAATCTCGGGCCGAGGCCACGGTATCGGCCAATTCGGCAACGGTAGAGGCACAACAGCAGCGCATTGCCGTCCTCGAGGCCCAGCGCGAAGCCGCCGTTGCTGCCGTCATGCAGGCAGAGGCCGCACGCGAGCTCACCCAGATCGATCTGGACAGCACGGTGGTCCGCGCCCCTGTCAGTGGCGTTATCGGCAATCGCCAGGTGCGCATCGGCCGGTTCGTGACGCCGGGAGGCGCCTTGCTCGATATCGTGCCGGTCGATGCCGTGTGGGTGGTGGCGAACTTCAAGGAAACCCAGCTAGAACATATCCGCCCCGGCCAGACCGTACGCATCAGCCTCGACGGCTACCCCGACGGGGCCCTTGCAGGTGTGGTCGACAGCTTTGCACCGGGCAGTGGCTCGGCGTTCAGCCTACTGCCCGCGGACAACGCCACCGGGAACTTCGTACGGGTCGTGCAGCGCGTACCGGTCAAGATCCGGCTGACCCACAATCCGTTGCCGGGCCGCATCGTGCCCGGGCTCTCCGCACGTGTCGAGGTAGTGACTGGGAGCGAGTCATGAAACCGCCGGCCTTGTTCGCGGCCACGCCGAGCCATGGCAATGGCACGGCCGGCGTCCTGCTGCTTATGGGCATCGTCCTGGCCACGCTGACGGAAGCGCTCGCCAGCACCGTTCTGTCACTCGGCCGCGCTGACATCATCGGCGACACCGCGGCAACGCCCGATGAGTTTGCCTGGCTGGATGTCGGCTACACCGCCCTGAAGTTGCTCGGCTTCATGACGGCGCCTTGGTTGATGGGCCGCTTGCAACCACGCAGTGTACTCATCGGCGCCACGCTGGCCATGGGCCTGGCGTGCGCCATTGCCGCCCTCACCGCTCGACTGGACGTGCTGGTCGCGCTGCGAGGTATCCAGGGCTTTGCCGGTGGCACCCTGCTGGTCGCGGGGCAGACGATCATTTTTCGCGCCTACCCGCGACGCCACCAGCCCATACTCCAGGCCTTGTTTGCCATGGGCGCGGTTGTCGCGCCCGCGACGCTCGCCCCGGCCCTGCAAGGGTGGCTGATCGACAGCCATTCCTGGGCGTGGATCTTCTCCAGCGTTGTCCCGCTTGCCCTGACGGCTAGCGGCCTACTGCTGATCGCAGACACCCCCCTGCCCGCCAGGCGCCGACAACGCCCGTTCGATTGGACCGGTTTCTCCCTGATGGCTGCCAGCCTGTTGTGCTTTTCCTATGTCCTGAGCCAGGGCAGCCGTTGGGACTGGTGGGAAGAGCCACGTATCCTTTGGTTGAGCGTGATTGGCGCAGCTGCGCTGCTGGCATTGCTCGGCCAACAAGTCTTGGCCAAGGGCCAGGGCTTGCTCGACTTCAGCCTGTTCAAATCGGGCGATTTTGCCTTCGCCTTTATCGTCAGCTTTGTCGCCGGTGCCGCCTTGTTCGGCAGTGCGTTCCTGATTCCTGCATTCGCCCTGTCGGTGCTTGCATTCACGCCGACCGCTGCCGGCGAATTGCTGTTGCCCAGTGGTGCGTTTTTTATCGGCGCGCTGCTCGTTGCAGCCTTTCTCATGCAGGCCCGCCGCGTCCCCCCGTTCGCCACCGTGCCCTTGGGAATCCTGATGATCATGGCGGCAATGTGGATGCTGTCGGGCTCGACCAGCGAAAGCGGCATGGATGACATGATGCCGGCCATCCTGCTGCGCGGCCTGGGCCTGGGCTTTCTGTTTCTTTCGATCACGCTGATCGCCTTCAGCAAACTGAACCGCGAGAACCTCGCCTGCGGTATCGGCCTGTTCAATACCGGCCGTCAGTTGGGCGGGCTTATGGGCGTGGCGGCATTGCAGACACTGATCGAGCACAACGTGGTCAGCAATGCCGCGGTCCTCGGCGCCAACGTGACTGCCAACGCCTCCACGGTGATCGAACGAATGACGTCCACGACAGCGATGCTGGCGGGAAAAGGGCTGGATACAACAGTTGCTGGCCGGGCGGCGACGAGTCTTCTGGGGCGGGTGGTGACAGGCCAATCCACGGTGATTGCCTTTGACAGCGCATTCAATGCCGTTGCCCTGCTTTTTGTCATCGCCGCGCCCGCGCTGGTCGGCATCAAGATCGGCCTCGCGCGGTACGCGAAAATGCGTACCGCGCGGCTGCAATGTGCTTAGCTCAACTAGCAGCGATAGTCGGTTGGCTTTGCTGTTGCAATCCCCGACTCAATCTCTGCGTTTCTCAAGACATTCACGGCGCAGGACAAGGTTATTGATCTCCATGCAACTGACCGCGTGATCATCCTGTTTGTTTTTGGCCTTGTCCTTGGCCTTGCCGCAATTGCCGTTGTCATTGCAATTGCCTTTGCCTTTTTGATCGTTGTTGTTTTTCAAGCAGTTCCTGACATCACTGGCACTGCCCGCATCATCGCAATCTGAACCGGCAAAGGACAGCGATGGCAAAGCCAGGGAGAACAACAGTGCGCACACGCTGGCCGCTACGATTCGCATAACAAAATTCCTGAGTAAGTAAAATACTTTTTAACCGCAACTAAAGTCTTGCGCCGCTCTCGCTGACTATAGCAGGACCCCGTAAAGGAACCTGCCATGACGGCTCCGCAGTCATGGCATATTCGGCGGTTTTTTTCAGTTCGAGCCAACGCTTAGTCATCATGCTTGTGTTTATGTTTGTGCTTGTTCTGATGCTTATGCGAGTGGTCGCTGCTGTGGTGGTCGTTGTCATCGGCCATTTTGTTGCCGATCGCACTGCCTGCCGCGCCACCCAGCCCAGCGCCGATTGCACCACCGGTGGAACCACCTACGTTGTTGCCAATCACCTGACCGCCGGCAGCACCCAGACCTCCGCCAATGGCCGATTCGGTCTTCTTGCCATCCTTGGCGGTCATGGCCCCCCCGGCCGCACCGCCCACGCCGGCACCGATCGCGGCACCGGTACTGCCCCCGACGGCCTGGCCCACCACGCTGCCAATGGCGCCACCGACACCGCCCCCGAGAGCCGTGGTGGTGGATTCGCCGGCGATCGAGTACTGCGACACAAGAAGGACCAATACCAAGGAGAATGATTTACGCATTATGCAGCTCCTGAAACGTACAAAAGTGGATAAAAGTCTGTTGGATACGAAACGCTCAGGTCAATGGATATCCGGCCGCGCATTAATTCAGATCAATCAATCGGTGACCCGTACAACCGTTTATCGCTCAATCGTTGTTGTGCGCCTATTGTGACCCAGGGTGGGCCGTAAGTTCAAAAAGCAGGCAAACTTTGATAGTGGTCCGCGCAATCCGTACGCCCCTTTCGTTTATGCGCTGGCTCTACTACGGTGATGACAAGACCTGTTTCCAACCCAGGAGCGCAGCGCATGTTCAGAACCCTCCTGTTGATGTTCGCCGGCTTGCTTCTGAGCACCAGCCAGGCCATGGCCGATCCCCTCAAGATCAGCGTGATTGGTGCCGGTAAGGTCGGCGGTACGCTTGGCACGTTATGGGCAAAGGCTGGGCACTCGGTGATGTTTTCGTCACGCCACCCCGAGACGTTGACGGACCTGGTCAGGGCCGCAGGCCCCAACGCGCGGGCGGGCTCGGTCAGTGATGCCGCGGCCTGGGGCGATGTCATCGTGTTGAGCGTGCCCTACGGCGCAATGCCAGCATTGTCCGAACAGCTAAAGGGCAAGCTGGACGGCAAGGTGGTTTTCTCCACCAGCAACCCCTTCAGCGGTCGTGACGGCGACATCGGGCGCAAGGCGCTGGATCAGGGAGTTGCCTTGGCGGACCAGCAGTATCTGCCTGGGGTCCACCTGGTGCGGGCGTTCAATGCCATAGGCTATGCATCAATGAAAGAGCAGAGTGGCAAGGGCAAGGCGATTCCCACATTCGCCGACAACGCCCAGGCCCGGGACCTGGGTGCCCGGTTGGTGCGCGACGCCGGATTCATACCGGTGCTTGTCCCGCTGGCGCGAGCCAATGAAGGTTTGCCGAACGGCCCGCTCAGCGGCGTTTGGAGCGAGGCCGAACTCAAGCGCAAGCTGGGCCTGTAGCGCGCAATCCAGGCTCAATCACTCACATAGCAGTCTCGGCCCTGCTGTTTGGCTTGGTAAAGCAGTCGATCGGAGCGGATAAGCATGGCCTGAACGCTATCTTCAGGCCCCTGCCAAGCGGTGACACCAATGCTGCTCGTGACGCCAATACGATTCCCGGCATAGTCCAGCGTGGAAAGGCGCAAAGCTTGCAACACACGTTCGGCCATCGCTTGCGCACCTGCCCTATCAGTGTCGGGAAGCAAGAGCAGGAATTCTTCGCCGCCGATACGGGCAACCCTGTCCTGTTGGCGTACGGTCTGGTTGAGTAGCTGGGCAAAAAACTTCAGCACCTCATCCCCTGCATCATGGCCGTGGGTATCATTGACGCGTTTGAAATGGTCGATATCCAGCATCAACATGCACAATGAAGTGGGTTTGCGCGTAGCCCTGGCCAATTCCGCCTTAACCAATGCCATCGCCTCCCGACGGTTATACAGCCCGGTCAGAAAGTCGCGGGTGGCCAATTGATACTGCGCCACACTGGCATTGATCAGGTGGCCCACCAGCCAATTGATCAGTAGCAAGCACGCGAGTATTCCACCCGTCAATAACAACCCAAGACGGTTCCAGCTCAAGAATAGGGCCATGAAACTGGGTGTCAGCGGTTCACTGTAAAATTGCAATTGCAGGTTATGCTCCGGGTCCACGAATGTCCGGACAAAACGCTCCTCGCCAGGCCTATGGGAAGGGCTCGAGGCCGGCCAGCCCGCGGCTGTGGCGGGCAGCAAATCAGCCTCGTCGTGATTGAAGACAACGTCGACAAACCACGCTGGCTCTTGACCGTGAACGACGGCGACATGCACGACAAGCGCATCGACAAACGCCGGCCCGATCGCCGTGCGCGAAGGCAATGGCAGCGGCTTCAACTGAGTTTGCGTTTCCTGGATCACCGCGAAATGCCCATTGCAGCTGTAGCCCAGAAGCTGCCGGCTGGTCATCTGGATACTTCCTTGTTGCAAGCGCACTCGCGGTGCCAGCGGGCTGGGCAAAGCTGCAACCTGGCGCATGGGTACTTGCAGCGTGTATTGCGCCAGCTCATCGATATCCTCAGTGTGGACCGTTGTGGTGCGCTGCTGATTGGCGATGTACTGCTCCGACAAACAACCAGGCGGTAGAGGATTTGCCAGCAGCAATGATTGTTGCAATTTATGGGTCACCAATTGGCGCACCAACGTGGAATAACCCCAGCTACTTCGATGAGCCAGCAAAGCCTGCTGCCCCTCCAACAGCAGATTGCGCTGGCGCTGATAGCGGTCGACCACCCCAATGACGGCAACCACACTCAAGACGATCACTATCGACCAGTTGCCAACCTTGATAGCCCGTGCATGTTTGACTATCCACCTCATGATCGTTACTCCGCCGTGGCATTTGGCAGTAGTTGTCTGGCGCCGGTAGTCGAATACCCACTATGGCCAACACGCTCATGGGTAGCAGCATAGGCATAGCACCACGCTTTCCATTTAAATAATTTTCATTGGTGGTGCGCAATGACGGCCAGATGCAGTTGTATCAGTAGCGTCACACGCGCCTCGTACCGTGCCGGTTGCAGGAGACTGTAATCAGCCATGCACGGAGATGGACAACGCCTCAATCAAGGCATAGCGTTGGCAGGATCCCCCCCCCGACGATAAGGACATGGAATGTTGCGCATACTGGGCAGGGCGTCGTCGATCAATGTACGTAAAGTACTCTGGACTTGCGCCGAGCTTGAAATCCCCTTCGAGCGCCAGGATTGGGGTTCCGGCTTCAGGTCACCACACGATCCTGAATTCCTGGCACTCAACCCCAATGCCATGGTGCCGGTCATCCAGGATGACGACTTCGTTCTTTGGGAATCGAACTCGATCATTCGCTACCTGGCGTCGCGCTATAACGGCAACCACCTTTACCCGATTGAAGCCAGGGCTCGGGCACGGGTGGACCAATGGATCGATTGGCAAGCGTCGGACTTGAACAGATCGTGGAGTTACGCCTTTATGTCGCTGGTCAGGCAGTCGCCGGAGCATCAGGACAAGCATGCGTTGGCAGCCGCCTGCAGCGACTGGTCGAGGCACATGGCGATCCTTGATCGACAGCTTGAATCAACCGGGGCCTACGTCAGCGGCGAACAGTTTTCACTCGCAGACATACCGATCGGCTTGTCGGTGAATCGGTGGTTTGAAACACCGCTTGCTCATCCGGACTTCCCGGCCGTGAGCGACTATTACCAACGTTTGAGCAATCGCCCCGGCTATCGTCTGCATGGCAGAAACGGCACGCCCTGACACAGCAGCATCGCCCTGCCGGTTGGCGGGATGGCGAGGCCACGTGCCGCCGGTTGCGGATTTGTCCGGGTCTGATTTTACGTGACAGGGAGCGTTGGGCCGCTCGCCCCTTCAGGTTGCCGAAACACGGCATGGCGGGTGGAAGGCATGAGCGCCCCCCTCCCCTTGGCGATCAATACTTGATGTCCCGCGCAGTGCGGCGCGTATCCTGCTTGGTACTGCGCTTCTCCTGGCGGCACTCTACATTGCTCTTGTCGCTGCTTTTTCTGCAGTCATCCTTGGTTTGCCGTGCAGTAGAACGCCCTTCCTGCCGGGTATCCCGTGCTTCGCGCCGTTGCTCGCCTTGCTCGGTCGCGTACGCCGGCACCGACACCCACTGCGCGCCAGTGGCGATGACCAGTGTCGCCACGGCCATCCAGTAGTGTTTGCGAATCATGATCTTCCTCCTGCTCAATACTGTTCACTCAATTCGCACGTGTGCATTCTGACGATACACCACATAGGCAGCCCCGCAAGGGCTGCCACGCACAACGTTGACTCAGGTCAAACCTGATGCATCGGCAAAGCTGTCTATGCCACCGGCTGGTGACTGGTTACACAGTGAATCCCTCCACCCCCGGCAGCAATCGCATCGATGTTGAGTTGCACCACTTCACGCTCCGGGTAGAGTTCAGCCAACAGTTCGAAGGCCGTGGCATCCGCCGCGCTGTCGCCGAACTCAGGCGCGACAACCGCCCCATTGATCACGAAGTAGTTGATGTAACCGGCCGCAAAGTCCGGATTGTTCTTGCTGAACCGGCTCTTGCGTGGATTGAGCGGCGGCGACAGGGTATGCACCTGCAGCTTGCGACCATCGGCGTCCGTGGCATTTTTGAGTATCTCCAGGTGCGCCAGCGTCACCTTGTGATCGTAGGACTGCGGGTCGTTGTCGAGGTTGGCGATGATGACGCCAGGCTTGACGAAGCGCGCATAGAAATCAACATGGGCGTCGGTGATGTCCTTGCCTTTGATGCCCGGCAACCAGATGATTTTGCGCAGGCCCAGGCGGGCTTTGAGCTCTTCTTCGACTTCGGCCTTGCTCCAGTCGGGGTTGCGGTTGCTGTTGACCCAGCAGCTTTGGGTCATGATCGCCGTACCGTGGCCGTCCACTTCGATGCCACCGCCCTCACCCACCAGCTCGCTGCGCATGTGCTGGGCATCCGCGCTCTCGGCAACCAGGGCAGCCAGCTGTGCATCCTTGCTGTGCTGCTGTTTGTTGCCCCAGCCATTGAAGTTGAAGTTCACCGCACCACGCTCGCCTTGCCCATCGACGACAAAGTTGGCGCCGGTGTCGCGCATCCAGATATCGTCAAGCTCGGTGGTGACGTAGGTGATGTTGCTGGTACCGCAAACGTCTTCGGCAAGGTCCCGTTCGCTTTTGCGGCAGAACACGGTCAGTGGTTCGTAGCGGGCGATGGTGCGGGCGATGCGGCCGAGTGCCTCTTGCACATCGGGGGTGAAATCTTCCCAGATGGCTTCCTGTGCGCCAAAGGCGATGAAGGCGCGTTGGTGCTTGTCGCCCTCATCGGGCATGTACCAATTACCCGCAGTGGCGGCTTGCAGGTGCAGGGGCACAAGGCCGGTGGACGCGACCGCGCCCATGCCGGCAAGCACCGCTGCCTGTTTGATAAAGTCACGACGCGTCGGCATGGTGATCCTTGAATGTGGGTTTACAGTCATTTTGCGGAAGCTGTCTTGAACTTGGTCCAGGTGCGCATGCGGGCGCGCATGTCGGCCTGGGGAATGTCCTTGCCCGGGACCAACCGCGCAAAGGTGGCCTCGTCGAGGTAGATGTCCGGGTTGTTGCGCATGGCGGCATCCACGCTTGGGCGGGCCTTGGCATTGGAGGTCGGGTAGCCGGTGAAGTTGCTGATGGCGGCCATGTTCTCCGGGCGCATCACGAAGTTGATGAAGGCGTAGGCGTACTCCGGGTGATTGGCGTCGACGGGTATGGCCATGGTGTCCATCCACACGGTGGTGCCTTCGCGGGGTATGCGGTACTGGAAGCTGGCGGGCTTGCCGGCGCTGTCGGCGGTGCGTTGCGCCTGGGTCATGTCCCCACTGTAGCCCAGCGACAGGCACAGGTTGCCGTTGACCAGATCGGTCACCGGCTGCGACTGGAACTTGCGGATGTACGGTCGTAGCTTGAGCAGTACCTCACTGGCCGCGGCCAGGTCTTCGGGTTTGGCGCTGCGGGGCTCGCGGCCCAGGTAATTGAGCACCACCGCCAGCACTTCGTCGGGCGAGTCGATCATCGAGATGCCACAATCGGCGAACTTTGCCGCCAGTTCCGGCTTGAACAGCATGTCCAGGCTGTTGACCGGGGCATCGGCCATGCGCTGCTTGATCTGCTCGGCGTTGTAGGTCAGGCCGATGGTGCCCCAGGTGTAGGGCACGGTGGCTTGCCTTGAATACTCATATTGGCTGCGCAGCTTCTGCAAACCGGGTTCGATATCGTCCAGGGCGGTGAGCTTGGCGCGGTCCAGCGGCTGCAGGCTGCCGGCGCGCACCAGGCGCTCGGCAACGGTGTCGCCCGGGAAGATCAGGTCATAACCGCTGCCGCCGGCCATCAGTTTGGCTTCCAGGGTCTCGCTGCCATCCATGACGTCGTAGATCACCTTGATCCCGGTCTCGCGGGTGAAGCGGCTCAGGGTGTCTTCGGCAAAATAATCCGCCCAGTTGTACAGGCGCAGGGTTTTGTCTTCGGCGTGGAGCGGCGGAACGGCGCAGCACAGGGTAATGCCCAAGGCGCCGAGCAAGCGTTTGTTGGCAAGGTGCATGTCAAACTCCCTGGGTGTTCCAGCGTGCGTTAATGTGGCGACCGTCCTGGCTCAGCAGCGCCCCGTACATCTCCGGGCGGCGGTCGCGGTAGATGCCCCAGCTCAGGCGCTCTTCGCGCATGGCGGCAAGGTCCAGGCTGTGGACCAGCACCCCGGTGCTGTCGCGGTCGGCCTCGGCGAGCAATTTGCCCTTGTGGTTGCAGATGAAGGACGAGCCGTAGAAGCTCATCTGCAGGGCCGGGTCAGTGGTCGCCACTTCGCGACCGACGCGGTTGGAAGCCACCACCGGCAAGATGTTGGCAGCGGCGTGGCCGCGCATGGTCATTTGCCAGTGGTCGCGGGAATCCAGGCTGGCGCAGCCCGGTTCCGAGCCGATGGCGGTGGGAAACAGCAGCACCTCGGCGCCCATCAAGGCCAGGCAGCGTGCGGTCTCGGGGAACCACTGGTCCCAGCAGATGCCCAGGCCGATGCGGCCAAAGGCGGTATCCCAGACACGAAAGCCCGTGTCGCCGGGGCTGAAGTATTCCTTCTCCTGGTAACCGATGGCGTTAGGGATGTGGGTCTTGCGGTACACCCCCAGCAGGCGGCCATCGGCATCGGCCACGCTCAAGGAATTGAAGTAGGCATTGCCCGCCTTCTCGAACCAGCTCAGCGGCAGCACCACGCCCAGTTCCTTGGCCAGCGCGGCGAAGCGCTTGAGTACATTGCTGTGCTGGTATTCCTCGGCCAGCGCCAAATGTTTGTGGTGTTGCTCGATGCAGAAATACGGCGTGGCGAACAGCTCCTGCAACAGGATGACCTGCGCGCCCTGGGCGGCGGCTTCACGCACCAATTGCTCGGCCTGATCGAGGTTGGTTTGCAGGTCCCAGGTGCAGGGCATCTGGGTGGTAGCAATGGTCAACAGGGTCATGGCATCAACCCTCCACCGGCCAGGCGGGTTGTTGCTGGGTGATGCAGTGCACTCCGCCGCCGCCATGGGCCAGGTGGTTGATGCGCACCGGCACTACCTCGCGACCCGGGAAGGCCTGGGCCAATACCTCGGCCGCCGCCTGGTCAGCCTCGATGCCATAGGCCGGCATGATGACGGCGTTGTTGGCGATATAGAAGTTGGTGTAGGAGGCGCAGAACACTTCGGCTTCGGGGTCCACGGCTTCGCTGGCCTCATACAGCTTGATCAGGTCAAAGTGGCGGCCCCGGGCATCGGTGGCCAGTTCCAGGGCACGGCGGTTCTCTCGTGCGACTTCGGCATACGCCGATTGCTTGTCGTGGGTGGCATCCACCAGCAATACGCCAGGGCGGGCGAAGGCGCACACACCATCGACATGGCCGTCGGTCATGTCGCCGGTCACGTAGTCCGGGTCGCCAGGTAGCCAGATGGTCTTTTTCACACCCAGCAGGCGCGTGAAGATTTCCTCCATCTCGGCCTTGGTCATGCCTGGGTTGCGATTGGGGTTGAGCAATACCGACTCGGTGGTAATCAGCGTGCCCTCACCGTCCACATGGATGGCGCCGCCTTCATTGCCGAGCGGTGTGCCGAAGCACTCCAGCCCCAGGTGATTGAGCGCGCGTCGTGCCAGGCTTTCGTCCAGGTCATGGGCAGATTTGCCGCCCCAGGCGTTGAAGCGCCAGCTCACACCGGCCAGGCCATATTGGGGATGGCAGACAAAGCTCGGGCCGGAATCGCGGCACCAACTGTCATTCACTGCCAGTTCGATCAGTTCGATGTTGCGCCCGCACAAGGCTGTTGCACTGGCGACAGCCGAGGGGTCGACGACCATTTTCACCGGTTCGAACCGGGCGATGGCGTTGGCCACGCGGGCGAAGTCTTCCTGCACCTGCGGCAAGGTAACGCGCCAACCCGACTCCCACAGCGCCTGATTGTGAGGCCACACCATCCAGGTGGCGGCGTGCAGGGACCATTCTGCCGGCATCCACCAGCCCTTGTTCTGGATTTCATTCTGCTGCATGACAAGCACCCTTTAGTTAAGCCATTGTGTTCAACGAAAACTGCCTTGGCGGTCTTGGCATGCATGCTACGGCTGTAAAATTGGGCAAACAAACGATGGATTTTGCAGAAAAGTGATTAGAGGAACTTATCGACATGCTCAAGCACTGGCCACCGCTCAGCTCCCTTCGCGGCTTTGAAGCCGCTGCCCGGCTGGGCAGCTTCCACAAGGCCGCCGCCGAACTGCACCTCACCCAATCGGCCATCAGCCAGCAGATCCGCAGTCTTGAGGCGTACCTGGAGCAACCCTTGTTCTTTCGCAGTGGGCGCAGTGTCAGCCTGACCGATGCGGGGCACGACCTGCTCAGCACCACCCAGGCAATGCTGCAGCAACTGGCCGTCGGTATCCGCCGCCTGGGGCAGTACCAGAAGCCCAACCAACTGGTGCTCAACACCACCCCGGCGTTCGGCCGCCACTGGCTGCTGCCACGCCTGGCGAATTTTCGTCGCCAGCACCCGGAGGTGGACCTGTGGATTTTCAGTACCGATGAAGTCCCGGACATGGCCAGCCAGACCATCGATCTGGCCGTGCGCGACGACATCAGCTCCCAGGCCGAATGCAGCTTCAAGGTGCTGCACACCGACCGCCTCTACCCGGCGTGTCACCCGAGCCTGTTGGCGGTGCCCAGCGAAGAACGCACCACCCTGCATGGCGAGCGGGAAATGGACTGGAGCCACTGGGCGGTGGAAGCCGGCATCGATGTCGGCCAACAGGATCAGGGCCTGAACTTCTCCGACCCGGGCCTGCTGCTGGACGCCGCCTGTGCCGGGCTCGGCATTGCCCTGGTCAGCCAGCTGCTCAGCCGCAAGGCCCGCGCCGACGGGTTGTTGCAGCCCTTGGTGGAGCAAACCATTCGCGGGCCGAACTGGGCCTTGCTAACCCATCGGGACAGCGAGAACAACCCGCTGGCGAAGAGTTTCAGCGAGTGGTTGAGCGGCGAACTGGATGCCGGCGGGTGCAACGTAGTCTGATCAGGAGAGTTGATACAACACTTGCTCTGATCACTGCGTTGGCCGATACGTCAAGGCTGCATTCGAAATAACAAAGAGGTAACCCAGGGTAAAAGGTTACTGGACCATTGATCCTTCAGACTACGCTTTGTGCGGGGGCATCCAGCTTTTGGGAAATGAGAGGGAATTTCTCCGAAGCACTCACGCACGTGTGAAGGAGCTCGCATGGACAACCACAGTATTCGAACGGTATTGGCCGTCTCGGCGCTTTTGTCATTGGCCGCGCTACCTGGCCTGTGCCAAGCGGCCGACAAGGCACCCAATATCGTTGTCATCATGGGTGATGACATCGGCTGGTCCAATATCGGTGTCTACAACCAAGGCATGATGGCTGGCAGAACACCCCACCTCGATACCCTGGCCAACGAAGGTATGCGCTTCACCGACTACTATGCCGAAGCCAGCTGCACCGCGGGCCGCGCCAACTTCATAACCGGCGAGCTGCCAATCCGTACCGGCATGACCACCGTTGGCCAGGCCGGCTCGCCAATCGGCATTCCTGCCCAGGCGGTAACCATTGCCACCGCACTCAAGGACATGGGCTATGCCACCGGCCAGTTCGGCAAAAACCACTTGGGCGACCTCAACGAATTCCTGCCCACCGTGCATGGTTTCGACGAGTTCTTCGGCTACCTCTATCACCTCGACGCCATGGAAGACCCCGCCCACCCCAACTACCCGCAAACACTGTTGGCGACCGTTGGCCCGCGCAACATGGTGCACAGCTGGGCAACCGGCACGGACGATACGACCGTAATGCCGCGCTGGGGCAAAGTGGGCAAACAGAAAATAGAAGACGCCGGCACGCTCTATCCCGAGCGCATGAAAACCGTTGACGATGAAATTCGCGACAAGGCCTTCAGCTTTATCGACAAGGCCAAACAGGAAAACAAACCGTTCTTCGTCTGGCTCAACCCCACGCGCATGCACATCGTTACCCACCTCTCCGACAAGTACCAGGCCACGCGCAATGCAGAAAATGGCTGGTCCGAACAGGAAGCCGGCATGGCCCAGATCGATGATGTCGTTGGCGATGTAATGGCCAAGCTGAAAAAAGACGGCCTGGATGAAAACACCATCGTGATATTCACCACCGACAACGGCGCGGAAAACTTCACCTGGCCCGATGGCGGCCAGACGCCGTTCGCCATGGGCAAGGGCACGGTCATGGAAGGTGGCTTCCGGGTGCCGGCAATCATCCGTTGGCCCGGCAAGGTACCGGCGGGCAAGGTCGAGAACGGCATCATGTCCGGCCTGGACTGGTTCCCGACGTTGGTCGCGGCCGCGGGCAACCCGAACATCGCCGGCGAACTGCTCAAAGGCAAGGAACTGGATGGCACGACCTACAAGGTGCACCTGGACGGTTATGACCAAACCCCGATGCTCACCGGGAAAGGCCCGTCCAACCGCCACGAAATCTTCTATTTCGGTGAAAGTAATCTGGGTGCGGTACGTATCGACGACTACAAGTACCGCTTCATCGATCAGCCTGATGGCTGGTTGGGCGCCAAGGTCAGTATCGACGTACCCGTTCTGACCAACCTGCGCCTGGACCCGTTCGAACGTGCCGGCTGGCCCCAGCACCAGGCAGCCAATGGCTCCACGCAATACTTCGACTGGTTCAGGTTCCAGTTCTGGCGTTTTGTGTTCGTGCAACAGGAAGTCAGCAAGCTGGCCATGACGGCCATCGAGTTCCCGCCCATGCAAAAAGGCGCGAGCTTCAACCTGGATTCGGTGAAAGCCAAGATCGAGGCAGCCAGAGCAGCAATGGGCAAATAGTGAAGCCCTGTGGCGCACCGAGGCTGGCTCGATGTATGGCAGCGCCGGGCAGGCATTCCCGGCAATGCGATATTGACTCCAAGCAAGCGGTGCGCCGCGGCAAGCTGACTATTTGCCCAATGGCTAGCGTGCC
>RCUU01001017.1_pt1 | contig 14170 bp, 5 predicted proteins | sample 2166211 | NCBI WGS metagenome assembly RCUU01 (sample SAMN09932620, study PRJNA488358) | compost metagenome | feature: garden; material: soil; isolation source: compost soil in phenylacetic acid-enriched culture | place: Germany: Experimental Botanical Garden Goettingen | collected 2016-01-27
GTGCTTGAAAATGTGGGCATGACTTCCATTGAGCCGATTGTGTATGAAGGCAAAGAGATTATTCCTTTGCAGTTCCTGAAGGCAATCCTGCCAGACCCGGCTTCTCTCGGACCAAGAACCAAAGGCAAAACCAACATTGGCTGCATTATTCAAGGGACCAAAGACGGCCAGCCAAAAACTTATTACGTCTATAATGTCTGCGATCATGAGGAATGCTACAGAGAGGTTGGCTCCCAAGCCATTTCCTATACGACTGGCGTACCTGCAATGATCGGAGCCATGCTGATTATAAAAGGCATCTGGAAGAAACCGGGCGTGTACAACGTAGAAGAATTCGATCCGGACCCATTCATGGATGCATTGAACAAACACGGGCTGCCTTGGCAAGAAGATTTCTCGCCGACGCTGCTGGATTAGGTGTAAGGTAATGAAGGATATAGATATCGATATCAGCACGCTGCCGTCTCCCGCCTATCTGGTCGATGAGCGGCTGCTGAAGAAGAACCTGGAAACCCTGAACTACGTACAGGAGCAGACCGGGGCCAAGATTCTTTTGGCGCAAAAAGGGTTCTCGATGCATGCGCTGTACCCGCTGGTCGGCAAATACCTGCATGGTGTAACCTCCAGCTCCCTGTTCGAAGCAAGACTCGGCTATGAAGAAATGGGCAAAGAGGTGCATGTCTATGCACCTGCTTATATGGACCGCGAATTCGGCGAGCTGCTTGGCTATACGGACCACATTGTGTTCAATTCCTTTGACCAGTGGAGCCGGTTCAAGGAGCGTGTGCAGAATGCACCTAAGCCGATCAGCTGCGGTATCCGCATCAACCCGGAGTACTCCGAGATTGAAGTGCCGCTGTACGATCCGTGCTACAACTACTCCCGCATGGGTGTAACCCTGCCGAATTTCCGGCCGGAAGAGCTGGACGGCATTGACGGACTGCATTTCCATACGATGTGCGAACAGAACTCGGATACGCTGGAGCGTACACTCAAGGTGGTTGAAGAGAAGTTCGGACAATACCTGCATGGCATGAAATGGCTCAATTTCGGCGGCGGTCATCACATTACCCGTCCCGATTATGACCTGGATACGCTGATCAAATGCATTCTCCATATGAAAGAAACCTATGACGTGCAAATCTATCTGGAGCCTGGTGAGGCGGTAGCGCTGAACACCGGGTATCTGGTAGCTACGGTGCTGGACACCATGCGCAATGGGATGGATATCGCCATCCTGGACACTTCTGCGGAATGCCATATGCCGGATGTACTGGCGATGCCGTACCGTCCGGGCATTATCGGCGCAGGTGAGCCGGGTGAATATCCTTACACGTACAGACTTGGGGGCATGACCTGCCTGGCGGGTGATGTCATCGGGGATTACTCCTTCAAGGAGCCGCTCAAGTATGGCGACAAGCTGATATTCCTCGACATGGCGCATTATTCCATGGTCAAGAACCATATGTTCAACGGCGTGAACCTGCCGGCCATTGCTTCGTACAATGAAGAAGAAGGCCTCAAGGTGATCCGCGAGTTTGAATATGAGGATTTCAGCAACCGATTGTCTTAAAAAAGAGGCGTTCCGCTGGCCGTTTAGGCTGGCTGGAACGCCTCTTTGCTTTGTGGAGAGAACAGTTATAACGATTCTGTACATTGCTCCGCAGGCTGCACAAGGTTAACCTGAAATCAGCGTATAACCGGAAGGGAGTGATCGGCATGAAACGCCGGGCTAATCAAACTAATGTTGCTGCAAAGAGGGTTAATGTGAATTAAGCTTATGGATTTATAATAATGAATATGTTCTAAGGAGCTGACGCGAAAAGCGTGCTGAAATTAAAATATCTGTTCAATAATGAAAATTTGGCGGAAATGCTGCTGGGAAACTGGGCATATGACCGGGAGTCTCTGCATCTGTTCCGGTATTATAGAATATCCTCCAATGCCGTTTACCCGTTTGAGAGCGGCGGACACAATCAGCTGCTGCGGTTCGCGCCGCAGACGGAGAAGCTTAGAAGCAGTCTGCTGGCGGAGCTTGAATTCATCGCGTATCTGCGTGAGCATGGATATGGCGTGCTGGAAGCCGTCCCCTCCCGGGAGGGGACGGAGCTTGTTGAGGCGCAGACGCCATGGGGAGCTTATTATGCTTCTGTGTTCAAGCGAGTAGCCGGGGTGCAGATGGGGCAGACTTCTCTCGACGACAAGACGGTATTCCGTTATGGCCAAGCTCTAGGAGAGCTTCACCGGTTGTCCAGCGGGTACTGCCCCGTAGGCGCCAAAAGACGGACACATCACGAGGTGCTGGACTGGATTCGCCAGGTCCTGAAGGGGTTCCCGGAACAAACGGCAGCTTTGGCCGAGACGCAGGTGCTTGCGGATTACTTCGGCACGCTGCCGGTGACCCAAGCCAACTACGGACTGATTCATTATGATTTTGAGCCGGATAATGTTTTTTATGATGAGCCAGCCAATACTGTCAACGTCATAGATTTCGATGATGCCATGTACCACTGGTATGCGGTGGATATGGAGCAGTCACTGGACAGCTTGCGGGAAGCTGTCCCGCCTGAGGAGCTGGACCATAAGAAGCATTGCTTTCGGGAAGGTTATGCCAGCCGGTATCATCTGCCGAAGGATGGACCGTCGATGGAGGCTTGCCGCCGTTTCGCCGATTTATATGGCTATGCCCGGATTTTTCGTTCTACTGCGGAACAATGGGAGCATGAACCGGATTGGCTGACTGCTCTGCGGAGCCGCCTGGACTGCTCGCTGAGCACGAAGGCCAGCCGGTTCGGAGAGCGTCTCGGATAAATAAATTTATGCACTTGAAAGCTCCCTAACAAAAAGCGAACCTGTCGCCACGGACTGTGGAAACCAGGTTCGCTTTTATGTGTTTATTTCATGGTTATGGAAATCCGCTCTTCCTTCGGCAGCCATTCAACCGTTGCCCCAAACCGTTACAGCCGGAGTATAATAATCGCTTGTAAACCCCGAAAGGTTCCTCCCAAATTAAAACGCTCATAGACAGCTCTCCTGTGATACAATAATTTAGTCTGTTTTTTTAGGAATCTGTGCAGACTTCGGAGTAAAGTCAGCTTCGGGATTGACCGTATTTGAGGAGGAAATCAGCGTTAATGGAACATGAATCTTTTATCGCCGTGGAAGGCCCGATCGGGGCCGGTAAAACCACACTGGCAACCATGCTGGCCGGAGAATTGCAGCTGCCGGTCATTAAAGAAATTGTTGAGGAGAATCCGTTCCTGGACAAATTCTATCAGAATATGGACGACTGGAGCTTTCAGCTTGAGATGTTTTTTCTGTGCAACCGCTACAAGCAGCTTGAAGATACCGTGAACCAGTATATAGATAAAGGTAAACCGGTCATTTCGGATTATCATATTTATAAGAATCTGATCTTTGGCGAGCGTACACTGAAGGGAACGAAGCGGGAGAAATACCGGGAGATCTATCACGTGCTGACCGATGATCTGCCGAAGCCGGACATTATTCTCTACATCCGTGCGGATCTGGACACCTTGCTGGCGCGCATCGCGAAGCGGGGACGTCCGTTCGAGGAGGAGATCGCCCCCGCCTATTTGCAGCAGTTAATCGAGGATTATGATGTTGCCATGGCCTCGCTTGCACTTTCAGAGCCGTCCACTGTCATTGTTACCATTGACGGCAATCAGGTTGATTTTGTGGAAAACCAGGCAGACTTCAACGCCATCGCCTCACAGCTAAAGGAGCTAATGAAATGAACGCATACAACATCCCGGATAATGCCATTATCACAGTAGCCGGCACGGTGGGAGTCGGTAAATCGACGCTGACTGCGGCCCTGGCGGAACGTCTGAACTTCCAGACTTCGCTGGAGCAGGTGGATCATAATCCGTACCTGGAGAAGTTTTATCATGATTTTGAGCGCTGGAGTTTCCATCTGCAAATCTATTTCCTCGCCGAACGCTTCAAGGAGCAGAAAAAGATGTTCGAGCTGGGCGGCGGCTTCGTACAGGACCGTTCGATCTATGAGGACACCGGTATTTTTGCCAAAATGCATGCCGATCAGGGTACCATGTCGAAAACCGACTATGACACCTACACCAGCCTGTACGAGGCTATGGTCATGACGCCGTATTTCCCGCATCCCGATGTGCTGATCTACATTGAAGGCAGCCTGCCCTCCATTCTGACCCGCATTAACGAACGCGGCCGCGAGATGGAAATCCAGACCGATGTCTCCTACTGGGAGCATATGCATGGCCGCTATTCGCAATGGATCAATGAGTTCAGTGCCTGTCCGGTGCTGCGTCTGAACATTGACGATTATGATGTGAAGGACCCGGCTTCCATGTCGGAGATTCTCAAGCAGGTGGGTGCGGCCATTGGCCGGGCACCGGTGGGGAAGTAAGGGAAGCTGTAGAGGGTGGACGGAAGCAAAGAGGTTTGAAGTGGAATCAGCAGGAATGGAAGCAAGCAGGCCAATCCAGATGTGGATGCCGATGCAAAGCTCGATCAAATGTAAGTTAGATTCTGTTGCATTTTCTGCAGCAGATGAGCCATAATTCGGTCGAAAAGCTCAATCTATTGTACTCTGTACATTAGAATCCCCTGGAAAAGCTGTTTTTGACTCCAAATCCGGAAATCTGCTGCACGAAATACAGCAGAAGGCGATTCGTAGCCGGAACACTGAGCGTTCTATTGCACAAAGTACAGTCATGCAAAAAAATCCACTTTTGTTATCCAAAATGAAGACTATGGATTTCAAGTTCAATCTATATAAGAGATTATAGCTGGAGCAGCCCCTGAGGGGCTGCTTTTTTGTGTTCTTTTGCAGACTGGTAGGGAAAAACCAGTGAAAATTATAGAAAGTCAGACAAATATTTTTGAAAAAGTCGCGACTTTTTTGGTAAACAGGGACATTACCCGTATTTTAGCCCTTTTGAATCAGATTTTGTCGAGATTTGTTAAGAGTTTGTTTAGAGCCGCCTGCTAATATGAATGACAGTAAAGAAAATAGGTAGTTTGAATCTAGTGTTTTTTGTCCGCCGGAATGGAAGCCGAAAGGAGAGAGTGCACGAGACATAGGGGAGATGCAGGAATATGCAATTCATGTTAGGCGGCGGGCGAAAAATGATGAACGAATAAGGGGGAGCATCACATTGCTAATGAGCAGGAGAGCGAAGAAATACACCGCGTTAAGTTTGATCCTCAGTATGCTGCTGTCGCTGATACCCGGTTCCTGGAGCGGACAGGCAGACGCAGCGGGCAAGGACATTGAGGTGGTGTTTAAGAGCGGGGCACATGTAGGAAATCTGTCCTATCCCGCGGATAACACTTTCGTTAACTTTTACAATAACCAGGTTGAAGGGTTTACGCAGACCGAAACAGACAAGGATGCACGTTATGACTGGGCAAAAGGTGATATTTTTGCCGGTGTCAATGACAATGAGGCAACGGTTCGTTTCCAGATTAATGTAGCTGATAACCCGATCCTGCGTGAAATGGCAAAAAGCGGTCATGCTGAAATGCTCACCGGATTCAATATCCTGAGATACCATAGCGGATTTGGATGGACTCGGGTATCCCATATCGGGGTATGGGTAGATGGAGTTAACATTCTTCCTTACTCGGCCAATGGAGGCAATGTATATAACAAATCTGCTTCCGCTATTATTAAGCCGAATTCCGTAATTGAAGTAATGGTATACGGTGAAGGGGACGATGACGGCGAAGCCGCAGGTGTACGCGGCTTTTACCTCAAATTCCAAGACCTCCAGCGCCCCGTATTGAACAGCTACACCTTCACCGGCAATGGCGCGGAAAGAATGAATGAGACGATTAAGCAGAAGGAGCTTTTTGTTAAAAAAGAAGAGAATATCACGCTCTCTTACAACTTCAGTGAGCCGGTGAGCCCGACGAATCTGGTGACTCCACTGCTGTCGGAACCGTTCTTCAGACAACCGTTGTTTGTAAGTGAACCAGAGACAGGGCTTCCCGCTGCCGGGGAGCAGCAGTATTTGGAGAATACAACCTATAACGCAAATAATCTCAAAGAATACTACGACAAAATCGCTTTTCAATACGTAGGCAAGCTGTATCATTCCAGCGGAAATCTTCCGCTCGAGCCCAAAATTACCGGGAATACAGCCGGAGGCGCGTTGATTGACCGGACGCTGGAAGAGAAGTTCAGGGATGCCGGACTTGCGGATGCGGCAGGCAACCTGGCAACGATCAGCTTCCCGAATGTAGGGAGCTCAAGCAGCAACGTGCAAGTGCAAGGGAAAAACGTCAATCCTTTTGATTACAAGAATGGCGGTTACCGTGTCATTGTCGATGCGGTGCGTCCGAAATATACGAAGGTCGGGAACGGGATTCAACCGGAGATTCTGACCGGGAGCACGCTCAATAAGGGAGATGTGATCGACTTCACGGTGCAGATGACTGAAGAAGTCATCGTGAAGCAGGGCTGGGATGTTAATAAGACCTTCCTCTATTTCAACAATGGAATGAAGGCTTATTATACCGGCGGCTCCAATACGAAAAACTGGAAATTCAGCATGACGGTACCGGATGGGACAGCCGTCGAAGCGCCTTTGCTGAAGGTGATCGCACTTTCCAATGATAACAAGGGCGACAGCAGCGATATCAATGTTATTCAGGACTATGCGGGGAACCTGCTGGCCCAGCCCGCCAACTATGACGGCAATCACTCGGTAACTGGTGAAACCGGAGACGTCTCCAAGGTCTATTCCAAAATTGACAATGCCAATCTCTCAATTGATAACACGAAGCCGGTTATTGGCTACCGTTACGAAGCTGGGGGCGGCAGCAATACTACGTATCAGAAAAAAGGAAAAGTGACGATCGACGCCAACGACCCGGCAGTAAGAGTGCCTAATCTTGATCCGATTCCTGGGGATAAGAATCAGGAAAGACCCAGCCGGGGCATCTACCGCCCGTCCAATATGACCGGTGAAACCTCGCCTTCGGTTGGTCTGGTGTACTATCTGTGGAGCCGGAGCAGTGAAGACCCGTTCGCTTCCGTAGCAAAGGATCATTATGCGGCGCTTAAACGGTACGCTCTGGCTGCCAAGCAGCCATCAGAGGAGCTGTATCCAGGCTCGTTCCAGAATATTAAGCTCTCAGTCGCTAACAACAAAACCAATCTGTTGACGCCGCCGGCGGAAGCATTCACCCCGGAAATGAGCGGAGAATGGTATCTGCACACCTGGACCGCAGACATGACCTGGGATACTGCGCGTGAGCTGAAGCAATATGATCTGATGAAGAAATATGTAGCGGGCCACCAAGAGCAATATGCTGCCTGGTTGGCAGAAGCGCCGGGTTCTGATGACGACAAGAAATTTTACGCCGATAACAAGGCGCTTGAGGCTGTTGGCCAATATGGCGATGTGAACACATGGCCGCTGGAAATGTTCAAGAAGGATGATTCCAACTGGACGCATGAAGTAGGCATCCTGAAGCTGGATAACCTAGCGCCTTCTATAACAAAAGATGATGGAAGTTCCACCAATAACTCCAACAATGTGACGGTGTCGGCCGTGGTGCAGGACCCGCATAGCGGGGTCAACACTGTGAAGTATCAGTGGGTGAAGGATGGCAACCAGCCTGTGGATGGAGAATGGAAGGCCGCAGCATACTCCGGCTCCACCGTTACCCAATCCACGTATGAGGATGTTTCGGAGGACGGGAACTATTGGCTGTATTTAAAGGCCACTGATAATGCAGGCAATGAGATTGTGGATACAGCCTCCAAAAACCTGATTACAGTCAATTCGCAGGACAGTATTCCGGCAGAGTTCACCCCTGCGTCTAATCCGAATTATGTACAAAGTCATGACGTCACATTCCGTATTGGCGGGATTAAACCGGATTTCGTAGGTTATGTGATCGATGGCAATTCCAATCATCCGGGAGATTCAGCTTTTACGGAGCTGTCGCCAATAGAGCCGTTGGAATCACCGGAAGCTCAGGCCTCTCCAACACCAACTCCTGCGGAGAATACAGGTTCTGCGGGAACTGGAGTTACGCCACAACCAACGCCAGATGAAAGTACGAGTACCGGTGGCGGGGCAACGACGCCGCAGCCAACGGCGGCACCGGAACCGACTATCAATCCAGATGCGGAGAATGGAACAGGAGTAAGTGCGGTGGCAGGGCCTTTCGCTATGGCGAAGCTGCTCTCTGCTGGTCCTGTCCGCTTGGGGGCAGGCTCATTCCAAGAGGTGGCTGCAGTGGTGCTTGAGGAAACAGCCGCTCCAACTGCGGAAGCGCCAACGGCAACACCTGCACCATCAACGGAAGCGCCAACGGCAACGGTGGCTCCGGCAACGGATGCAAGCGCAGCTCTTTCAGGAGCGGCCACGCCTGGCCCGGCAACCACTGCTGATCCGCAGGCTACGCCAACAGCTGCACCTGACAAAGAGGCAGTCAAGCTGCTGAAAGCGCCTGAAGACCCGGAAATGCTCAGCTATCTGATTCCGGCCAATACGAATCTGAACGGGACGCAATATATTCATATGGTCGTGAAGCAAGGCGATAAATCCTATTACTATACCAAAGCCTATTATTTCGATAATACGCCGCCAATGGTCGGTTTTGACAGCAATGGAGTTTCTTATCCGCTTCCATCTATCGATGTGAAGGTATCGGTTGAGGACTTATACAGCAAAACGGGACTGGCCAGCAAGTATCAATGGCTCAAGGACGGTGCAGCGGCGCCGGACAGCAGCTCACCTAATTGGAGTGAGCTTCCGGATAGCGGAAATGTCAAGCTGGATGGCGCCAAGCTTACTGCTTCCAAAGAGCTTGCCCCGGGTGAGGTTGCAGATTACAGACTGTATGTCTACGCAGTAGACGGTGCCGGCAACGGCATTGTCAGCAGCCCTGAAGGAAGCTTCAAGGTATCTGCTGTCTCAGATGAAGCACCTCCCGCTGAAGCGAAATCTGCACTGGTCTATCTCTCGGGCGATCCAGAGGATGGATACACTGCGATTGTGAAGCTGAGTCTGGAAACCGAAGACAAGACGGGTTATGAATACTCAATCTCTACTGACAATGGAGAGAGCTGGATGAACTGGCGGCCGTACACCAACTTTGTCACTTTTAAGGCGTCATCGGGCGATCCTTCGGAGCTGAATGTAATGGTGAAATACAGAACACCGGGCGGCAAAATCAGCGAAAAGGCGAAGGTGGATGTCAGCGGGACGCTGCCGGAAGAAGCTCCGGTCTACGCATTGGCCACGCTGAGCAGCAACGGGCCGGTTAATGCGGCCGCAGGCGTGAATGTCGATATCACTTTGCCGGTCGGCATCAAGGTGATGCTGTCCAAATCCAATCCGTCTACACCGGTAAGGACCGGCAATTCTTTTAACGTCAAGGAGAACGGCTTCTACAGCTTTGAGCTGTTTGATCTGAATGATGCCAAACGCACAGATACCTTGTATGTAGTAGTGAAAAATGTGGATGGAACCATTCCGAGAGCGACTATTAAGTACTCGCAATCTCTGCCGACCAATAACAATGTTACAGCGATCCTGGACCAGCCTTCGGAAGATATTATCGTCACGAATAATAATGGCAAGATGACCCATACCTTTACGGAAAACGGGACATTTACCTTTGAATTCAAGGATGCAGCCGGCAATGCCGGCACAGCAGAGGCTGTGGTGAACATTATCGACAAAGAGGCGCCGAAGGTAAAAGTGATGCGCTCTTACCAGTTCGGCACCGACGGAAGCAAAACGTTCGGCACGATTCTGGACAGCAACGGCCATGTGCTCCTTTCCTCAGGAGTGACCCTGGAAGTGCAGAAGGCGGACAATTCGTCCAAGCAGATTTTTGTCACCAGCCAGGATAAAGTCGTGTCCATGACGCAGAATGGCGTTGTTTCCTTTACCGTTTCAGACCAGTATGGCAATACAACCGTTGTGAAAGAAAATGTGACCAATATCGCCACTGCCCCGCCGGAAGCGCAGAACATTGCTTATACCTTCGTGGATGAGGACGGCAAAACGCTGGCAGCAGATAAGATCGCTACAGTGGGCGGCAAAAAATATGCGCAGGGCAAGGTGAAGGTAACGATTACCGGAAAGACTGCCGCGCCTAATATGGTGTTCTCCGGCCTGAAGCCTATTCAAACTGGTGGAACCTACAGCAACAAGATCAGTGGCGCAGACGGAGCATTTACTTATACACGCCTGTTCGAGAGCAATGGCTCGGCGGTAGTCACTCTTTCGGATGCGCTCGGAAATGCCAACAAGATCCCGGTTATTATTGCCGGACTGGACAACAAGGCACCGGACATTTCCCTGAAGCAGGAGGTGGCCGGGATCGTCCAGAACAAAAAGGATTTTGTATTCGGCACCGACCTCGGCGGCTACACGGTATCTGACAATGTATCGGCTGCGGGCAGCATCAAGGTGGCCGTCAGCGGGCTGGATCTTAAGAAGCTCGGACGCCAGCGCGTGACCTATACGGCAACAGATGAGGTAGGCAATACCAATGTTGCGTATCAGGATGTCGTTGTTGTGAAGGATGGCGGCTTGCTTATTTTCGGAGACAATGTGCTGATTTCGGCTTCTTCCGGAGAATCGGCCCTGTTCGAGAGCAATACCATTACCTTCAAGGTTACCGGATACAACGTCATGAAAGTGGCGGGAGCAGATCAAGTCAACGAGGCGGGTACCTTCGATATTCTCTATCAACCGGGACTTTACCGTGAAGGCCAAATGAAATCTATCGCTACCAAAATCACCTACCAGCAGCTGGTCAGCGGCCAATACAAGGTGACTTTCCCGAAAGCGGGCTGGTATACGATTATCGTGAGAACGCAAGAACGCGACCGCGAGTATGCGACCTTCTTCGTAGGCAGCACGAAATAATGAACAATGAACTGGGGGGACTATGAGTGAAGCTGCTTAAAAGAACGTGTGCGGTAATGCTCTCATTTATTATGGTATTTCTGTCTACCTCCGAGAGCTTGCATGCTCTGGCGGAAGCAGTGACTGCTGCCAATACGACTACGATTCAAAATGATTTTATAAAAGTTACCGTGGATAACAGCACTGGCCGTTACGGAATCCGTACCGTCGAAGGCCAGCCCATCCGCAAAAAAGACCAGGATACTAATCTGCTGTACAAGGGAGATGATCCGGAAACGTCGTTCACGACGTTCCGGATTGACGGTACGGATTATATCTATGGCAATAAGTATAAATTCGGCAATGCTCTGTATTCCGAAACTACGGCACCCAAAATAGTGCGGAACGACAATGGAACCCAGCAGCTAGAGATGTTCTGGAAGATTAAAGGCGTGGAGATCAAGCAAATCCTTATGCTCTACACCGACGCCAAGGATGCGGTGAATTCAGGAAACGTCAATATCCGCTACGAAGTCAACAACAAAAGCGGCGCCCAGGTAGCGGTAGGCAGCCGGATTATGCTGGATACGATGGTTGGCGGCAATGATGCTCCGCTCTTCCAGATCGGAACAGCTTCCAAAGCTCCGCTGATGGTCGAAAGAAAGCTGACCCACGATCCTGAAAAGGATGCCGGCATTCCCAAAGAGGACAGCGCGCTGTACAAGCTGCCAGCTTACTGGGTAATGCGTGACAAGCTGGATTCGAACAATCCGCAGGCGACGAATGTTATCGCCTATGGCTTCAATAACTTTGCCGAGCAGAATATCAACATCGTGGATGAGATGATTGTCGGTCACTGGAACGGCCTCGCCAATACCAAGTGGGATTACAAAGTGAATCCGACGCTGGATTTCACCCGGGATACCAATGATTACGGCAGCGCCGACTCCGCAGTTGCTTTCTACTGGAATCCGGACAAAATTGCCGCCGGAGCTTCACAAAGCTTTGAAACGGTGTACGGGCTGGGTGAGATTATCGCACCGGACAAAGTCTTTTCGATCCGTTATGTGGATCAGGTGCAGCAGCTCGCCACGCTTGAAGACAACAGTGCTTATGTGAATCAGGGTATGTTCAACATCACTGCTGAAATCGAAAACCTGGCGTCCTATGATATGGAGCACTCCAAAATTGAGGTCGAGCTGACTCTCGAAAGCGGACTGAGTCTGGTCAGGTTGGATGCCGCAGGCGATGTAGTCAGAGATGCGAACGGCAAGCCGGTTCTGGAAACCTCGGCCAGCAAGATTCTGGAGTTCCGGAAATCGGCGACTCCCGAAGAAGCGGCGCAGGGGATTCAGCCGAAGTACAAGCCGGGCGACACTATCACCGCCTCATTCATGGTCATGGCGAAAGGCCGTCCTTGGCCAACCACCAAGGAATATATGATCACGGCACGCAGCCCGGAGACCCGGGCGAAGGTGGAGGGTGTCGAGGATGAGAGCATCAAAGCCCAATATGAGTCCAATAAATCGAATTTCATCCTGCTGCCTCCGGTTGGTGAAGCGACTCCTACCTATGTCTATGGAGTTTCGCCGAAAGAGCTGTACAGCAGTGATGTGAAATATCTGACAGTCAACCTGTCCAATATCGAAGCGTTCAATACCGGCAATGAGACTACAGCTCCGAACTTTGACCTGTATCTCAAAGAAACGGTGACCGGTGAGCGTTATAAAGTTAATGTGCAGGATGCGGTTGTGATGCAGCCAACGGATGACGGCATGTCGGGAGATATGCGGATCACGTACCGTGGCGGCGACCGTGTGGATGATACAGGCAAAGTGGTTGAAGCAGGTCTTGGACCTGAGCTGCCGCTCGGGGAATACCAGGTGGAGATTGACTACAAGGGCGACGCCGGCGGTGATGAAGAAGTTGCCGCCATGTACGACATCACCACTGAGCAGGCCGTGCTTGTGTCCGATAATAATGAGTCGCGGATCAGGGAAGCCGGGATCATGGTCGTCTACAAGCAGCTTGTGGATGTCAGCGGCATTGCGAATGGCTCTTCTGTCAGCGGCGATTTGCTCGATGATCTGAACAGCCTGTTCCCGGGGGAGCCGTTTGAGGACGGTGCGTTCCTCTACAATGCCGTTACGGAATATAAGAAAACCAAAGCCCTGTTCGGAATTGCCAGCAAGGCCGTTGATCCGGAATTCGAGCTTGGTGAGTTCACGGACGATGAGGCACTGGAAGAAACACCGCTCTATAATTACCAGCTGTTCGACTCCGAAGAAGAGCTGGAGGCCTTCGAGCAGGAGGCTGAGGATGAGGAGATCGACCGCGAGGTTGTGCTTGTCATCCGTGGGATGATCAAGCAGGTAGGCTCCGGTGTAGACGAGCAGGTTGTGGTGGACACCAAAACCGAACCGGCAATCATCAACGATTCCGTAGCATACACTGGCAAGGACTTGGCTTTTGTCCGGGGCAAGCTGGACATCTTCGGAGTTTCGCAGCCGGAGGACATGCCTTTTCTGGATACGCTGTTTGTGAAAGGCGACGGAACACTCAGTGTGGCGAACAGCGGGTTTATTTTCCATAAAGGGGAGTGGACGCTGGACTTCTTCAACGGCTTCAACAAGTCGCTTGGCGGCGATAACTACAATCTTCCATCTGCCGACTCCGGCGGGGATGATGAGGAAGAGGAAGAAGAAGGGGTAGAGGCACAAGAAAACACGAACCCTGAGGATGATACAGAGAACGGAAGCTTGAAATGGGCCGTTGGGGGAGTCGGAGACAGACTGAACCCGCTGCGTCAGGTGATGATTGAGGATGTGTATTTCAACAAGCAGTCCTTATTCGGTGCGCCAAGCTTCTCGATTGACGGATTTGGGCTTTCCTTTAACGATTTCATTCTGAGAGAAGGCGGGATCTCCTTCGGCGGCAGTCTGTCGATGAAGATCGTGAACGCCGAGATCAAGAATGTTGTTTTTAATGAAAAAGGGTTTGTCGGTATTGATGCGGCGCTGAAGTTCGACCTCGGCGAAGAGCTGGGTCTGTTCGGACCGAAGAAGGAGAGCGCGCCGAAGCAAAAAGAAGAAGGGCCGAAGAAGCCAAGCGGCGAGATCACGGTGACTCACTTTGTCCAGGACATTGACGGCATTGAAAATCAATATGGCCTCGCCTTTGATGCCCAGCTCAAAAATATGCTTGAGGTCTCGGTCGAGCTGTCTCTGAAAAAGGTGAAGGATGGCCGTATTTTGCCGGATGTCATCGCGTTTGGCGCAGGGCTGCCT
>RCUU01001018.1_pt1 | contig 14163 bp, 11 predicted proteins | sample 2166211 | NCBI WGS metagenome assembly RCUU01 (sample SAMN09932620, study PRJNA488358) | compost metagenome | feature: garden; material: soil; isolation source: compost soil in phenylacetic acid-enriched culture | place: Germany: Experimental Botanical Garden Goettingen | collected 2016-01-27
CGATCAGCAGGACGATCAGGTGGCACTCGGGGTTGTTGCGGGTGATGTTGGCCGCGATGTTCTGCAGCATGATGGTCTTGCCCGCTTTCGGCGGTGCGACGATCAGGCCGCGCTGGCCCTTGCCGATCGGCGAGCAGAGGTCGATCACGCGGCCGGTGAGGTCTTCCGTGGAGCCGTTGCCGGCTTCCATGGTCAGGCGCTTGGTCGGGAACAGCGGGGTCAGGTTCTCGAAGAGAATCTTGTTCTTCGCGTTTTCCGGACGGTCGAAGTTGATCGTGTCGACCTTGAGCAGCGCGAAATAACGCTCGCCTTCCTTCGGAGGGCGGATCTTGCCAACGATGGTGTCACCGGTGCGCAAGTTGAAACGACGGATCTGGCTCGGCGAGACGTAGATATCGTCTGGACCTGCGAGATAGGAAGCGTCAGCGGAGCGCAGGAAGCCGAAGCCGTCCTGGAGAATCTCCAGCACGCCATCACCGGAGATTTCCTCACCGCTTTTTGCATGCTTCTTCAACAGGGAGAAAATCACATCTTGCTTGCGCGAACGGGCCATATTTTCTATGCCCATCTGTTCGGCCATTTCGAGCAGATCGGTAATCGGCTTTTGCTTGAGTTCAGTCAGGTTCATATGGGAATGACGTAATCATGTTTGGAGGGAGGAATTAAGCTTTTGGCTTAATGAGGCCGCGCCGCAGAGAAGGCGACAGGATCGCGTACTTATTCGAAAAGGAGTGCGTCGGCGACGGCTAGCAGGGGGCAATGGAGAAACCAGTGCGGGGCCGAATGTACCACCTGAGTTTAGGAGCGTCTAGCCCTGAATACGCAAAAAGCCCCGCTATTTGCGGGGCTTTTTCAGGACACTTTGCAACGACGCTTAGATGTTGGCGTCGAGGAATGCAGCCAGTTGCGACTTCGACAGTGCGCCGACCTTGGTCGCTTCAACGTTGCCGTTCTTGAACAGCATCAGGGTCGGGATACCACGCACGCCGTGCTTGGCCGGGGTTTCCTGGTTATCGTCGATGTTCAGCTTGGCGACGGTCAGCTTACCCTTGTAGGTTTCGGCAATTTCGTCCAGAACAGGCGCAATCATCTTGCACGGGCCGCACCATTCAGCCCAGTAGTCGACCAGCACAGCGCCTTCAGCCTTCAGTACATCGGCCTCGAAGCTGGCATCGGTGACGTGTTTGATAAGATCGCTGCTCATGGAAAATCTCCGTGGTCGTAAGCAAAAAAACGTTGCTCATCATAGCTGGCCTGGCTGCGTTCAGGAAGCCGGTGATGATTGAGTGTAACTATAGTTGTACATGGTTTTGCTTATCGTACGGTTTGTCGACGCCCCGGCGCCCACGACCGCAACCCCAGAACTTGTGCATCAAAACTGCGACACATCATGACTTGCAACGCTTCGCGTTGGCGTCGGGGGTGGATCGTGGCACGATGTTACGGTTATCGACCGAGACCCTCTGACCATGCCGCAAACCTCAGCCAAGAACCTTTCCTTGATCGCTGCCATCGACCTGGGCTCCAACAGCTTCCATATGGTCCTGGCCAAGGCCATCCATAGCGAAATCCGCATTCTTGAGCGGCTCGGAGAGAAAGTTCAACTGGCCGCCGGTATCGATGAGGAACGCCGGCTCAGCGAAGAATCCATGCAGCGCGGGCTCGATTGCCTCAAGCGCTTTGCCCAACTGATCAACGGCCTGCCCTTGGGCGCGGTCCGTATCGTCGGCACCAATGCCCTGCGCGAGGCACGCAACCGCGCCGAGTTTATCCGCCGCGCCGAAGAAATCCTCGGCCACCCCGTCGAGGTCATTTCCGGGCGTGAGGAAGCCCGCCTGATCTACCTCGGCGTGTCCCATACCCTCGCCGACACACCGGGCAAGCGCCTGGTAGCCGATATCGGTGGCGGCAGTACCGAATTCATCATTGGCCAGCGTTTCGAGCCGCTGCTGCGTGAAAGCCTGCAGATGGGCTGCGTGAGCTACACCCAGCGCTACTTCCGCGACGGCAAGATCACCCCGGCCCGCTACGCCCAGGCCTACACGGCGGCGCGCCTGGAAATCATGAGCATTGAAAACGCCCTGCACCGCCTGACCTGGGACGAAGCCATCGGTTCTTCCGGGACCATTCGCGCCATCGGCCTGGCGCTGAAGGCCGGCAACCAGGGCAACGGCGAGGTCAATGCCGAAGGCCTGGCCTGGCTCAAGCGCAAGTTGTTCAAACTGGGCGAAATCGAAAAAATTGATTTCGAAGGCATCAAGCCCGACCGCCGCGCCATTTTTCCGGCTGGCCTGGCAATCATGGAGGCCATCTTCGACGCCCTGGAACTGCAGCGCATGGACCACTGCGAAGGCGCCCTGCGCGAGGGCGTGCTGTATGACCTACTGGGACGCCACCACCATGAAGACGTGCGTGAGCGCACCCTGAACTCGCTGATGGAGCGTTACCACGTTGACCTGGGCCAGGCCGCGCGGGTCGAGCGCAAGGCCTTGCATGCCTTCGACCAGGTTGCCGCCGCCTGGGATCTGGAAGATGGCATCTGGCGCGAGCTGCTCGGCTGGGCCGCCAAGGTCCATGAAGTGGGGCTGGATATCGCCCACTATCACTACCACAAGCATGGCGCCTACCTGATCGAGCACTCCGACCTCTCCGGCTTTTCACGGGAAGACCAGTTGATGCTGGCGCTGCTGGTGCGTGGGCACCGTCGCAATATTCCCAAGGACAAGTTTGCCGATTTCGGCGATGAAGGCGTCAAGTTGATCAGGCTCTGCGTATTGCTGCGCTTCGCGATCCTGTTCCATCACATCCGCGGCACCCAGCAGATGCCCCAGGTGACCCTGCACGCCAATGGCGATAATTTGGATGTGGAGTTCCCTGAAGGCTGGCTCGAGGAAAACCAGCTGACCCAGGCCGACTTCGCGCTGGAAGCGGAGTGGCTGACCCGGGTCGGCGTCGTCCTCAGCGTACGCTGAGGACCGGGTTGCTCAGGCGCTCGAGCAGCGTGGCCTGGGCACTGCGCGGGTTCTGGTTGCCGGTCGGCGTGCTGCGCACGTAGCGGCCGTCCGGTTGCAGGATCCAGGCATGGGTATTGTCGGTCAGGTACCCTTCCAACTCCTTCTTCACTCGCAGAATCAACTTCTTGCCCTCGACCGGGAAGCAGGTCTCGACGCGCTTGTCGAGGTTGCGCTCCATCCAGTCGGCACTGGACAGGAACATCTGTTCCTCCCCGCCGTTGAGGAAGTAGAAGACCCGCGTGTGCTCCAGGAAGCGACCGATGATCGAGCGCACCTGAATGTTATGCGACACCCCGGCGATACCCGGGCGCAGGCAGCACATGCCGCGTACCACCAGGTCGATGCGCACACCCGACTGGCTGGCCTTGTACAAGGCACGAATGATCTTCGGGTCGGTCAGCGAGTTGAACTTGGCGATGATGTGCGCCGGCTTGCCGTCGAGGGCAAACTGGGTTTCGCGCGCGATCATGTCGAGCATGCCCTTCTTCAGGGTGAACGGCGCGTGCAGCAGCTTCTTCATGCGCAAGGTCTTGCCCATGCCGATCAACTGGCTGAACAGCTTGCCGACGTCTTCACACAGGGCGTCGTCGGAGGTCAGCAGGCTGTAGTCGGTATACAGGCGCGCGTTGCCGGCGTGGTAGTTACCGGTCCCCAGGTGCGCGTAACGGACGATCTCGCCGGCCTCGCGACGCAGGATCAGCATCATCTTGGCGTGGGTCTTGAAGCCGACCACGCCGTAGATCACCACCGCACCGGCCGCTTGCAGACGGCTGGCCAGTTGCAGGTTGGACTCTTCGTCGAACCGTGCGCGCAGTTCGATCACCGCGGTGACCTCTTTGCCGTTACGCGCCGCATCCACCAGCGCATCGACGATTTCCGAGTTCGCGCCGGAGCGGTACAAGGTCTGGCGCACCGCCAGCACGTGCGGGTCCTTGGCGGCCTGGCGCAGCAGGTCGACCACCGGGGTGAACGACTCGAACGGGTGCAGCAACAGGATGTCCTGCTTGCTGATCACGCTGAAAATGTTTTCGCTGTTCTGCAACAGCTTGGGAATGGCCGGGGTAAACGGCGTGTATTGCAGCTCCGGATGGCTGTCCAGACCGGTAATGCTGAACAGCCGGGTCAGGTTGACCGGACCGTTGACCTGATACAACTCGGTTTCGCTGAGGCTGAACTGCTTGAGCAGGTAGTCGGACAAATGCTTGGGGCAGGTATCCGCTACTTCCAGGCGCACGGCATCGCCATAACGGCGCGAGAACAGCTCGCCGCGCAGGGCCCGCGCCAGATCTTCGACGTCTTCTGTATCGACGGCCAGGTCGGCGTTACGAGTCAGGCGGAACTGATAGCAACCCTTGACCTTCATACCCTGGAACAGGTCGTCGGCGTGCGCGTGGATCATCGACGACAAAAATACATAGTTATCGCCTGCCCCCCCGACCTCTTCCGGCACCTTGATGATACGCGGCAGCAAACGGGGAGCCGGGATGATCGCCAGGCCCGAGTCGCGGCCGAAGGCGTCGATGCCTTCCAGCTCGACGATGAAGTTCAGGCTCTTGTTGACCAGCAAGGGGAACGGGTGCGTCGGGTCCAGACCGATTGGCGTGATGATCGGCGCAATCTCGTCGCGGAAATAGCGCCGCACCCACGTCTTGATCTTCACGTTCCAATTGCGGCGACGGATGAAGCGCACGTGATGCTTTTCCAGCTCCGGCAACAGAATGTCGTTGAGAATGGCGTATTGGCGATCGACGTGGCCATGCACCAGCTCGCTGATACGCGCCAGTGCCTGGTGCGGCTGCAGGCCGTCGGCACCGGCCTGCTCACGGGCGAAGGTAATCTGCTTCTTCAGGCCCGCCACACGAATTTCGAAGAACTCATCCAGGTTGCTGGAGAAGATCAGCAGGAATTTCAGCCGCTCCAGCAAGGGATAGGACTCATCCAGTGCCTGCTCCAGTACGCGGATATTGAACTGCAACTGGGACAGCTCACGATGAATGTACAGGCTGCTGTCGTCCAGGCCGGGGATCACCGGGGGCGGGACCGCCTGAACTTCGGCGACGGGCACGACAATAGCAGGCTCGGCTTCGACTTCGACTTCAGCCGGTGTTTCGGTCAGCTGTTCGAGCACGGGCTCTGCATCCTTCACGGCTACTTGCATAAGTGCTTCGTTATTCATCTAGCGTTCCTGAAGGGCGTTACTGCCCTCTCATCAGTTGAGCAGCGCGCACGGCAAAGTAAGTCAAAATGCCATCAGCGCCTGCCCGTTTAAATGCGGTGAGCGATTCCAGAATCACACCTTCACTCAACCAGCCATTCTGGATGGCGGCCATGTGCATGGCGTATTCACCGCTGACCTGATAGACAAAGGTTGGGACCTTGAATTCATCCTTGACCCGACAAAGAATATCCAGATACGGCATGCCTGGCTTGACCATGACCATGTCGGCCCCCTCGGAAAGGTCCGCCGCCACTTCGTGCAGGGCCTCGTTGGTGTTGGCCGGGTCCATTTGATAGGACGCCTTGTTCGCCTTGCCCAAGTTCAAGGCCGAGCCGACCGCATCGCGGAACGGACCATAGTAGGCGCTGGCGTACTTGGCCGAATAGGCCATGATGCGCACGTTGACATGGCCAGCCAACTCAAGGGCTTCACGGATGGCCTGGATACGCCCGTCCATCATGTCCGAAGGCGCAACCACCTGGGCGCCGGCCTCGGCATGGGACAGCGCCTGGCGTACCAGTGCATCCACGGTGATGTCGTTCTGTACATAACCTTCTTCGTCCAGGATGCCATCCTGGCCGTGGGTGGTGAACGGGTCCAGGGCCACATCGGTGATGACGCCCAGCTCGGGGAACCGGTCGCGCAAGGCGCGGGTGGCGCGCTGGGCGATGCCGTCGGGATTCCAGGCTTCACTGCCATCGAGCGACTTCTTCTCGGGCGGTGTCACCGGGAACAGCGCCAATGCCGGAATGCCCAGCTCAACCCACTGCGCAGCTTCCTGTACCAGCAGATCGATACTCAGGCGCTCGACGCCCGGCATGGACGCAATGGTTTCACGGCGGTTTTCACCGTCCAGGACAAAAACCGGCAGGATCAGGTCATCCACCGTCAGAACATTTTCCCGGACCAGCCGGCGGGAAAAATCATCACGACGATTGCGACGAAGACGGGTGGCAGGAAACAAACGGTTAGCGGGGGTAAAGCTCACGGCAGACTCCTGAGCCCGCGCAGGCGGGCGAGCGCGACAGTTATAAGCGGCCATTATGACTGTTGTGTGACAGTCGTGGACAACCCTGCGACTAGTAGACGCAGTCATTGTCCATGTAGGAAATGTTAACGTCGAGACACATCTCGACACTTTCCCGAATGCGCACGAAGGGTTAGGCTGCGCGTTCATTTCGCCAGCATCCATAAAATGCTTCAACAATTCCTGCAGGATTTCGGCTATCTAGCCCTTTTTCTTGGTACGTTCTTCGAAGGCGAAACCATCCTGGTTCTTGCCGGCTTCCTCGCGTTTCGCGGTTACATGGACATCAACCTGGTGGTCGTCGTCGCGTTTTTCGGCAGCTATGCCGGTGACCAGCTGTGGTACTTCATGGGGCGCAAACACGGGCGCAAGTTGCTGGCACGCAAACCGCGCTGGCAGATGATGGGCGACCGGGCACTCGAACACATTCGCCGCCACCCGGATATCTGGGTGCTGAGTTTTCGCTTCGTCTATGGCTTGCGCACAGTGATGCCGGTGGCCATCGGCCTGTCCGGTTACCCGCCCAGGCGTTACTTGCTGCTCAACGGGATCGGTGCCGCCATCTGGGCCGCAGCCCTGGGTGCTGCGGCGTATCACTTCGGCGCGCTGCTCGAAGGTGTACTGGGCAACGTCAAGAAGTACGAACTCTGGGTGCTCGGCGCCCTGCTGGCCATCGGCGCCTGCCTGTGGCTGTGGCGCCGGCTCAAAGCCGCGCGTATCGCGCGTACGGCACGCAAGGCGGCGGCCCAGCAGGACTCAAACGCCGGCTAGACGGCTCAGCGGGCTGCGGCTCCAGTACAAGCCCAAGGCGCTGAGCAGGCTGTAGAGCAGCAGGCCCGCCCAGCCCAACACCGTGACCGGCCATAGACCGACCATACCGGCCAGCACCATCAAGGGCGCATTGAGCACGAGGCGCACGACCTCCAGCTTCAGCGCCCAGGCGCGGTTTTCCAATGCCGTGCCGAGCACGAACAGCCCGAAGGCCATCCACGCCCAGCCCAGCCACAACGCCACCACGGGCAACTGCGCCTCCTGCCCCATCAGATAGCTGCCCATGGCCACATAAGCACCGAACTGCATGACGGCGTAGAGCTGCTGCCGCCCATCCAGCGGCACCTCGAACTTGCGAAACTGGCTGAGGTCATGTTTCGGCGTCGGGTACTGCTGCGCCACGTCGTCGGGTCGCCAACCCGTAGGCATGAACCAGATTCGCAACTTGTCTCGCCAGCACGTGGTGCGCCGTGCATCAGCCCATAGCTGCGCATAGAACTGCAGGTTCGCCCACAACGGGTTCCAGCTTGCCAATGGGGTGGTCACACCGAAAATCACCGGCTCTGCGTCATCCTCTTCCTGAAAGGTACCGAACAAGCGATCCCAGACAATGAACACCCCGCCATAATTGCGATCAATGTACAGAGGGTTCTGCGCATGGTGCACACGGTGGTTGGACGGCGTAATGAATACCCATTCGAACCAGCCCAGCTTGGGGATATGGCGGGTGTGCACCCAGAACTGATAGAGCAGGTTCAAGGCCGCGACGCTGACAAACACCAGCAAGGGAACCCCGAGCACGGCCAGGGGCAGGTAGAAAATCCAGGAGAAGATGAACCCGGTACTGGTTTGCCGCAGGGCCGTGGAAAGGTTGTAGTCCTCACTCTGGTGATGCACCGAATGGGCCGCCCACAGTAAATTGCGTTCATGCCCCAGGCGATGCAGCCAGTAGTAGCAGAAGTCATAGGCAACAAATGCAAACAGCCAGACCCAGAGCTTGTCCGCCGGCAACTCGAACAAGGCCAGGTATTGCAGTGCCAACGCGTAGCTGACCAGGCCCACGCCCTTGGTCAGCAAGCCAGTGGTGGTAGACAGCACCCCGGCGCTGATGCTGTTGATTGCGTCAGCCAGGCGATAGGTGCGCATGCCGCGCCAACGGTCGGCGAGCAATTCGAGGGCGATCAGCACAAAGAAAAACGGCACGGCGAAAAGTATGAGGTCCATGGTGCAACCATTTTATGCAGGCCTATCAAGATTAGGTCCGGTTGCATTGAAACCCTATGCCGACAGGTGCCAAATTAGCGGACATTAACGCCATCAAACAGGAGTAACAGGCATGAGCAAAAAAGTTGCAGTGATTCTTTCGGGCTGCGGTGTGTACGACGGTGCGGAAATCCATGAGAGCGTGATCACCTTGTTGCGCCTGGACCAGCGCGGAGCCCAGGTGCAGTGCTTTGCACCGAACATCGCGCAGATGCATGTGATCGACCACACGACCGGCGCTGAAATGCCCGAGTCGCGCAATGTACTGGTTGAATCGGCCCGCATTGCCCGCGGCAATATCAAGGACATCCGCGAAGCCAACGCCGACGACTTCGATGCCTTGATCGTGCCCGGCGGCTTCGGCTCGGCGAAGAATCTCTCCAACTTTGCCGTCGAAGGCACCCACTGCACGGTGCAGCCAGATGTTCTGGCATTGGCCGAAGCCTTCGCCGAAGCCGGCAAGCCTGTTGGCCTGATCTGTATCTCACCGGCATTGGCCGCAAAAATCTACGGCCCCGGTGTGGTTTGCACCATCGGTAACGATGCCGACACCAGCGCGGCCATCGTCAAGATGGGCGGCACGCATGAGGAATGCGATGTCCATGACATCGTCGAAGACAACCAGCGCAAGTTGGTCACTACCCCGGCATACATGACGGCCAAGACGATCAGTGAAGCTGCCGCCGGTATCAACAAGTTGGTCGACCGGGTTCTGGAACTGACCCAGGCGTGATCAGCGCGGGTACGCGCGCCCCAGGCGCGTGAGGATCCGGTCCAGCGCATTGGCGAACGCCTGCTTCTCGCGGTCGCCATAGGGCGCCTGCCCTCCGCCGACCTGGCCTTGTTCGCGCAGGTCGGTAAACAGGTTGCGCACGGCCAGGCGCTCGCCCATGTTGCGCTGGTCGAACTCGCTGCCACGCGGGTCGAGGGCAGCCACGCCTTTCTTGACCAGCCGATCGGCCAGCGGCACATCACTGCAGATCACCAGCTCGCCGGGCACGGCATGTTCGACCAGGTAGTCGTCCGCGGCATCCGGGCCGCTGGGCACCACGATCAGTCGCACGCAAGCGAATGCCGGCTTGATCTGCGGCTGCCCGGCCACCAGCACGACCTCGAGCTTGCGCTTCAAGGCGAACTTGACGACCTGATCCTTGGCCGCCTTGGGGCAGGCATCGGCATCGATCCAGACACGCATGTGGGCACTTCCCTAAAACAAAAGCCAAAAACAAAAACGGGCGAACAGTATCCCTGCTCGCCCGCTTTGCTTCAAATATCCATTAACTGGCTTGCAGGCGCCGCTTTTCCGCCAGCCGGCTACGCCCGTAGAGAATGGCAATGGCCAGCAGCGCCACGACCTGGGCTGCCAGTGAGTAGGCATCGGCATGCACACCCAGCCAGTCGAACTCGAAAAAGTTGACCGGGCGGGTGCCGAAGATGCCCGCCTCTTGCAGCGCCTTGACGCCGTGGCCAGCGAACACCACAGACAGTGCGCAGAGCAGCCCGGCGTTGATGCTGAAGAACAGTGCCAATGGCAGTTTTGCCGAGCCGCGCAGAATCACCCATGCCAGGCCGATCAACAGCACCAGGGCGGTCGCACCACCGGCCAGTACCGCGTTGTGGCCGGCGGGACCTGCCTGCAACCACAGGGTTTCGTAGAACAGGATGACTTCGAACAACTCGCGATAGACCGAGAAAAACGCCAGGATCGCAAAGCCGAAACGACCGCCGCCGCTGACCAGGCTGCTCTTGATGTAATCCTGCCAGGCGGCCGCATGGCGACGGTCATGCATCCATACTCCCAGCCACAGCACCATGACGCTGGCGAACAACGCCGTGCAGCCTTCAAGCAACTCGCGCTGGGCACCGCTGACATCGATGACATAGGCCGCCAGGGCCCAGGTCGCCAGGCCGGCGAGCAACGCCAGGCCCCAGCCGATGTTGACACTGCGCACCCCCGACTGTTGGCCGGTATTGCGCAGGAACGCCAGGATGGCGGCCAGCACCAGGATCGCTTCCAGGCCTTCGCGCAATAAAATCAACAGGCCGGAAATGAAGCTCAACGACTGGCTCAGGCCATCGCCGCCGAGCAGGTCGGCCGATGCCTTGAGTTTGGCTTTGGCCGCTTCGAGCCTTTGTGCCACCTGGGCCACTGGCAAGCCATCCTGCACGGCCTGGCGGTAGGCCATCAGGGCTTTTTCGGTGTCCTTGCGCACAGTCGCATCGACGTTATCCAGGGAGCTTTCGACCAGCTCGAAGCCTTCCAGGTAGGCGGCTACCGACAGGTCATAGGCCTGTTCGTGATCCCCGCCCTTATAGGCGAGCAAGCTCTTTTCCAGGGTCGAGACCGTGTAACCCAGCAGTTGTGCCGGGCCGCGCTGTACCTGCGGCGGCTGGGCGCGCTGGGCACGGAAGGTTGCCGCAGCCTCGGCGCCTTCCTGGGCGAGGATTTCGCCAGGCGTCTGGCGAGCCAGGTCGGCCAGGTTGAATGTCTTGTCGCCCCTGGCCGCTGCAGGATCGGCCGAGAAGCTGGCGATGTATGTGGCAACGTCCCAGCGCTGGCGCTCATCCAGTTGGTCGGCAAAGGACGGCATGTCCGTGCCGTCGATACCCAGCCCCAGGGTGTTGTACAGGTCGTAGAGGCTGAGCCGGTCAAGGCGCTCGACACTCTGCAAGTTGGCTGGCGGCGGCATCAGGCCCAGGCCGGCGGGGCCATCACCGGCGCCGGCATCGCCATGGCAGACCGAACAGTGTTGCGCATACAGGGGGGCACCACGCGCCGGGTCAGGCGTAATGATCGGTGCCTGGCTGACCTCATAAGCCAACGCCAGTTGTGCGCCCAGTTGCCGAGCCTGACGTGCCACCGCCGCCCCGTCTTGTTTGTCAGTGATCGCTTTGTGCAAATCGGCAACGCCGTCTTCAAGCGCCTGGCGCTCGGGACGGGCCGGCAATGCCGCGATCAGGCCATGCAGGGCCCCGGTGAATTCCAGCTGTTCGCGGTACTCCGCGTCGTCCGAGACGTTACCCGCATCGACCGTGGCCGGGTAGTCGGCGCTGATGTAGTCGAGTAGATGCAGGGCCTGGGCAGCGCCATCAACGGTATCGGCCAGCAAGCCGAAGCTGCACAGGGCCAACACCGGGGCAAACACCCAGGCGAGAAAACGGGAGGGGGGAATCATGAACCAGTCTCAAATAACAATGCGAGGGATTGCATTGTTCACTTCCAGTGCTGATGACTCAAGGTTTGCGGCCCGCATCCATGAATTAATTTGTTACAAGCTCGACGCAAACAACAAAAAAAGCGACCTGGAAAGGTCGCCTTTCAATCCTGAAGCAATCAGACGGGTGCGCGGCGAATGGTTGCCAGCAGCGTCGCAGCCCCCAGGAACAACCCGGCAAAGATGCGGTTCATGCGCTGCTGTTGCTCGGGCGTACGCAACAGGCGCAACACCCGTGCGGCCAGGCCCGTGTAGCCGGCCATTACCAGCAGGTCCACGGCAACCATGGTAACGCCAATGGTCAGGTATTGTGCCAGCAGGGGGGCATGCGGATTGATGAACTGAGGCAACACCGCAAGCATGAACACCAGCGCCTTGGGGTTGCTGACGTTTACCAGGAAACCGCGAAATACCAGGCTCAAGGGCTTGCCGATCGGCCGCACCGCCGATTCGTCGCTGAGGTCACTGGGCAATGCGCGCCATTGCTTGACCGCCAGGTACACCAGATAAACCACACCAAACCACTTGATGACCTGGAACGCCATCGCCGAGGCCGCGAGGATGGCACCGACACCGGCGGCGATGATTGCGATCTGCAGGATCAGGCCCAGTTGCAGGCCCAGGGCGTTCCAGTAACCGCGCCAGAAGCCGTATTGCAGGCCACACGACATCGATGCAATGGCCCCTGCCCCGGGCGAAAGACTGATTACCCAGCAAGCGGCAAAAAATGCCAACCACGTTTCCAGCGCCATCGCACACCTCGGTCACACCCAACTTGAATACCTAAGCTAGTGCGCCAACAAAAAAATCACCACGATTATTTTCTGGCCAATGCCGAGCCTGCCGGTGTGTCAGCTCGCCTTGTGACGCTCTTCGCCAAGCTGCGGCAATACATCGCTGCCGCGCCAGCGCCTGACCGACTTCTGGAAAAACTGGCTGTTGGGCACCTGAACCAGGGCGCCGCCGGCTTCCGGCAGTTCGACCAGGGTGGTGAACAGCAGGTTGATCGCCGTTACCCTGCCCTTGACGCCTGGCTTGTCGGTGGTGTCCACCAACTCGACCACATCGCCGATGCGAAACGGCCCGACCGTGAAAATCAGCACCGCGCACAAGAGGTTCGACAGCACACTCCACATGGCGAAGAACGCCACTGCCGCGACCGCGACAAAACCTGACAGTGCCGTCCACAGCACTGTGGCCGAAACACCAAGGCGTTCCAATACCACGATCAGCGCACTGCCCATGATCAGCCAGCGCAGGCCACCACGCACAGGAACCAGCAACTCGGGTGGTAGTGGGTAACGTTGCCCCAGGCGGCTCAGGCAACGGGTCACCACGCGCTGGATCACGAACGCGGCGACCAGGATCAGGAGGATCTGCAGCCCAAGCCAGAACGGTGCGATCCATTCGACCGGCAGCGATTGCCGCAGTGCCTCCATCAGGACAACGCCTCCAGCTCCGCCTGCATACCTTCGAGCAGTTCCAGGGCTTCCATCCAGGCTTCCTCGAGTTCCGCTTCGCGGGCCTTGAGCCTGGCCTGTTGCGCCAAGGTGTCGCGCAGTTCGTCCTTGCGCGCCCCCTCGTAAATGGCGCTGTCAGCCAGGGCCGCCTCGACCTTGGCCAATTGCTCATGCAGGGTACCGAGGTCACGTTCGAGCTTGTCGGCTTCGCGCTTGTGCGGCGCCAACTGCTGGCGCAGCGCGGCGGCTGCCTGGCGCTGGGCCTTCTTGTCAGTCTTGTCGACATTGACCGATGCATTGCTGACCGGCGTGTTGCGCAGGCGGTAGTCCACCAGCCAGCGTGCGTAGTCGTCCAGGTCGCCATCGAACGCTTCGATGCGGCCATCGGCAACCAGCAGGAAATCGTCAGTGGTGCTCTTGAGCAGGTGCCGGTCGTGGGAAACCACTACGACCGCGCCACTGAACTCCTGCAAGGCCATGGTCAACGCCAGGCGCATTTCCAGGTCCAGGTGGTTGGTCGGCTCATCGAGCAGCAACAGGTTGGGTCGCCCCCAGGCAATCAAGGCCAGGGCCAGGCGAGCTTTCTCACCACCGGAGAAATTGAGCACCGGCTCATCGATGCGCGCACCTCGGAAATCGAAACCACCGAGGAAATCACGCAAGGTCTGCTCGCGCTCGGTCGGAGCCAGGCGTTGCAGGTGCAGCAAGGGGCTTGCCTTGCTGTCCAGCGAGTCGAGCTGGTGCTGGGCGAAGTAACCCACCACTGTGTTCTCGCCGCGCAGCAGGCGCCCGCTCAGGGGCTCCAGCTCACCGGCGAGGTTCTTGATCAAGGTCGACTTGCCCGCGCCGTTGGGCCCGAGCAAACCGATGCGCGCACCCGGGGTCAGCTGCAGCTTGACCTTCTCCAGGATGGTCTTGTCGCCATAGCCCAGGCGGGCGTCGGAGAGGTCGAGCAACGGGCTGGAAATTTTCACCGACTCGCGGAACACGAAGTCGAAGGGCGAATCGACGTGTGCCGCCGACAACTCTTCCATGCGCTCCAGTGCCTTGATCCGGCTTTGTGCCTGGCGAGCCTTGGTGGCCTGGGCCTTGAAGCGGGCAATGTACTTTTCCATGTGCGCACGCTGGGCCTGCTGTTTCTCGTAGGCCTGCTGCTGTTGCGCCAGGCGCTCGGCCCGGGTGCGCTCGAAGGCGG
>RCUU01001021.1_pt1 | contig 14134 bp, 12 predicted proteins | sample 2166211 | NCBI WGS metagenome assembly RCUU01 (sample SAMN09932620, study PRJNA488358) | compost metagenome | feature: garden; material: soil; isolation source: compost soil in phenylacetic acid-enriched culture | place: Germany: Experimental Botanical Garden Goettingen | collected 2016-01-27
GGACAGCGCCCGCACCCAAGTGCGTTTCGATGTAGGTCTGATGCGGAGGCATCAGGTTGATCAAGCGCTGGTAGCACTTGCCCTTCCCGCCTGGATATCTCATTCACAAATCATCGTCAAAAGTGACGATGATGTCAATGATGACTCCTAACAAGAGCGGCCCAAACGCTTGTAGCGCCCTAAGCCGCCCCAAAAACCATCAGCCGTTCCGGCGCAGGGGGATAGGCTCGATAACGAATTCGTCATCAGGGAAGAACGATGCGATTTTCGTAATCGCATTATTCAGCAAATCGGTTGGCCTTACATAGTCGAAGCTATAGCGCCCCGAACTATGATTGACGGCCCATTTACCGTTTCCTGTATCACAAGGCTCCCACCACATCTCGCCAGCAATCCGGGCCGCTTGCAAACCCGTCATGCTTGGATGACCTCGCTTCGGATTTTTTAGGTCTTCAGCAATGAACAAGCTGCCATCTTTCCCGATCGCCCAAATCAGGTTTTTGGTCTTCGGATTTTTGATGACCTGGGGGTATCGTCGAACCAAGGTGCGCTCCTTCTCCAACGGGTCGAACCGTTCGATCGCGGTATGGTTGGCACCCTTCCCCTCAGCGGTGATCTCACTTTGTTCCAGGCGCTTGGGAGCGCGCAGCTTCCCGTAGGTCGTGTTCAGGTATTCGACGTAGTCCTTATCTTGCCTGGCCAAAACTTTCAGGAACGAGCTGTAGAAGTGCTCAACGTCGACGTACTGAGCGCTAGATTTCTGATCCCTGAACCACCTCAGGAACAGGTCGGCGAATAACAAGTCGTGCTCATAGATGGCAGACACTGCGTCGCCTAAAGGTGTATCAGTGGCATCGAGCAAAACCTTCAGTACCTTTCGCTCACCCCAATAGAGGTCAATGCTCCATTGCAGACGAGCCATAGGAGTAGTGAGGACGCTCAGCTTGTGTGCGTTCCAACGCTCGATGTCTGCGGCGGTAGCAACAGGTGACAATTCACCCGCGTCGATTGTGTCCCCTTCAGCGTAGCCAATTGGTCGACCTGTTATCTCATCTCGAACCTGCGAAATGGATACGAGTTTTATCGAGTGCGAGCATCTCTCTAGCTTGAGTGAGGAGTTCATGCAGATCCCCTCCATCCAACGCTCTAGCTCGCTGAGAAGAATCGCCGCCGTGTTGTGCGCGTATTTGAAATCGAGACGTGCCTTCTTGTCGGCCGGCACGATACCTAGGTCAGGAACCAAGATTTCGTGCGGCTCCAGCCAATCCTTGAGCGTTTCATCCCACTGACTGAACTCCAAAGCCCAGCGATCCTGGAGCAACTCCCTTATCTCGTCAGAGGCTATAGAACCTCTGGATTCTTGAGACTTGATAAATTCCTCAGCGGGGACAATTTTTGCCCTAGCATATGGGCCGAGGCGATCGTCATGGACGTAGAGCCATTCCTTTCCGCCTCGGAAGTCATATCCCACCAGCGTTACGGCGTGACCGCCTTTCAAGCACATCGGCTGGCCGGTGGAGGTTCTCATCTCGTTTTCCAGCTCTTCACGATCAGCTTCGTCGAGGCCTTCAATTCCCTCCAATGCCTCCAAGGCATCAGCTTCCCTGACTTTATGGTCAGCTGGCGTAATGCTCTGTGGGCCGTAAACGACGCCGGCCAAAATGATTGGCAGGTCACTGTCTACATGCGTCGAGGCGTAACTGTGGAACCACGTCTGGGTTTCCGTCGTGAGTGTCGTTGAGTGGTAACGAAGGCCCTGAACGTCAAGTGATCGCTGGATCTGTTTGTGGGTAAGGTGCTTGTTTGGGAAGCCGTTGTGAGAACCATCTACAAAATTGAGGGCAGCAATGGTGATCTCACTGCACGACGGAACGTTTTTTACATCCCGCCCAGGCTGCGCGTGCAGGGCAGCCCAAATAGCAGTGGTGGCGCAGGCGGCGACAACCTTGTCCTGCTCCTGGAAAGCGATCGAATTCACATGCAGCTTGATGCCAAACATATTGACGTCGTAACGCTTGGCAATCTTCTTTTTGGTGCCCGGCCCGGTACCCCGATCACCGGTAATGCGTAGGCACGTTTTCCCTATGAAGGTTTTTTCGAGTGGCTTGATGACGACAAAACCCAGGTAGTTGTCCTGCAACCAGGCACGGCTGAGGTCTTGTCGGGCGCTGTCGATCATCATGCGATCGAGCGACTTGTGGTCGAGCTTGCAGCTGAAGAAATGGAGACGTCCACAGACCTGACCGTCATTGCGGAAGCGCTTTAAGTAGTAGCGAGAGTAGTCTTCAAGGAAGTCTCGATCGGTGTATCGAGGCTCCAGCAGAATAGACTTGGCACCGAGAGATTTGAGGTAGTTGTAGAGGTACTTTACCTGTTCCTTGTCGAAAATCTGCAGGTATTCGTAGCCAAAGCATTCGCGGATCAGGGCACTAAGCGTTTCGGCCTGAAATTCAGTGACGAGGTATGGAGTCATTGTTCTATGCGCAAAAAAAAGCAGCCACGAAGGGCTGCTTTCAGGTCAGAAAAAAATCAGAGGCTGCAGGTACGAGCCAGCATCTCATCGGTCACGGCTTGGGCTTTCGCTTGCTTGGCGAGAATTCTGGTCATCACGTAGACACGAGCTCGCGCCTTGCGTAGGCGCTCCTCTTCCGTCGCGCCCATGTGTTTTCTGGCCTTCTCATACAAAAGCTCAACGCTCATTCTCTGTCCCCTTTTTGCCCACAGTCCCGGTGGTACGGTCTTGCTGCCTTACGGTCTTACTGCGATAGACGGTTACGAAGTCGAAGCGGGTGCCACTCGCCCATCGTTCGTGGAGGTTGCGGATTATACGAATCCACTGCGGTCGACGTTAGCACCCGATCAGGATGCCCGACAGACGGCTTCTCACACACTCTTCGACTTAAATTTTACGATTACGTTCATCTCAAGCGCCTGCTAGAGCCGGCACCTTGCTACGTTCAACACGTGACTCTGGCGGCGAAACGCTTCCGACATTGCTTTGGTTGATCATGAATTCTGCGCCCCAATCGCAGCCGTTGTTGGACGGGATCAACCGGCGAAAACGCCATCTGGATCCAGTATGGCACAAAGGAATCACGTAATGCGATAGCCCTTTGTGACATGTCACACGATTGCGAATGCGTTCCCAAACGGCGAACCAAGCGTCAGCTTCGTCAGCAAACCGATCATTTCCTTCGCCAAATTCGTTTCGGTGTGAGCCTAGCCCAAGCTTCCAGATTTGCATTCCGGATTCGTCACGAATCTGAAAACGGCACGATTCAGCTAACCACGCGTGGTTGCAATGCGCCATCACGCCACGCAAAATCCGCCATCGAATTTGAATGTCGGAAGGAACCCAGCGTGTCTCTCTCAGGGATTTTCAGCTCTGCCCATCAGCGCAGAAGCTTTCTGCTTGCCAGCGGCGGTCTGCTGCTTCTGTGCTTCCTGGCCATCATGTGGATTGCCAACATCCCAGAGCAGACTCCGTCGTTGGCGGCCTTCAACAGCTTTCTAACCTCAGTCGTTGCGAGTGGCGCGTTCGCCATCATCTCGACGCTCTACATCTCGTTTTTCGTCGATCCGAACGAGGTGCAAAAAGCAGCGGTCGTTTTGCCTCAGGATATTTCGCAGAACCTTGAGCGGATCGTTGCCGACTCCACCGATTATCAGATCTGCGTGCGCACAGGCCGACATTTCCGCGCCGACACGCTTCCTCGACTCCTTGAGCAGGCCAAGAAACACAGGCAACCGATTCGCCTTGACGTCATATTGCTGGATTTCAGGGACGTCACAATCTGTGAGCAGTACGCCAGGTTCCGACAGAGCGCTACATTCGATAGCCATCTGTGGGACATCAAGTACGTCCAGTCAGAGGTTCTGGCAACCATTCTGACTATCGCTCGCGCCCACATCGAATACCCATTGCTACTCGACGTCCATCTGTACTTGAGCAAGCGGCTGTCGACCTTCCGAATCGAAGGCTCTTCCCAGGAGCTGATCATCACGCGGGAAGATCCCAAAGATTTCGCCTACCGGTACCACCGCTCTCACCGCGACTACGCGGCGTACGCTCATGAGCTGGGGTTGATTCGTACAGAAGCGCAGAAAGTAGAAATTCCTACCAAATCCGCTCCTACTGAAGTGCTGCAGACGATGTTTGGACTCGGCGCTATTCCCCCGGAAGTGATCACTGAAGCTGAGAAAGGGGTTGGCGGTCGCTCTCCTTATGCCTATTGATCTGACCTTCCTCAGCCTAGAACGCCTGGGCAGCACATCGACGTCCTCTATAAAGGAGGCGTTGAGAAGCTGGATCTCTGAGAACAAGCCCCGCTGTCTCAAGCATCCGCACGGCTTTTACGTGATGTTGCTGAAACGGGCGGAAGGAGAAGAGTGGCGCCTTCACCTTTGGCCCGATAGCGAACGCCAGATCACTGGAATGCCTGCGCGCATCCACCTGCATGACATGCACGTGACCAGCCGACTTCTAGTCGGTGCACTGACAAATATTCAGTATGTCAGCGCTCCAGTTGCCGCTGGTTCTGATGCGGGCCACCCGGTCTACGAGGTGGTCTACGAAGGAAATCGCTACGCTCGTCAAACCGCGAACACCTTGCGAAGAACGAGCGTGCGAGAAGCGGTGACTGAAACTGATCGCCTGAGTCTTCAAGCCGGCGATACGTACCGCATTGAACGGTACACACTTCATGAAGCTGTGGTTGCTACCGACGTCGCTACGTGCACCTTGGTCTGCATGCACGAGCATGAAGATGGTGTAGTCAAGCTTATGGGTGTTGATGGATTCCACGAAGAGCTTTCCTTCGTACGCACAGAGCACGATGGATCAATCTTCCTCGACTACCTTTGATCAGTCATCAAGGGGGACATCGATTGGTCTGTACAGCACCTTATCGATAGCGTGTTGAACGAGGCTTCCTCCCACATACTCGATGCGAGGTGGCTCAGAAGGCCTTCCCCCTTCGACTCCCCGTGCACCGTTGAGCTCCCACTGCAGTGCAGTCTCTACGACGAGTACGTGCGAGAACAGGGTGATATTGCTTCCAGTGGGATCCTGAACCGACTTGAAGATGACGCCGTCAATCCGAGGCTCTACGCAGGTGGCCAGATACTCAGCGATAAACTGAGAGACCAGGTAATTTCTCTCTGATCCAGGAAGCACTGGTGCGGTGATCTTATTGTGAAGGAATTTGAGGAACTCTCTGCGCCCTGACTTTCGGAAGTAGTCTTGATCGAACACGCTCGGCTCCGGCCCTAGGTCGGTAACCTCAAATCGTTCAAAGTCCAGCAGGGTGACCGGCTTGTTTAATCTGAACTCACCGCTTACGACAAAGCTGCCAACCGGCGGCCGCAGCTCCGCCAGGCAGGTCGCGCGCTTAAAGGCGCCATAAAATGCTGGTACGCCAGCTGGATTCATCCTCCCCTCGCCCGCCAGTACTTTCGGCGGCGCTGCTAGCTTGGTTGCAGGACTGGCCTTTATTGCGTCGATGCGTTCTGACGTCATGCAGAGGCGGGCGCGGTAGATTGCTGGAGCGTTTTCCGGAGTGAAGACGCGTACCACTGCCAGCGCCTCAGAATCTGCCGAGTAGCTGTGCACCCCTTCGAACAGCCAATCCAAATACTCTCTAGCGTGCTGATTGAAGAACCGATTGCCGTGCTTTACCCCTTCCTCAAAATTTCCCCACTTCCGACCAATCTCATCAGGCATAAAAGCAGTCTTGAGGTATTTGTCGTCGCGCTGGAAGGACTTAAGGTCGCGGCAGACTGCGTCCACGATCGGCTGACTGTCTCCACAGCGAAACATCACCCTAATCCAGTGTTCGATGCTTTCGCCTCGTGTGACGGTGATGCTTCCGTCGTTATCAATGGTACGGTGGGTGCCTTCGCATACGGATTTGCGTAGATAGTCTTCGACACGGGTAACTACCTCCGCAAGCGGCGAGCATGAGCGCGTTGTTTTGCAAAGTCCGCAGGTTTCCTGGCGGCCTTTGAGCTGGATCAGTTCGCTCAGGAAAGGATCGAACGCGCATTCGGAACACACATTTATGTTTGCAGCCATCGCGCGCCAATCTTCCTTTCGTATAGGTACACGTACGTCGAATCTCAGCATGATCGCTGATGATCATGCGTAGACCAACATCTTATGTGCTGACTCGTGACGCGACTGCTTGAGTCCACCGCCCAGTGCCTAGCAACAACACTCCATGAGCGCCTCAGAACAGGTGTGGAAGCCCCTTCGGGGATAGGCGACTTCGCCCGCACTTGACTCGACTCACGATCAATTCGGTTGGCCGAGGTGAGCTACCGTACACCCTGCACGCCAAGCTATCGCGACTACACTTCCGAATCCGTTCTCAAGGTCTAGGACAACCGCAATGCTGAAGCTACCGCATGCCGATGGAAGTGATGATGTCTGGGACGAATTCACCGATGCGCAGAGCGAAGAACTCGTTTCTAACCTTCGCGATTTTATCGTTGAACGCTTCGCGTACAAGCCTCGATACGTTCAGCAGCAGGTTTCGAGCTCATTCGGAACCATATGTGCCAAGACGAAAAAATTCGACCTCTATTTCCGCCTGTTCGCTAGACCCGATCATATCTGTCCGCGCGAATGCCTAGTGATCGCCCGCATCGGTTTCAGGCAGCAACGTGCAGGTCATGGTCGGGCCTTGGTGAGCTACTTGTTGGAGCTCGCACCTACCATCGGCTATCGCCATATAGCGATCGAATGTGCCAATGCAAACTCAGCTGCTTTCGCTGAGCGACTTGGGTTTTCGCCTTTCGAGAACCGTCGACATTGGGTTGGATCTGTCGATGCCATACGGGAGGCTTTATCTACCGAGTCGCTTGCCCATTCCTAAATATGGGCAGTCTTGGCTGAGTCATTCAGCTTACTCCGACAACCCCAAAAATTTCCTGTGGGCTGCTCGACTCACGGGCTAACCGCACCTACAGAAATCCTCGCCCTCCTGCCGGTTAGAGGCAGAAAGAAATGGCTTAGAATCGCCGACATTCAGGCCGCCCACTCCAGAGGACGGCGAGGGCAAGGGTGATCGATTTGAAAGACAAGAACCGACCTCCGAGCACCGAGGTAGAGGTGCCGAACGAAGACTCTGCGACCCGCAGCGCTGGCCAACTCCCAGAGCAAGCTGGCGAGCGCGAAGCACCATCTATCGGTGTCGACAGTACTGCACGGACAGGTGCGGATCTGTCACTCGACCCTCTGGGCATCACAACGCTAGAGCAAGCGAAAGCTTCGTTAACCGCGATGGACACGTTGAACTCAATCAGCAATAAGCCATGGTTGAAGACCATGGCTCTGATTGATTCGATCAACAACCCACCGTGGAAAAAGGCCATGGCAATGATTGAGGCAATCGAGAATCCGCCATGGAAGCAGGCCATGGCGGCTATGCAGGCAATCGAAAACCCGTCATGGAGAAATGCCCTTGCAGCGGCTGACTCGATTAATAATCCATCTTGGAAAAAGGCCATGGCAGCCATCGAGTCGATCGAGAATCCGCGATGGAAGCAGGCCCTGACCGCAGCTAACTCGTTGAACAATCCAGCCTGGAAAAAGGCAATGGAAGTAATCGAGTCAGCCGAAAATCCACGATGGAAGCAATCCTTGGCGGCGGCCGATTCAATCAACAATCCGTCCTGGATAAAGGCAATGGCGGCTATTGAATCCGCCCAGCCTCCACGATGGAAGCAAGCCATGGATGTAGCGCTTCAGTCAATCAACAATCCAGGCCTGCAAACGGCTAGAGCAGCACTTGAGTCACTGAAGGTATCCTCATGGAGGAATGCTTTCACAGAGCTGAACTCGATCACTAGCAGTTCTGCGCTGCGTATGGCTGCCGTGGCCATCGGATCTTGGGGAGATCTAGACTCCCCTCTCCTCGGCTATCTGGCATCAGACGAAGCACATGACATCTCGGCGATCTTGGCAGAGGTCGCGCTTCAGAATCCAGAGTCGTTATTCTCGAGCGACACAGCTGAGCATGAAGACGTCCCAGCGATGGAACGTCAGATCTTCGAGAAAATTGACAGCGGCGACGCGGTTGGGCAATTGCCTGCACCAGCCAGAGCTCACCTGCTGCAGTACATGATGTACCTGTATCACTTCATGAATGTGATTATGTACCTCATGAATGTGTGGCAGGCAGTCGCGTTCGCGCAGGGAGAACTATCTGATGCGAAAAGCCCAGCTGAGGTCAAGGCGTGTATTGCTCAGATTCCTCAAGATCAGGCGAGCTTGCTTTCAGGCCATAGGGTATTGATCGGAGACAAGGTCAAGCTAAGAACTCAACCCTCCGAAAAGTCTGAAATCAAAGCGTTGCCTAAAATCGGAGCGATCCTTGAGGTACTGGAGGACGGAGAAGTGTGGATACGTGTTTCCGTTGACGTCTCAGGCGAGATCCTCGAGGGCTGGATTGCGAGGCGGTATACCGTGGCAATCGACATACCGAAGAAACAGTAGCCTGGAGCTCATCAAGCCGTCTGGTGAACGTAGCGCCACCTACTCCCGCTCCATCTGGAAAAAAGCCCGGCGCTGCGACCGGGCTTTGCTTCATCTGGAGCTGTGCTGACTGGTGGGGTCTTCCCGAGATTGGGCTCACACTCAAAACCATAACAGGTTGGAAATGCCCGCTTTCCCATCTGCTGTGGCCACACACGAGCGGGGATATAGCCCCAAGGGCCGTGCCGTTGCGCCCCCTAAGCCTCGGAAATTGCGGCGTCTCAACCCTCCTCCCTTCTCTACAAGATGGGTAGACATCACCCCGATCTAGCCGGTTCGAGCGCGGTTTGCGCTGCCACTCATGGCATCCGTCCGTCGCCAGAAACGCAAAATGTGTTTGACGATTTTTTGAGTTCGTTGTTATAGTAAATCGTCAACTAGAAACACTGAGGTGCTTTATGGACTCGCAAAAATCAATCCACGCATTAGTCGATACCCTGGCCGCCACCCTAGAGAAGGTTCCAGATGTAGCGGGTGGATCGGTGCGCGTGCTGAAGCTCCTAACGAATGTTTTCCAGCAGTGGTCTGAAGAGAAAACCAAGGAGAACATTGGATCCTTGACTGATGCGGAGCTTCTCCAAAAGCTTGCTGCCAGTGGATCTGTGGCCGGTGCCCTGAGCACCAGAGAGACCCGGAAGCAAGCGCGGCGAGTAGCCGCCAAAATCGAGTTCTTCGAACGACTCAAAGATTTTGGTGGAGTACTGAAAAGTCAGGCGATAGCCAACGTCTTGGGTACGACAAGGCAAACTATCAACAACCATGTGAAGAAAGGAATGCTAATCGCAATTCAGGAAGGGAACGATTACCTATACCCTGCATTCCAATTGGCTGGAGACGAGAAGCTTCCACACCTGGAGGAAATTTTAGGTCTGATGAAAAATGTCAGCGCAGAAGCTCAATGCACATTTTTCCTCAATCCGATTGCCTTCAGTAATGGGCAAGTGGAATTGCCGTATCTAGTACTAAAAGACGGAGCTACTGAGGAACAACTGAACGCTATCAAGCGTGAAGCGGCCCTTTTCATGAGCTCAACGCCTGCTTAAAAAGCAGCGCACCCAAAGGTGGGGCGCTGCGTGAATGGTAGCGGAGCTTAAGAGCTAAGCACCTGGTAGCCGAGGATTTCGGTCATGATTTCCTCAGCGTCGATGCTGTCACCTTCAAAGCCTTCCGGAAGTTCTCCTGTGTACTCGAACTCCGAAAGCCTCGTCATCTCAACGGTATTCACCGTTGTGGCTTCACCCGGAGCCCTCCACAGTGCATAACAGCTGTGGCCGTCCGGGTGATGCCGTGACTCGTAAGCGATTCCATCGAAAGGGTTGCCTGGCAACCTGGCCACCGCCGCCACAATTTCTTGTGTAAGCGTATAGTCAGGGCCGGTCACCTCGTCCACCGTCCGGTTCATTTTGGACAGGCATGGCTTCAGATTCAGCAGTTTCAAATCTCTGGTCGTCTCAACCACACACATATCTTTCGACTCCAGATCTGTGGTGTTGAGTACGATACCCAGCCCTTTCGACTCTTTGGGCCGAAGCCTTCCGAACGTCTCGGCCAGCGCCCCGCTGGGGTGTTCAGCCCCATACCAGATCCCGATTTCTTCCATGGGATCATTAAACCTACCCAGTTCTTTAGGCTTTTTAGGACACCCGTAATACTCTGCATTCTCATGCCCGGAGTCCTGAACCCTGTAGGAAGTAGAGCCGCTCGGGAGTACCTTAACGCTCAGCTTGCCGCCAGAGTGCAGCCTTTGAACCAGTTGCTGGGTTTGTTTAATATCGTCGTCGCCTGTAGCCATTAATCACCTCATTAAAGAAAAGTAGTGTCATAAGTTCACCATTCAAAGGTTTCTTACGAAAAGGACGCTGGAATTCCAGCGGCGCCGACACATGCCGAGCGCTCGCGGATTCTATCAGAGCGAAAGAAAAATCAAATAGCGCTCAAAATGGAGAAAGGTTTAAGCCGCCAGAACCGGCGAAAATGTCGAGCACAAAAAACAATTCAACTGGATGCATGGCCATCCTTTTGAATAGGATTTGGCCGATATGTCACTAGACCGAATAGGTTGTCCTGGCAACATCTGCTAGTGCATCATGTGGCGCCTTGAAACTTTCAACCGGCGAAAAGCACATCGATGAGTCTCATCCATTACACAGATGCCCTCGGCTTGATGGGCATCATCCAGCATCAAGCCTTGTGGGCAACCGACGCACGTTTCCTGAATGACTCGATGGAAATACATGCAGGGCTTCAATTAGTCGAGAGTCGCTGTTCGGAAATGATGCAGCGAGTGCGTACGAGTACTGATCGTGCTATTAGAGCAACCGAAAGACTATACGCTGCGTTGCCTGAGTTTTTGTACGCAAACATCGAAGCCAGAAACATCTACATCGTCTCATTCTCAGAGTCTAGAGACAACTTAAGGCAGTGGATGGCATACTGCCCTAAGAATGCTGGGTACGCGATTGAGTTCAACAGTGACAAGATTCTCGTTGACGGTTCGTTCGAACGAGACAACCATGTGGTATGCCGGCTTGAGAAAGTCGATTACCACGAAGATAAAATCGATGAAATAATCTCCCCAGAATCTCTCATTAAAGAGATAGAAGAGGCAGGTTCTCACATTGAACGCGCAGCCCTCAAGACGGCTAACAAACTAATGTTTCATTGCTGCGCGGTTAAACCCTTTGAATTCTATGATGAACGCGAGAGGCGACTGATAATACAGTCAAAAAAGGAAAAAAATCATCCCGTAAACTTTAGAAGTAGGTCGGGACTGGTCATACCTTACTTCAGCTACCCTGCTCCGAGATCTCTGATCAAAGAGATAACCATCGGCCCGAATGCGAACATGAAGCTTGCACGACAAGGATTAGATGACTTCCTTCGAGCGCACTCAATAGACTGCTACATTCATGAGAGCCAGTGTTCATTGCGAGTATTTTAAATAAAAAAGGTAAACTCAAGCCGCCGCTTGGAAATTACTGAGTGGCATCTTGAATGGGAATCCTAGCCATGCCTAAGTAATGGCACACCTCATCTGGGCAACCCAAAGCCTTGAGCTGATAGCCACTGACAGCTTGAAGGCGATGCTACGCAAGAAGGCACAGACGAGTCGCTCCAGGGCAAAGGCAACGTCCCAAAGACGGAGACTGGAGCAAAGCAAAAAAATTACAGGGGACTCGGGGTTTGAGATCAACAGAAAAGCTAGCCGGCCTAGCGGCCGAAGAGGCGACCCTCTCTAAGCACCGGGCTGAAGCCCACGGACACTGAAAATGATCAACTTCTGATCAATATCTTTGTTGCCGGACGCAAAAGTACTTTGAAGAGAGAAGGAGATAGAGGAGTAAGAACAGATGAAGCACAGAGGCAAGCTGGAGTAGCCTAGCCGTACGCAGCTTTTTTTGATTACAATATATATACTCCGTCTCGCAAAAAAAATTTCAAGGGGGGAAAAATATTTTCGCCTTGACGTCTATCCCCCGCTCTGTTCCCGTTTAGGTGAACGCGGCTGAAAGTCGTATCCACCTTGCACGAGGCAAGAGCTGAACTCTGCGGCTCCTGGCCCAAGCTAGCATTCTGGTCAGGCACCACACCCATGAGCTATCGACGTTCAGAGATGTGCACTGCCGGGAGCGGTTGACCATCCTTAGGGAAGAAAAAACCTCCGCATCCGGAGGTTTTTCCATCCATAACAATTACCTAGCGACCCAGCTTTCAACCACTTCGGCACCGTACTGAGACTTCCACTCTTTCAAGCCTCTATGGTTGCCGCCCTTGGTCTCAATGACTTCCCCGGTATGCGGATTCTTGTAAAGCTTCACCTGCCGGGGACGACGAGTTGCTTTTTCTGCAACCGGAGCTGCAGCTCGCCCCTTAGCATGGGGATCCAAGAGGGTGATAACGTCTCTAAGGCTGAAGCCATACTCCGCCAGAAGATCGCGAAGCTTGGACTCAAATTGGATTTCTTTCTGCAGCTCAGAGCTACTTTTCAGTGCTTCGAGCTCCGCGAGCTGGGCGGCCAACTGCTGCTCAAGCTGGCGAAATTCTGCTAGACGCGACATGACTTGTACCTACGCAAATGAAGAGAAAATCTGGGCAAGGCTAGCCCTTCCAAACGCTTCGGTAAAGCTCTCATCCACTAAAAGCGCTTATCAGAACTACACCATGGCGCGCTACGCCCTAGGCATGGAGCGCGCCATCCTCCACACCACATAAATACTAATAATCCATGTTGGCATGAATTGCATACTCGTGCCCCCATTGATCAATAAGTGCGTCCACATCGCCCTCATCTCCGTGTATCGCTCGATAATACAATTTAAGTCTGCGCTCATCGAACGAAGGATCAACACCTGCCTCGATTATCCTGTGAACGCCCCATAAATTGTTGCTTGATAGCGCTTGATCTAATTGATCAAAAGCGCCACATATTTCTGAAAAATTATCTGACTCTACTGGCATTAGAGAGAATCTTGAGCTTTTACCAAAATCTGTGAAGTTGGCAGGTATGCTCCCTAATAACGGAAAATTGACAAACATTGCCCCCTTGTCATTCTCAAAACCGCCATGAGCAAAAGGATTACGAATACGATCCTTAACAGCCTTAAGCTGAGCGAGCAAATCACGGTTTCTTTTATCTTTGGTAATATCAATAAACAAACCGATTTTTTGCTCCCACGACATTTCCATGAAGCCGCGAAAGCCTTCAGTCCCGAGTGGCTCGCCGCTGAAAGCCCTCATCAAGAGGAGGCGATGTTCCAGGCCGCTGAAGTAGCAGTCAATCATCGCCACAGAATTATAAAAACCCGATGTAAAATGCTCGTGCTGATAATTGAAAACCCCTCGGAGGCTAGCTAGAACTCCTTCCAACTCGGATCCGTTTCCAATCTCAGGTGGGTTATCAGCGGCCTTAAAGCTAACCTCTGCTTTTTCACGAAAAAACTTATACCTATCCATGAATTCGCTATAGCGATTGACCATACTGAACTCCCCCAGATCAATCAGGTGCTTTGCATGGGGGCGGAGAACTTTTTCAACTATCTTTACACCTGCGGCAAGCTGCCTCAAAACCCTCAAATCTCTCAATTCCGTAGCGTGACTGCGAGTAAATCTCAATCCGAACTTGGTATGCTCGAGCTGGATAAATTCTCCCTCCACACTACCGTAGACTGACCACCGTGTTTTTTCTCCTTGACCTCTCCATTCCCAGCCAAGGATATTTCGCAGGGTAAACAAGATCAGCTCAGGCACTGGAAACTCGTTGCGATCAAGCTTATACGTGCTTGTACGATATTTGCCTTTTGGCACTTCTTTTGAGAAGCCCCCAAGCGCACGACTAAGCTTCGCCTTGAATGGCTCCATTTCATTGTTGTCTACCTGATCTGCTTCCACCTAGGACTCCATACTTTTAAACGTTGATTTAGATCAGAAACCAACCGACTCCTTTGTGACTGAGAATAGCAAATGCTCTCGTCCAGCCGTCAATAGTCTCTGCAAATGTTATTTACAGTTTTACAGCCGAAGTCACGATGGATCTCGAAGAGGGGAATTCGGACGTCAAAATGACTGCCCGGTGTATTGAGCTGCCGAATGGATGACAAC